>Ga0065711_1029119_pt1 | contig 37549 bp, 18 predicted proteins | sample Hoacrofraction12_FD_59098 | JGI IMG/M metagenome (GOLD analysis project Ga0065711, IMG submission 59098) | Hoatzin crop microbial communities from Cojedes, Venezuela - Epithelial fraction 12 v2 (version 2) | ecosystem: Host-associated > Birds > Digestive system > Esophagus > Crop | place...
CTTTTTTTTTTTTTTTTTTTTTTAAATAACATATCATCAGGAATAATTGATGAGAATAGAAGACAATGACATTCCAGGTATTTCTATCTGAGCAAGAATAACAAGGCCTTAATATTCCTGTATTTCATAGTAAATTAAACAGAACAATTAAAACAAGTTTTAACAGTTCTCATTTCTTATTAAGTTTTAGCAACATTTTTTTTGAGTCCTTACATAGTTTGCTTCAAAATCTCTGTCAAGACCTAACAGTCTAAAGGACATAGGATAGCAGCTCAGAGCATGTATAGACAAAGGGATCTGTTACCTTAGTAACATGGTTGTATGACACTTTTTCCAGCTCATGTTTCCAAACTTGATTTTCATATGGCAATGCTCACTTATGTATTTCACTTATATTTACTCACAGTAGGACTTTTAAGGCTACCTTCAAGGCTTCAGGCTTGTATCTTCATACCAAGTTACCCTAGTTTAACTAAAGGTCAGATGTGAAACCATTTTAAGTAGGGAATGGGTGATGTACTTATTTCATTTGAACAAGGACTATTTGGGCTCAGATCAAGTCAAATAGGAACAGGTTTAAATTAAGTGGAAACAAGCTCTTTTTAAAAGGCAGTAATGATGTTTCTGGTGATTCGTCTAAGTGCAACTAAAATCTGTGCAAATCCATGTGCAATCCCTAAATAAAACTCAGATATCCTGGGAATATCCTTCCAATCTCAGGCCATGCACAAGCATGGCTTTTTATGCTGCCGAGCCTTGCCTCTTTCCCAGGAAATGATTATTTGCCCAATATTCCTTCACAGTGACTGTTGCCTACAGTTAGAAGTCTACTAGTATTGCATTGGTTTCATCTAATTCTGCAGTGCTTTAAGACTATTAACTATGACATACTAAGTTACTATCTAGCCTTACATTATATAGTATATTGACTTATTAGCCAACAGATCTTAAATAATTATTTTGAGCTACTGACCATGTAGCAGATTAAACTGATGAAGACAAGAAATATATGCTTTAGAGACATCCTGAAGGGGTGTTCAGCAGTAGTGTGCATGTGTTGGACTGGGACAATCAAAATGAAGTCCAATTTACATGTTGCAAAAAGGGATTGGGTGGGTAATGAGATCTGATATCTCTATTGGTATAGGATAGTCATGGCTTTTAATAGATTATCCTAGTGTCCATATAGATATTTACAAAGACATTGATTTCCCATGTTTTTGTCCCAGTGCTCCATCCTACTCCCTGATGCTGATGGGCAGAATGAGAAGCCAACCCTCATCAACGCAGCTGATACATAAATCAGCAGCATGGCAAAAACACTCCACAACTGACTTCGAGGCTCTGCCACTGCTGCGAAGGTTGACACAAATATATGTGACGTTCCATTGCTCTTTGGACAGAATTGCTGTAGCCACTTGCAATCTTGTGATACTTACTGCATTCTCCTCAGAAATATTAGAGGCTGGCTCATTTCTGGCCATAAAGCTCGGTGTCTTGAAAACCTAGGCTCTTAAGTCTTGGAAATTGGCGGGGGAAGGGTGAGGAAGAGAAAAATTCTTATACAGAAAAAATACTCAGTTTGCAATCTAACACCACATTTTTCAAAGAACTCCACATTAAACACGGATCTGATCTGCATATCATTAGAATCATATTTCTAAAATGTTGCAAAATCTGCATTCCTTTGCTTTTACCATTTTTAATCAACACAGTCATGAACTAGACTAATTTTTTTCTACCCATATTGACCAGGATGCTGCATGGGTAATTAAGAGTAATTTCACACAATCGCAGTTTTTGTTTTCAGAACCTCATGCACAAGACAACAGCAGATTTTTTTTAAAGATTATCATTCTGATTAGGAAAAAAGCCTACAAAGAATAGAAAAATAAAATCTCCCATAAAACACATAGCAGCAAAAATTGAAGAATATCAGCTTTTCAGTGATGTTGAAGTTTTCTTTCTATTTGCCACTTTGCATGGCAATAAATACTGTAGGGATAAGGAAAAAAATGCACATTCACAGAACAAAAACTATACAACTATGTATGGTTGATTACTACATAATCAACTTCAAACAAATAGAAAAGCAAAGCTAGATACTTCCCTTTAGAAGCAGCTGATTTTATTTAAAATGGAGACAAAATTTATCATTAAATGTACAAATAATGAATGTGTTCTTCTGCTGCAATCATATAAAGACTGAAAGTACCTTTTCATTCTATATTCTGTATTACAGCTCCTCTCCAGACTTAGCTGAGAATATCCCTAAGTCTAATGGGTTAAATGCTTATTATACCACTGTCTTATTTGTAACATAAGGCACCTACTACAAGCCTACTCTTCATGCAAAATTGCCAATTTATAGGAATATTCCTTGTTTAGAAAACAAGGCTATCCAAACACTATAATTACAATATGCACCAGCAGGCATAACCCTGCATTAATGCACAGACTCCAGATACATTCGTCAAATAGAGTTTTTTTTCTCTTTGCCTTCTTCTCAGGGTACTTTTAAGTTCAGGGACAGAGAACATGTCTTCATTAGAAACATTAACATTCACAGGCTGTAGTAAATTTTGACAGTGAAAAGGTCTCTGTAACCTTTAGTTGCGCAGAAATTTACTTCCCAAGAAAATTACAGCTGGCACTGTCTTAATTAATGCTAGCTTTCTTTTCTGAAAATTGTGGGCTTGTCAGTAAAAAAGGCAGAAAAACCTGAGTTTAAAAGACTGGACACAAAAGACGCCTAGAAATAAAGCCCTGCAAAATTTCATAATATTGCTCTGTTTTTGTTCTACAGTAAGGAGATGAAAAGATCTAATTTGATTTTGCCAAATGGAGCAACATATATGTAATATAGAAATGATTTGCATTCTCTTTTTTGTCTTTGAGTTTTATCATGTAAAGAGCGCTTTTTTAAGCCATTCTGTTTTAAAAGCAATAGGTCAAATAAAATCTATATCTGCAGGGGGAGGGGAATAAGGTATGACTTCATTATTTTTTTTTAGCATTGCTTTAAATGCTTCTAGTAAATCATAGCTAACACTATGAATTGCAGCAGTATTTTTCATATGATTTTTAATTACCTTACCTCTTTTTCTGATTTTTAGAATTATTTTAGTATTATCGTGCAAATTTATTTCTTAATATTTATCTTCTACACATCTCAGACTTCTATTTTGATGGTATAAATACTTTGGCATATAAAGATTATTTATTTGCTGACTGAATTTTGATTATTACACAAGATCTTTTAATTGCTTGACAAGGTTTTAAATATATACTCTATGTCTGAACAGCGTTTTCTTACCCACAGGTTGGATTATTGTTGAAAGCAAATATATCTTTTTTATTCTTTTTTTCTTAAATATGAAATGAGCAATAACATGCTTCTACATTATATGTCACCAAAATGTCCTGGATGTTGCTTATGCACATCCTCATATTCTCTTTTGGAAGAGATTTACAACATTTTGTATTTGGAATTGTGGTGCAGTTCCCAGCTCTATCACTGGAAGCAATAAAGCTCCGGTTCCGCATAAGAGTCTCGCGTATACTAGGACATGACACCACTTTGGCACTACACGAAGCACCAATACTGCTTGTCAGCTGTTCAAAACATTTTATGCAAGTTTCTACAAGCACTTTAAATTAAGGTGCCCTGTATAAATGGTTTATTCATGTTTATGGAATGATTAGTTGGTGCCACTACATCCTTTAATAACTTATTGGAAGGCATGTTATAAAATGCATCATCAATAAATGCTTAAAATGCTGCCACAGCAAGGCGATAAGCTGTTACAACAATATTTTAAGAAGTATTGTTCAAATCGTTCATCCGCTTTTTCTATGCTTACTTCCAAGTTTTTTACAAGTATGTTATCAAATGCTATATAAATAATAAAATATTTATAAATATCACTTTAATTTAAAGCATTGCTATGTTTCCATAACTTTAATGTACATGCCACATAGCCTGAACGGATGTTGAAAGTACAGAAAGGTATCAGAAAAGAAACATCCCTATCTTAAATGCAAATCTCTGTACTATTACCCTAAGACAGAAAAAATCCACAGCATTCCCCAGACACAGCGTTTGTATTTTCAAGGTTTGAACCATTAACTGTTTAAGGAATTGTCAGGAATAAGGAAAAAAAAAAATGCAGGCACCTAAAGTCTGAAGTTCTCAAAAAACATCACACACAAATTGTTTTGGCTGTTTATAGCACTTGGCAATGTTACTGAAATAATTAAATCCCAGTGTGGGTTATGGAGCCCATATGGACATACGTAGGATTAGGGCCTCTCTCTACTACTTTCCGTACTGGGAAATGAACAGAATGACATTATGGACAAATGTGATAAAAGGACTACAGTCATAAAGCGGATACTAATCAGGACGTTAGCTTATGCATTTATCTGCTTCTCAGCTTAACCACAACGAACATGAAGACTTAAGTGATACTCCAGAAAGGAACATAACCTCCAGAAGAGAAAGCCAAATTCATTGCTTAAAAATCGTATACTAGAAACTACAAGAGCAGAGCAAGGGTGTCTAAAGGTCTACTCGTATTAAGAGATGTAGTCAAATTTTCCTTACTCATTCTCAAATTAATGGAACTACTTACGTAAGTGAGAAGACTCAAGGAAAGCACTTCTAGATACTGGCTCAAAACATCAGGATTTCTATTCCTCTCTGTGAGATCACCTGTAACCTTGGATCATTTATTTACAGACAGACTGTGACGGGCCTTTATTCCAGCTTGAGGGAAGGCAGCCACACAGATAACTCAAAACAGCTAAAGAGACCTAGCAAAAGGAAAACTTCACTCTTGAAGGAAAAAGGGCTAAAAGGCAACCCATAGTGAGACATCCTGTATAGTTACTCTCCATGTAAGGGAACAGCCTCGTTCATTAGTTCACACTTCCACACCTCTGGAGCAGGGTAAAGTGCTATCAGTCTGTAAGAGGGCTGTTATCAGAGTTTGGTATACACACACCAACTTCATTTAGTGGCATCTGCCATCTGTGCGGGTCCGAATGGTAACCAGCAGGATCACATTATCGTTTTGCAACCTGCACAGTGGTTGCTGAGCTCAGGCAGGATCATCTGGGGGGAGTAAACACAAACATTGGTCTGTCCTTTCTACTTTCACAGATGCCCACTGAGAATATGCAAGCCCAAACTTGTTTCCTACAGTCATAACCACAGGGATGCTAACCCATGCCTCTCTGAGCCATGCCACTCCCAGAACATACCTTATTTTGGGCTGCATGGCTAACTGCAAGGACAAGTTTAGCTCATAAAGGAGCCACTAAAAGGCTCAGTACTGATGTTCTCTCTCTTCCTTTCCACAACAGTTATTCTTCATTGGACCTGGCTGATCATAAACTCACTAAACCACTGAATATTCATCTTTTAACACATTGGAGTACATAAAGGAACTCTCAGCAATTAGCATTCCTGAATTTGTATTCTGTAAATTTATTTCCTCAAATTTTTTTTTTGCATGATTTATTAAAAAATAAAGCCTAACACTTGGTTCTTAGATCCTGACACTCTATTCACTCACATATGCGCCTGTCTCTTGCATAGGCTCTTTGAGAATCTAGTAGTCTCAAATTGTGATGTATCTTGTATTAATAATGTTTCTAGGTTTTTCGGTGCTGACAGTATGGCTCTTCAGTTTCTTTCTTGTCAATTTCCAAGTACTACAGAGACATGTCTTCTATATTTTTCTCATTTTAGAAGTTGAAACAAGATAATTTTTCAGATATTGTCCAAAATTATTGTCCAAACAGATCCTATTTAATTTCTAATAAACAGATGTATAAAATTACTTATATGGACATGTATATATGAAGATTTGTATATAGATTTGTATATAAAATTACTCATATGTTTGTTGAAGCTTTATTGCTTTTTTATCGAATGATTGCTTTAAGATATAGTGACCTATCACATCCTATTAATGTTAGCCCTACAAACTATATCTGCCTAACATAGGTGTGATCTTCCTTCACATCTCTCTGCAATCTGGCTGTGTGGCCTCTTCTGTTCTACTAGCCTGTGGGCTGGGCATAGCTAGTAGGTGGGTCAGGTTGGTACAAAGGATCACAAAGCAGTTAAGGGGATCCAAGGCTGAGCTGCAACTAGTAAGGATGTTGTGAGAGAAAGCTTAGTAGGGATCGAGATTCAGAGGAGTCTTGATGAACAGTTCACGGACACCTAGCAGTCGACTGTACGGTAACACCCTGCTGGTAAGTCTCTCTTAAAATAAGAAAACTGACCCCCATCTTTAACCTCATGTTTATGCCATTGTGTGATCAGAGGTTCGCTTTCTCTAAAGTAAAAAGAACGGAGAGGGATGATATATACACCCCTTAATTTATTAGTTTCTACTGTTCTTCTGTCATAAGCTCAAGACTGAGATCTGACAGCTGTGAAGTATTTTTACTACCAGTACCCTCTGGTCATTTGGCAGATGTTCCTAGCCATTCTGATGCAAACTTAGAGGGCTTTTTAATTTGTCCAGTGGATTTTATATGAATAAATCTAACTGGGTGCCTATTTAATGTCTTCCTGTGACTTCATTTCCAAAAACATAATACCAAAATAGATATAGGATATTTACTCATTCTTTTGTTTAAAAAGTATGCAGTTACATACTTAGCTGTTAAATCCTTATATATATGATTCAAAAAATCTACGAGTGGACTTGCACACACTGTCATTTAGCAACATACATAACTAATGCTTTATTTTATTCTTTTGTGTATGAACGCCTTGAAAATACTGATCTCTGCCTTTCAAGGAAATGGTAAATTTCTGGTGTGCGTGTGCTGCCTACAATATCTTCTTCTTAAGTAGATAGGGCCCTAGGGGCATAACAATATAGCATGGTATTTTTGCCTAACTATTGTTAACACATGACACTTGTATTTGCCCCAAGACAATGTCCAAATATTTTTCAGACGTTTTCCTAATGATACTCATGATGTTTCATCTTGCTCTTCTAATAAGAAGTTTAGCCTCCTAGCCTACCTCCTGCATCAGTGGCCCGTCCCCCCCCATTCTTGGTGAGTGTGACATTCAATTTGGAGAATCTAATGTCAGCAAGAAATCCATACGCACTCCTGAGAGTAGTAGGCATGCCCCTTCGAATTTATTTTTAGGTTTCAATAGAATGAAGTGATATTTTCTTCATTCAGTCATTTCTTTCATATGCATTTCCCACCTTTTCAATGTTTGCAAAGGAGAAATTTATGCTTCATCTTACTGAAAATATTTTTGTGTACAAATGTATACTTGTATGTACAATGACATTGATAAGATATGTTGTACAGCTATACAAAGGAGAAATTTTTGCAACAGAAGAGTCAAAAAGAAGTTTACATTTTGAGCAAGGCAAAGCTAAGACCATATACTGTAAGGATATTTATAGTTTCCAGAACAATCTGTTCTTTGGCTGTTTATAAATAATTATTTGGTTCCTTCAAAGCCAATTTACCATTTTGGTGTTGATCTTTGAGACTAAGATAACCCAACCCATAACCTAACTAAAAATTATTCAGCTTTGACAGACTATGGTATACAGGGTTTCAGCACAGATCTCAGATTTCTGAGCTAGTACCGGTCCAAAATGGGAGCAAATTGTGCTTGGCCTGTGTGGCCATCATTTTGGTAACTTCAGTCGAACACCAATTGTTCACCTCAGACCCAAAAGACTACTAAGGATGACGCAAACCTAACCCTGCCCTGGAAATCTCAACACAAAATTCCAGGAACAACTGTTTCCCAGACTGGCCTGTCTGCTCATGTGCCTGCAGTCAGCTGCCTCCAACTACAGTCAACATGCACTGGTGCGTGCTGATGCAAAGTCTGACCCTTGTGCTCTGCTGTGGGGACAAGGGTGCCAGTCATGAGAGCTGTTGACCAACACTCGAAGAGGCACCAAATGTCTAAAAAAGAAATGCAATGTCAAATGTACTTGGGATAGAACTTGATCTTCTTACTGCACCCTGATTACAGCAAACACAGAATTAACTAAGAACCTGGGTTTGTGCTCTTCCTTCCAGCACATGTTCACAGAATCTCCGTTGACTCAATTTACAATGTTATGCGGATTGGGGAAAGGCTGTTTTGCATAACGGACAAGAAAATTATGGAAAGCTGTCATCTGTGCTAGAGTGGTCTTTGTCATACCACCTGCCTATGGGTTGCAAAGCTTCCTTTGAAACAACATTTCTGCTTGGTCTTTCCCAACTGTAAATATGCAAAATTATCGTCTGAAGGAGATGTAGGCAGAGAACTGGAATCTGAACTACTCGGCATATTTCTATTAAACCTTACCTGTGTATTCACTGTCCATAGAAGGGAGAAGGCTATGGTAACAATTCCTTTAGTCTCATCTCTGATTTGTTCCACTTGTCTTCTGGGAAAGATCTCTGTGGGCTTCTGTGGATCCGATTCTCTGTCCTGTTTTCTGAATCTGTTCCCATGGCTCCCATTCTCCTTCCTCATCTTCAACAGAGAGGAGCCTGTAGGCCTTAAAAAGAAGGAATATGCTGACAATTATTACTTTGTGCATTAGAAGCAAGAGCTTTAAAACATTTTCTCCCACACATATTATTTTTAAGGCACAACATGATTTTTAGACACTCTTGTTATTTGTTTATTTTTAGCACATACCAAACCACAGCAGTTCTCCCTCCAGGCTATATTTGACAAAGTTACAGAGACTTTCCAGGCCACCTCAAAGCAGAGATTAATCCAAACAATTTAAACCTCTCACTGTTCCACAGAAGGATGGCATTCGATTGGATTATTTAGGGAGGACAAAATGTTTTTGTTGATGAGAGAGATGAAATCCTTAGAGAGGGAAATCAATCTTATGTAGAAACCCTGGAGCATTGATCTTGGTGTACATTGACAATTTCTGGTTGTTTAGCTATTTGGAATGACCGCACAAAATGAGCAAGTTATTCTACTTTTAAGGTTTTGGTATTTATTGGCAACCCCAGTGCTCATATGATTAATCACACATTCAGAGTGTGAGGTCAGTGGAAATTGACTGCAACGCAGCAGAAACAAAGTTTTCAGTTATCATTGTGCAATAAATTGAAGCTATATCCCTAAGCAGATTTGTCTTCAAGTTTCCAATTTGCCCTGTTAAAAGTGTTGTTTATACACCAGTTAGCAAAAATGCAAGTAATTACACACAGAATTCATTCTAAGCGATTCTGTGTATTTTTTTTCCTCTTTATTGGTTTTCTATCTTCATTATCAATATTTTGTTAAACCTAAGCAGAAACCACATTCAAGAAAAATCAAAAAACGGCCAGGCCCTGGAATGGGCACTTCCTTATATTGAGGACAGCATTTATTGGATGTAATGCTACAAGACAAGGCCTTCTGAGCAAACTAATCCAAATGCAAACATCCTTTAATAAATCTCTTTTCTCTTTGTATGTGGACTCTCTGATACCTACCAGTGAGAAGCAGAACAGAAGGACAAACATTTTGGTCTATATGTTATATTTCATTTCATGAAATAATATTTATTCAGAAAGGAACATTATTTCAAACACTGTTAGGTTTTTACATGCATGCTTCGCATTGTAAGAATATCTGTTTCTTACCAAAAAACAGATGCAAAAATAAAATCATAACTATAATGGGAAATTGGAGAGCAATTTGGGGAGTACAAATACTGAGAGAATAGATTTAAAATGAAGAGTGCCAGGTAGGGAAAAGCACAAAGTCTCTGAAGGAAGAAGCTGTTCTAGCTTTGGTGTAGTGGTAGAGTCTTGTGCTGGCAAAGACTTATAATGTTTTATAGCCTTTCACACTTGCCACTGGGCTCTCACTGTAACCTTGAAGCAAGCAGTTGCTAGGATGTACTTGCTAAAAATAAGAGCAAAACTGTGGAACATAAAGGGGAAACCCTGTAAGGCTGGCCTCTTGTTTCCCTAGAGAGGTTTACATAGTCATAATGTACAGAAACTATAACCAGATCAGAGAGACCTAATTACAGAGCTCAGAGATGTTAATGACACACAGAAATTTACATGCAGCTGAAAATATGAATATCTCTAAGCCAGCAGTTGTATCTCTATGGGGCTGGCTTCAGAACCAATGTTTTATAATCTGGGAGCTTTTTCTGTACAGTGGAGTCTTTCAAATAGTCAAAACCGTGTATTTTTTATGTGAACAACACTCACCGTAAACCTCTGTAAAATTTCATTAACCAATATCTTTTTGTTCCATTTGTAATTCCTTCTCTTATGCCCTCTCTAAATAGGGCTTGCAACAATAATTCCTCACATTTATCTTTCCATCTTTCAATCTCAAAATCCTATATCCGATTTGGACACACCAATCTCCAAAGCAATGAATACCCGTTTAATTTACTGAGACCTTTTAAGGACAAAATTATTGAAGGATTTTTCTTAGGGTTCATATTAGGTACAAGTGTTTTTCTCATGCTTATATTTATTTATTTTACCAATTTGTGTAGCACTGTGGTTGCATAGTTGACTGACTTCTATGTTTCTTGTTTCTCTTTAGCTTCAGGGCAACATGCCCTATATCTTTACCTGTAGTGAAGATAAGGAGTTGTCACAGCTGCTGTCCATGCAGTCCTCAAACCAGAGAGTACTGTAATAAATCCTATTTCATTTTATGGACAAATAAATGCTGAGGTAAAATATTCGAGGATCGTTGCTTGAATACTTGCCATAGCAGCGCTACTGTAATAACCACTATGACATTAATTTACTGCAATGTGCCGTAGGAAGAAGGAAGAAGGAGGGAGAAGGACATTAAAAGAGAAAAATTACTATCCTTCGGATTTATTGGGATTGGCCTTCCTCATTTTCAGCCATCATTAGTTGATTAGGTGCTGATGACAGTATGGACAAGCGTGCTAGAATAGTTGGCTAAGAAAAGCCCTAAAGGTACTCTGTTAATTGAGATGATGTTCATATTGTACTTACTGAACATAACTGCGGACAGTGAAATAAGAGCTTAGTGTTGTGTAACAGACCACATGAACATTCACTCATTATCAGTCTGTAAAGGGGTGAAAACACTGCATACAGGCTACTATTACTACAGAAAAAGAGATAATATTAAAAACTGGAGGAGACTATTGTGAGAAACTATATTTTGTACAGCTTTCTGGGAGATACTGAGAAACCTGTCTAATGTTGCTCCATAGTTCCATTAGGGAGACATTACTGTATCAGAGGAACTGAAAATTGACTTATGCTTTCATCTCATAAGAGGTATGCACCTAAACATAACGAAACAGACAGATTTGCTCATCCACTAGAAGCTTGAATGTTACTAATACTTCTTGGTGCTTATACACCACTTACTTCAAATTTTAAGCTAATTTGGGGAAAATGGCAAAGAAATGCCACTATATCTCTTTTAATCTTGTTTGTGAATAATTAACACTATACATGAAGAGAGAAATGTGCGTACATCTGCACAGAACCTACAATGCAATAGATGCTTGGAATCAACAGTAACATTTTAGTAACAATGGTAATGCTATTACCAATAACTCCATAATGTTAAATAATTTAACATGGACATTAGCGTGCTTCGTGCTGTGGCCAGGGTGAACTTCAAATTCGGTGCCTAGACAGACAGTCACACGAAAATAACCTCTAAAAGCTTCAGCATGGAATAGACAGCAATTTAAAGGACCCTTTGAACTTTCAGGCAAATCCACAACTTTTTTCAAACCTATAGTCCTATCCAATATTATCTACAGAACAAAATTATCCCTGTATCTGAAGCATTGTGCTCTTAAAGTTCAAACTTAAAGCAACTCTTTCAGAAAAGTGAGAAAATTAAATCTGACTGTTAGCACGTTCATATTAAACACATCCAATTACAGGTAACAAGTCCTCAGCAACATCGGAAACAATTCACACGGAATGATGAAAACTCACAAAATGTCATTTAGTCATAAAGAGACGTTATTCCTACTCATGAAATTTTAGTGTCAACTCTGTTAGAGATAAATATCAGTATTTACTAACCTACTATGGTGGGTCACTGGGGCCTAGCTGGTAAACATTCAGCCTGTTAGATGGAGAATGGCAAAACAGTTCTTCCTGAGCCAAAGAGGAACTCATTTCCTTTGGTCATTCATGAGCCAGAAATTTCATCTCACTATAACAAGATACATTAACATGCCATACACTGGAATTGCTCAAAAGCCTGGGTCAAAAAATAACATGAAAGTTTACGTCATGCCTATTAGGTACATCGTACAGTTTACCAGAAGAGTGCAAAAAACCATGTTTTTTGACTTAGCTAGTGCTTCAAGTGCATTGCTACACAGTCAAATCAATAATTACACATACAACTGCTCATCCATGCTCACGGATACTGCTGTTGTCACTAATCTCCAGCTCAGTTTTCTTATGGGATGGTATTAGCATTCCAGGGCTTCTTCTGCCATCCGATTCTTCTTACAATAAACATGATTCTAGCTTTAATGTCCAGTGAGATAATAAATGGTGTTGCCTTCTTCCAGACAACTTCTGTTGTGACTGTGGCATTCAGCTCACTGGAGGAGGAGTAGTGATCGATCACATTGTTCGATATCTAGACACAATGTGGCAGCATCTTTAGCAAAAAGGCTTTGAAACTCAAGCAAATAGTCGAGGTAGCCACAAGAAAAATGAAGAATATTTGAAGAGTCAAGATAAGGAATCAAGACATCCAAAAGAAACAAGACGTTCAGGATCAGAGACGTGCAATACTCTCAAAAACGTTAGCACAAAAATACTCCCTTTAAAATGCTCTTCGAAGTAAGCTCTAACAGGATCAGGCTTTTACAGTTCATGTTGTCTGTCTGTTTCTAAAATCATTGTGATTGTGGATTCATGTATTACTGTCACGGCAGTGACAGAGAACAGATCTGTTTAAAGTGCGCTTTACCAAGACCTGTCAACATTTGAACTAGAAGAGTGATAGACTTGACAGGTTTGGGATATACCATTTCCTGCCACTACCTTGGAGGGCTGACACAAGAAATAGAAATCCATCAGTCCCAAGCATTGAAGTTTTCACCATGTCTTGCAGCTGGCCAGGCACAGTCCTGTTGCATAACTAAGGACCAGGAGAAAATTACAGTAAATATTTAATGTGTAAATCACTCACATTGGAGACCAGTCATTATCTGCAGAGTGGGAAGACACAGAATGAGGTGGAGTGATACGAGAAGATAATAGTATCTATGACAATGCCAGAAGATTGGTGAAGACAAGACGAGGAGTATGAAGTGTGTGCAAGTTTTCTCTTTGTTACCAAACATACTATTGTGAAACAAGGATGAATATGGTAGTAACAGGAAATTCTGCACAAATAATTATATCTCAACTTTGTTCAATTTTAAAAATACAGCACTATTTGTAAACAAACATGTTAAAATATTTTTCTCCAACCTCAAATATAGCAAATCAGTTGGTCTAAAATCAGAAAAAAATCTTCCAGTCTGAGTTACATTTCTTAGACAAGAATTACAGCATGAAAACTTGCATCTTAAAAACATTCACAAAAGTAATGTTATTACAAGCTACTGTTGTTTGCAGTATTGGGCCCTTGGCAAGGATGGATTTGACAGATGAATTTTGAGGTTATCTAAAAGTATCTAACCCCTCCTGGTGCCATCTTTTACATCTGAAACTCAGTCTTCCTTGCCTCCTTGGTACTTTGAAAACACATCACAGAACCATGCCTGCTTAGGCAATATACAAAGCCTTTCACCACAAAAGGTGTGGAAAGTCCTGAACAAAGCCTCTACCACATGTTTGCATGACTTCTGTCCCTTTCCTCAGCAGGTATAAAAATACTGTGCTTATCCTTTTCAACCACAGGGTACACCTGGCTCCCTGGTCAACCCTACCTGCCAGGGATGCCAATTCTAGGACAGATATTCCTCTGCTCACTGTTTCTCAGCTAGTCCCTTTGCTCTAAACCCATCTTTGTTCTTCCTCCATAAACAACACAGTCTCCTTCCTTCACACTTCACACTTCCCAGGATGTTCCTTATCTTCCTACATAACCTTGCTGTACTTTCACCGTCTCTGACAGGTCGTTCTCTCCTCATGTCCTAGTTCAGTCACCTTTGATCCCTTAACATGTTCTCATCTAAATAAACTGCCTCACTCAAATTTCTATAAAGTCATAGAGCTTGCATTGCTCCTATCACATATATACACATATTGCCAAACTTTCACTCCATATCTTCTGCAAATAGAGCTAGATCTTATCTCATCCCTTATATCTCCCTCTTATCTTACCATATCTCCACACCTACTTTTTCCATTTCCTCCCAACAGTGAGAAGCAGCCTCTGCTTCACCATACACCTAGTCAGAGGGGCTGCTACTCCAGTGTGCCAACCAGAATAAAATCAGAGTTGGCCATATCTCGCTGTAGTCCCTTCACTCAGTGCTACTTTCGTTACTATAACTCTTCCTCCTCCCATATACCATTGTGGAGTCTTCTCCTCCCAGCAAATACATGCAGGGAAGTGTGGGGTCAGGTGTGCACTCTCTCACTGATAGCGTATGGAGCTTCCAGCCTAAACAGTTCTTCCATTATAGCATCATACCGATCAAGAGAAACAAGCATTAACCAGTGTCACGGGAAGAGAATACAATCCATTTTTCAGAACAATGGGCGAGAACTGATTTCCCCCACACTCAACCATCCCTTTAAGGTCTTCTGCATTTAAAGCAAGGAAAAAAATGGGAAGTGTTTATATGGGACATGAAAATGAGCAAGGTCCTTGAAGTTAATTATATGCACTCAAACTTACTTAGTTTTTTGTTTTTTAATCTATATAATAGATGTTCACCAACCTGGTTTTGCAAATGGCCAGGTGCCTTGGGAGTGATGAAATTTAAGCTGAATTTCTTGTAGCGCAATTTAAGATGTGCTAGAGCCATTGGAGATGGTATTAAGACCATTCCTTGGGACTCTTGCACCTATGAAGCAGTTCAGTTACAAGCCGAGTGCTTTATCTTCCTCTCCCAAGTTTCTTAAGATAAGATTAAAACACAGGTACCGTTACAGCAGCAACCATCACACATCCAGAAGTCTAATGAATAGTACAAGCCAGTGCATGATGTTATTCAACGCAGCTGCAGTCCACACTCATTTAATTCACTTTCTTAGCACTTTCCTGCCAGTTAGTATTGGATATTAAAATGGCATCTGAGTGTCTTGCCTCCAGGTTGGTAAGAAAAGGTTTAGGGGCCAGATACTTGTCCTTTTATTCTATTCATTGAGGTTGAGGAAGGATGTGTCTCTTGAGGGTCGAGGAGTTATTTAAAAAAAAAAACATCTTCAAAGTGTTTAATTTTGCTACATGTAAGTCTGTCTATACAGTTCTTAGCAAAGGTTCAATCACTAGTAAAACAAAACATGGTGGATTCATATATATCCCCATCAAAAACAAGCAGAAATATATGGGGGATTCCAGCACTTTTTCCCCATGCTATGCTCAATGTCAAGAGAAAGATGAGATTTCTTTCCCCTCAGAAAGAGTGACCACAGTCTTTTGATATTTTCAAAATCTCATTACATCGTATTCTCATCCAGGATGACCACCACTTCCTAATACTCCTGAGAAATGGAAATGAAGCTGTCCTGTCCCATTACTGCTCTGAAAGGAAATAAGGCCAGGTTAGTCACTACAAACATGGTCTCACTAAAGACTGTTTAAGGATAGCTGAAGAGACAGTCAAGTGTAAAAAAGCAGATGGGATTGTGGGAATTTATGGGTAGGGTAGACAAAAACTTTAGCAGGAAGGAATCAGTGAAAGGATTATTGGTAGCAACTAGGGAGACATACTATAGTCAGATATCAGACTATAGAGCAGAAGCTAGTAAAATGATATAAACCCAAAGTTATATGAAAAATACATAATTATATTTCTAAAACTTCATCTTGCTGAGTTGTAGAACCTTCTAACGCAAAACAAGCTGTATCTCAGGTGGCACTCCCAAACTGTCTAGGGAGACTGGCTGTGTTTGACAGAGTTTGATTTTGTGACAGTGTTTATATTTTATGAAAGAACATTAACCTTTTTTTTAATATACATCATTGCTGTGTCTGTCTTCACTGATTTTTCTAAGGAATCAACTGACCAGGTGTCATTCAGCTCTTCTAGTCCTACCCACAAGATATTAGAACACATTTTGCCTCTTTTTTATTGTTGTTTTGTTTTGTATTTTATATCTCCTCTTACTTTCCATTAAATATTTCCACACTCACTGGAACTCCAAACCTTAAGGCAATGTCCTGAGCAGCTGCTATAAAAACAACTGATGGTGTTTCACAATGTTGATCGTTCCTGTAGCACTTGTCCAACTACTAACCCAGTAAATACTTTTAATACTACAACAGATTGGGTTTTTTAGTTTTGCTTTTTAGCAAGCAGGATACACAGCCCATGAACTTGGAAAAGGAGCTTGAAATGGTTTTTATTTCCTTTAATGACAGCTATATATAAACAGCCATGACTACAGAAGATCAAATAATTCATTGTGAATAACACTAGTTAATTCAGCTAATTTTTTAATTTTCATAGGTAGTTTATGAACAGATCCTGAAATCCATTACTTATTCACAATTTCTAAGCATTTGTGTTTTTGTTTGGAAGAGCAATTCTTGGCATATTGTTGTTTCACAAATTGTTCATTAGAGGTATTCTCCGTTCACATATTTCGTTGAGTCACCTGTGGCTATGGCTTCATACTAGGTAGCAGCCTGCCTCAATGGCTTTATGCTTTCCCTTCCAGGCTGCTGATTCCCCCTCCAAAGCCAGTTACGCTGGCACAGCTACACAGTGAGCAAAATCAGGGAGCTGATCTGCCTGAAGAGACAGTGAAGTGTAAAAGAGGAGACTGGGAAAAAATTGTAGCAGGAAGGAAACAGCGAAGGGAGGATTTGCAGAGGCAAGCTGGGAGAGGAAAGCAGACGGCAGGCATTTCAGCTGTGCAGATGTTCTGTTCTAGGCTACCACATGGCTGCCCAAGAATCAACGCTGGCCAACACCAAGGGGGTAAAAAAGGGGCAGGGGCACAGTGGGCCGAGGTGGGGCTGCCTGGACAGTTACTGCAACCAAAGAAACGTGCCACTGCCTAAGGATAGTTTTCTGCTTTTGAGTTGCTGACGTGCTAGCTTTTAACACTTGAGAACAACAAGTAGCTAATAGAATTCACATGTACATGCTTTCTTGGACAAACACTACGGCATACTAAAATTTTAAAATTGCTGATACTTCCAAATGTTTTTTTTTTAGACAGGGATTAATCAAATATATGATGATAATAATCATAACTGTGAATTGAACTTGGAGACTATTTATAAAAGTAGCTGTAAAAATACATATTGTTTTTGGCTTATCTTGATAATTTGCAAATTAATGTACAGATTCAACTTTTTTTATAGAAATAGTTTTCTGAGACAGCTAAATGTTAGGGGAAAAGTTCTGCTGTGGTTATCATTTTTCTAAGTATATACAGAAGAACAAAAAGGACAAATTTAACTATTTCAGTAACTTCATCTGCAACAGATAACAACATCCATTATAGGATGTTGAACAAATAAAATGAAAAAATGTATGATACTATTCCTTGGGAGAGTTCTAAACTATTTTTGAGACAGAATATGACTCTACAGAAAAAGATTGCCCTTTTAAAGGTTAATTACCCTGAGTACTCTAAGGAACCTATTTCTTTGCACAGAGGAACCTATTTCTTTGCACAGAGGAAAGGGAAATCAGCATGGAATGAAAAAGAAAACCCCAAAACTATAGGAAATGGATGTCTAAGTAAATTCAGACGCATTTAAATATTTGGAAATGAGTGTTTGCTTTATACAAATAGCAAAATAGCTATGGCCTGTGAAACTTTCCTATGTTCCTCTCCAGCCCACAATATATGAATTTAGCTTCTAACTGTGCAACATTATGCAAGTGACTGGTGTAGTGCATACAGACAATTTTAAGATTTTTTTTCATTTCTCAGTCAGCTTCATAATGCAAAGTCATTTTTAAAGACCTGACACTGTTTACAACATGTAAATTCACAGTGCCTTTTGTCTTTTAAATGCTGAATGTTTCATTTAGCAACTTCTCCTTTAAAACCTAAGTTTCCTTGGTGAGGAAAGGCTGTGGGGGATTCTTTCCAGTCCTCTGGACTACTCTTGAATGATTTAGGTCTGCTCTTTAGATGCCCCACACCATTCCAGTGATCCTTCACATGTTCTGTGCCACCAGCTGGAGGATTCTGCATAAACATAATGGAATGGAGATAATCGTTTTCCTTTGGCACACCAAGCATACACCCCTGCACTGCATCACTCAGCACAGGGACAACAGTTACCTCAGTGTAAGCTGATTAGCACTATGCAACACCCTAACTGGCCAATGTGCTGACCCAACTTGTTTGGAGAGGTAGCATGAGATTTCTGTATTGTAGTTCATACAGTGAAAACATAATCTGGGGCTCACAAAACAGTAGGTAGAAAGGCTGAAACAGACATGCTTTTGGCATCTGGGAGCTCCTTACCAGAGGAATTCTCAAAGAATTTTGTTAAGGACCAGTTACACAGCTATAGCTAGTTTTCTATTACTTGTGTGGTGAATCCGTTTAGAGAATCAACTTCTGTTTAATGCTATTTTTGTTTAGAAATTCTTAAAGTACACTTCTAAAATTCACAAGCACCTCTTTGCTAGAAAGATGGAAAATACTCGGGGCCACCCAAAGCTCTCTCACACCTTCTGTGAAAGAAGTGAACTAGTATAAATACGCAGTAGATGAGACACCAAGAGGATATTCAAGAGTATGCAGCAAGGTTTGTACAACCAACAGAACCTATTTCTTGCACACTGCCAAAATAGATTCCAGTTGCAATGCAGCAGACCTCAAAATCAAAATAAAGAGGCACTCTGGAATAAGGAAAAATACCAGTTTTGGTATATATCCAGCCATATTGCAAGAGGGAATCCTGTGAATTGTAGGAGCAGAGATTAGAAAAGAAATAGAATGAACAAGGTTTCCCATTACAAATCACATCTTCCTCTTTGCCCTAGACTCAAGTAAGGAGCACTTCTATTTACTGTATAGCTCGTATAACACATGGCCACAAGGTGTTCTGCAGAACCCAATATGAAATTGGGACAGAGTCCATTTCTAGCATCTTGCTGGGATACTTTAGCAGTCTTCCCTCCTTCTGTCCTGCCACGATTGTCAGTCAGGCAACCCTGAAAGGTAGTCAAGGCATGGCACATCCTATTTCTGACATGCTGTCAAATATCAGTTTAAATGGGACAAGACTGACCTGCTAAACCTCAGAAAAGTCTTAGCAGCTGAAGTGGCAGTGGAGGCTGCACAAGTGCAGATGTGCCTTAGGGCATGCCTAGGTAGTCAAGTGCAGACAGCTGCATCCCAGCTGTGCTTGTGTGTGGAGCCACACAGGTGGAAACCAGCCAACAGCAGTTTGGAAGCTGCGTATCTGCACCAGCAGAAGACTGAAGCAGAGATAGCATGACCATGGCAGACCTGCCCATGGATATGTGGCTAATCCAGCTGGCTGAATATGCTCATATGCTTGAAAACAGCTAAATGGCTAAGTGCCTCACTGAATCAGGGCTAAAATTTGGGCTCTTTTATTTTAAAAAAGGTTTTTTTAGAACATTTGCTTTATGGAGCCAATGGCACCCAGACACAAAGTAATAAGCACCTATGACACGAATAATTAAAATGTTATGAAAAACCCAGAATGAAGGAGAAAAAAAAGCCAAAATTATTATAATCTTAGGGAGATACACATTTACCAAGTAAATAATAGGGGTTTCTGAAAGTCTCAAATAATTAACACAAATCTAAACCCTCTGGTGTTCATTTTCAGGAGAGACATTTGAGACAGAAACACCCAAGAGAATGCAATTGATGAAAAGGAAAATATTCCAATCTCCTGGCTAACCAATGCACTTTGTCTAGATTTTTATTAAATATTTTAAACAGGAAATTAAAATAAATTGATAATTGTTGCATGATGTTCAGATACCAAGGCAGTAAGAGTATTTTAAACAGCATGCCAAACCCCAGAAAATTCAAAGTTAATGTTGATGGTCCACAGTTAACATACCTATTATCTTCATTACTATTAATAGCAATGTCTAACACCTACACTGCAGCTCTAGAAATATTTTCAGAAGTAACATCATGAAGCTGAACTCAAAGAGAATGTTCATATAGGCCAGATCATTTTATGAATTTAACGGTGAAGGGCTATATACTGCTGTGGTTTTTTTCTAAAGACCCCAAGGAATTCAAACCAGAGAAGGCTTTAGGATTTTTTTTTAACCTCTTTTATGCTCTTCCTTCTTGTTTTAATATTTTCTATCAAGAATTAAACTAATCTTCCGCAGCGTTACAACATTTATGCATGATCTCTAGTCACAAAACTACTATGAACTCCAGCCACTTCCAAAGTGAAGGATGACAAGACTGGACTACAGTTCAGACTAGAAAGTGAAGCATATCTTATTTCATGAAAGATACATGGGAATGCTACAACATTATCATGTTTTTATTCAGCAGCTTGAATTAATGTAGTGTCAGTGCTAACTACAATAAACCTTCTCTTGCAGACTTTACTCACGTATTTGCTCCACTACACATATGACAAACAAACTAAAACTTGCATTCTTAATTGCGTAGCTGGTGCATTAAACCAGCCTATATCTTAAAAGCAGCCATACTCAAAGATCTTAAAGGTCTTTTCCAACCTAAATGATTCATTCTGTGATTCTATGATAAACTTGGATCCAGCTGGGTCAGGTTTTGCGTTTGAAAAGGCTATGGTACACAACTCTTCACTTACATCCTTAACTGCCAGGCACAGGTGGCTGGGCTGAAAGCAGGCCTGCTTGGGGTAATTACTGAGTGCGTGCCTTAGCCTTTCCAGTTTACTCTCAACCCATAGCTGCTTTCTTCAGCCCCTCTCTCTTAAGTTATGGCAAACACAGGTCAGATGCAGCCTGGAATCTGGGTTCCAGATCTTCAATGCAATTTAAAAGTACTTTTACAACTTAACCATTTGCTACATTACACTAGTTCACATCTCACTGGCGACCTTGAAATTTGCTCACCCCATTCCTGGACAGTCTTGCTGCCAGGCTGCAGGAGAGCTGGCAGAGCCACAAAGCTTTGGCTTCATCTTATTCAGTGCTGCTACATAGCAGACTGCCCTGGAGAAAGCATTTTGGAGCACAGAAGCCCCACATTTCCAGAAGCCATCTTAGAGCTCCGTTCCCTAACTGCAAAGAATATGCAGATAATACACATAACTATGTTAAAAAAACAAAAAATTACAGCTACTTATTTATTTCCTGTAAACCAGAATACAACTGCATTTTGAAACAAAATCTTCCATGAAACAAAATATCCACCCAAATCTAACTTCAAATGCAAATGCTGCTGCCACAGAAGTCAGCAGGGAATTTTGTCACTGGTTTCTTTAACAATAAGATCAGGCTGCCTGCCTGGATCTCCCAAGTCCCAGAACTCGACATTATGTCATTATTATTATTTGTCAGAAGCCTGAGAAATATGCTCAGCATCTACCCATACAGATAAAAGGACATAATCTTGAAAAAATATGGAATGCTTATCCTGTTTCCCCATTGCCTTTTAGACAGTTTAGGAACTAAGCAGGTGTCTCGTGTGAAGTCAAACAAAATATCAAACTCTAGTCTAGTTCTTACATTCATATTTTGATGCAGACTTTTTAGGCAGTTCAATTTCTAGTTTCTTGCAGTAGGAGAACAAGTTTTTGCTCATATTTTTACACATGCAAAAAAGATGTTGCAGGTTGTGATAGGTTATCTCTATTTTTTAGGGACTTCTCTTTAAATGTTGGCCAGGAAGTTATAGGTACACCATGTGATGTGGCATTTACTAATGTACTGTAATTATATTCTTCTGGTGAATGGCAGAGTAAACAGGTATAAAAAAACATGCATAAATGTTGATGCATCTGTTAGTACTTGTCTAACACTACAGAAAAATTCAATCTTTTCTCCTAAATTTTTTTAAAATAGTTTTCATTCTGCCATGAATATGTGTATAAACTATGCACATAAACAATTTAATACATTACATGTACAGCAGCTAAATAGCCTGTGCAAAGTAGTGATACATGCTGAAATAAATCCAGTTTGTATCTGAAAAATATTGAATGCAAGCTTTTAAATTCCAGAAGTATTTTAAATAGAGACATAATAAATTACTACACAAATAGTGACCATGTATAAAAGTATTTTTAGCATGAAAGCTTAGCATGTTGTCAGAACATTAAAATTCCCAATATCCATGTGAGATAAATACCATCTTCATATCAGAAATTAGTAGAGAAACATTTTGTTCCTTTTGAGAAACCACTGTAGAAACTTATGATGAAGGCCCAGACTCAACTGTGGAGTGCAAGCTATCTGCCACTACTTCAAGTATAAAGATTGTTTTTCAGTGCTCCTGGAAAAGCCAGAGAACACTCTCATCAAGTGCCAAACCTGCATCAGGCCTACATGACCTCTCTTCCAAATAAAACATAAATGTTATGTTGAATGACAGACTGTACAAAATCATCTAGTCTGGAATGTTAGAAAGGCTGACTAATGTTCTTGAATTACACTGCTCACAGATTACTATTCATCCCGTCCATAAGGTGTTCATCATCATAATGATTTATTTGGATAACAACTGATCCTTCTAAAAATGTTCCAAGTTTGGGAGATGTGAGTCATTATCATTATGTTTACTTGCCTTATCAATTGTTCAAGTTCTTTTAAATCCATTTTTACTTACTGTCTTTCTGTATTTCAAACTATGCTGTGCTGGGAATTGGTTCAACTATAAGCTTAAAAAAAAAAAATTCTGATTGGGTATGCAAAAATATCTCTAGATGAAATGCAAAATTTTTCAGAGTGATCATTACAAACCCCCCTCTTTCTCTTTCTTTTTAATATTACTAGTCTAACACATGGTCCCTGCCAAGCAAAGGAAGAAAAAGAAAGATCAGAAAATGCAGTTTTCGATCTTTGAAATAAATTAGCATACAAAGTGCATCTTTAAGGAGAAATAACTTGACAGTGTCAGTGGCTGATACAGTAGAAACTTTGTCACACTTTTTCTGCACTTCTAAAACTATTGCCAAACATTTTAGAATTTAACAGTATTTAATGTTTATGAAATAAAGGCAAAAGTTTAAAATGCCTGGGATATGTGGTTCCCTTGTGTTGTGATACTGGATGTATTTTCCCTTCATTTAGTGATTTTTCACCTGAGAAAAAAAGAAAATTTATCATCCAAACTCTGACTCCTGCAAGACACTGCTTCCTTATTTCATGCCACAAGTAATGGAAAATAAAGTATATTATTTCCTAGAAGAACTTTGTATCATTGTTTGTTAAGTGCCTATTTCTGGATCCACAAACTACATCAGTTTTGCTTCATCAATGAAAACAGTGATTTTGTGACCTGCGAGATTGTACTGAGCACTCTGAAACACTGATGCGAAGCTTTTAATCTCATATTTAAAATGAAAAAACCCCAACAGCTAAACCTTCAATTTCTGTACAAAGAGTTGATGTCCTCAGGAAGACATAACATCTTCTACAGCTAACACTGACTATACTTATACAATCTCAGACAGACAGTGTAAGATTAAAAAAAAGCAGATTTTCTTTTCTAAGTTTCAAATGGCATACTTGATCATAATTATTAATTATAATTATATAATATTATCATCCCTCTTATCTAAGATAATGAAAACAGACATATCCTTTTGGTTATATTTCACTCTGACAAATTTGTCAGAAATCAACATCTTGCCTTCAGTTTTGCTTTGTGAACACTACTAAGGAATGACTATTTCTTTATTCTTACCTATCATTTTGAGCAAATGGGTTGGATGATATTTATATTAATACTATGAATTACATGCTCTTGTAGTATTTAATATAAAGATTTTCTTTTTTAACTTACATTTGACCTGCTACATCCCTTCAAAATTATGGTATGAAACAATGTAGGAGCTAGGATTAATGGGAATATTCAGTTTCTGTTAAAAGACAAAAAACAATGTAGAGGCTTATCTAGAAAAATCTTAATTAAAATACAGCCTTTCTAAGTTGTTCTAAGCAATATGTTTGTGAAAGCATTCATTCTCTTCTAAGTTATACTTGAAAGGTGTTTTTTTTTTTATCTTGAGGAAAAAACAATTTGCCAAACCCTACTTGCTGATAGTGCTTCTCTGATTTTAGGTCAGTGTTCTGAATGGAATTCTGTGTACTACAGAGGTAGATCAATAAAACTTATGGGCCAAATTTGGACTAACAACACCAGGTACAACTCTGCTAAAGTTAAATGAATTGTCCCTGCTTACATCAATGATAAACTTGGCTTTTTAGGGTGTATTAAAAAAGAGAAAGAGAAAATGCTAACAAAAGTTTAACTTTGTCATGCTTCGTATATACTTTGTCTTAAAACATCTACTTTTGGTTTTTAATTGTAGCAATGTTCTGTAAAGAAATATGACCTTATAGGGCATTTTCAGGAATAGAACAGTCTATATATTAAAAGGCAGCAAATGATTCATAACTGCTTAGCGGTCAGGCCTGTGGGGCCATGCTTCCCATGTGAAATTTTTTTCTGCATTGCAAAATCTTACATTAAATTGTGATAAATGAAGAGCGGAGGCTATTCATACAAATCAATGACTTTAGTGTATGTGTCATTACCCTGAGAGATGCAGGCAGCGGTCACTACTATAAATCATGTGATGATCTGCTGTCTGCGACTCGATGCAAGCAAGCAGATGCATTAGGAAGGTTAAAGAATGAAATTAATCTGTGCATTTCCCTTTCTTTCTATTTTTTTTCCTTTAGTCACCTGGTCATACGGAAAGAATTAAAATCACATGATGCAAAGTTAAACCAGCTACAGAACAGTAAATTGGCTAAGTTAGATGTACCCTTTCAACTTAAAGTTAATTAAATATTAATGGGATTAATTTATTCATCATCACACAAAAAGTAAAATATATAGAATAGGTGAAATCCACCAGTGCTTCTCATACAGAAGTTGATATTATTAATTGCTTTTAATGAAGACTGTGGCAGAAGACCACATGTAGGAGATCAAGCACACTGCAAAATGTGCTCTGATACTTTTAAGTACAGCATATTTCTTTCTTCGCATTTTATAAATCCAGTGTTTAGTAACCCATGGCCACGATCTTCATCCCAGCAACTTGGAGTGGGTTATGAATATGAGTCAGGTTGAATGTATTACTGATAATAGAATACATTTCCAGATATCTGTGCCTAGGAATGTTAATTGTGACAGTGTGCAAAAGGGGTCAGGGACAGTAAAAAGAGATACGGATAATATAATTTTAAAACAGGTATTAATGAATTTGGGAAGGCCATATTTGATATAAATGTTAGGCCAAAGCCTTCAGTCTTTACTCAGTACTCACTGAGGCAAAACACTCACTGACTTCAGTGACAGATTTCCTGGGATGAGGACTAAATATGCCCCAAGAGTCAGATTGTCCCTTACTGGTACAGAAGAAGAAATTGGGAAGTTCATGCAAGAATCCTACCCCCTACCCATCTGCGTAGATTCTCCAGGAGATCATCCACATCTCCTTCCCCCTGCTCCACCGTATCCCCTTTGCAGTCTAACACTACTTATCAACAAATAAGTCAATATGCTACAGAGCAGGAGGCGCAGAGCAGTCATACCCGGGAACAGCAACACTCAACATGCTTATGCTTAGGTCTGCAGTGCTCCCAAAGCCAAGCAAAACATTGGTAAGGACTTCAGGACGTGGCCTTTTATAACTAGTGCAGACTGTGAAAAGGAATCTTGAGAAGGGTTTTAAAGACTCTGCTTTGAGTAAGCAGTAGACTATGGGCACAATCAAGGACGAAAGCAAATTGATGATAGAAGTGGCTGCATTTCAAAGGTGCTTGAAGAATTCCATGTGCATAAAATAGTGCAGAACACCTTTATGCTTATGAAGGGCACTATAAACCAATAAAGCGTAAGATAACTTGGACAGTGATAAGTATTGCATGTGCTTAATTCACTTAGTTATCCTTCCTAAAAAGATAATACACTCAATGTAGACATATTTCAATTGAATTGATAGTGGATTAGGACTGAGCAGGCCTAGAGACTGAATTACTTTTATCCATCCCATCAAGTATAAGGATGAAGTTGCAAACAAAACCAATGTCAGAAAGGTCTTACTGTCTCTTACAATAGCATAGCTACTATGACTTATAATGAAATATGCTAAAATTAATAATAACTATTAAAAATAAGCTTCTTTCCTGTTATGGTGCAAATTTTTAGCTGGTTAAGAACTAATGACATTAATTTAGATTTCTAAATTCATCAAAAGTAGAAAAATGTACAATATCTGCCTCATATAATTGCTTAGAGACCACAAAAATTATTAACTAGAGTTGCCTAATAAAGGTGGGGAAGAATTGCAGCCAGTAGATTTAAAATTAGTGTAAGCTGATTCCTACAGTAAAGACAGTCTCTTGTGTATTGTTCCACTATCACTTAATGACCACGTTGACTTTATATGTATTTATTTATATTTGGTAGCATTAAGTTTAGGGCAAACATCACACACATATTTTAAGTTAATTTTCCCCACCATCACTTCGTTCTCCGGTTGCTCCCATCCAGTCATCATGACTCTGTTACTTTATGTCTACAGCAGTGATTGAAGTGTAGTACAAATACGACACAGAGATTTTGGGTTGCTGGTAGAAGCTGAGCTGTAACAATACGGAGTTTAGAATACTCGAATTACCCCAGACCTATCTTACAATTTATCTGCATTGCTCTGCAGCCTGCAATGTAAGAAAACCTCTCCAAACAAAGCATGCTCAGACTCAGCTTAGGCAGTCAAGTAAGGAGAAAAAGGGAGCAGCAATGTCAGACACATTGATGTAGAAACTTCCAGTCTCCAAATACACAACTCGTTTGCTATAATGAGTCATAGGTAAATTTCAACACAGATTATGCAAAACCAGAAACAAGCACTTAATTTTAAGGACAGGACCAAACATATCTGTACAAGCGCCTACTTAAAATTAAGCCTGTAATTAAAGATCTCTGTTGGCCAAGCTAAGGCTTTCATGTCCAGCAGCAAGTGCAAGCAGCTGTTCTAGGCTGCATCCTTGCTAAGGACCCATACAACTCCTACCAAAATCAAAGACAAGATTCTCTGCAGTACTTCATTAGATACATTTTTTTCTTTCCCAATGTAAATTCAGTGATTTTAGGAATTGACATCATATTTGCTGCTTAATTTCCTGGGAAGTTATTGTTCTGCCATCACTCCAGATTCCTGTCTATTTGCTACCCATTCATGAAGCAAGAGAGAGCTGTATTTTAAACCCAAATGAAGGGAGCTATAATGCAAAAATAAGACATGGCTGCCCATTTTAAAATTCAAGGAATTTTTCACAACTTTCACTATTATTGCCTTTTAGAAATCAGAAGGGATTTCTGAAAAACTTTGGTAGCAACCTGTAAAAGTCCCTCTCCATGATCATCTGAATGTAAAATAAAAAATGAAAAATATTGTGAGGATGAAATTGCTCCTTCCTTTTGGAGAAAATTCATGCTTCCTTTTTAGTGACTAATTCCTGATTTTTATATCACACGTCAGTTTTGAGTAAATGCCAAAAAAAGAGGCAAAAGCTCTTTACAGTCAGTTGATAAATTTATACTGTAGGTTTAAATTGTGGGTTGACAGGAAACCTGGTTTTTAATTTTTAAGTGTTACATTAAGAAAATAAAACATTTCTTACAAAATCATATACTTTACTGGAATCTTGGTCCCACATTCCGTTTATTTGCCTGTTTTAGGGACAGTTGGTACATTCGTACTTTGCATTATATGGCTGAGTCAGGGTTCCTTTGAAACCATATGGCAGCCATAGCATGAATCACCTGCTACCTTGGTATTTCCTCACAGAAACTATTTCTTTCCAGGTCCTCCCTCGCACTGGACTCCCTCACGCTAGATACTGATTGCTCTCATTTCCAATTAGGTTCAAAGTGAAGGCACGCAGTAGCTTACGGAATTAGCTCAGCTCCCTACATATGTGGCCAAGAGGTTCTTGTTCATATAGCCTCACTTGGTTGTCTCATGAGAATAAGGACTGCTTATAGAAGGGTAGGAGTCAGAGCCAAACCCTTAAACATCAATTATGTCTCCCTTAAGTTACAAGGACCCTGCTTAGGGATCAAAGAACTAGCAAAGTTCTCGAAGTCCCTTTACTGCATGCATCTAAAGTGTGCGGATGGATAGGTGCTGACATTGCTAAACAAAGGTATTAGTAGCAGATTACATCCAGGAACCTGACCGACTGCAGAAGGAGGGCAACGCAGACCCTTGGGCTTGCTGTATCTCCCAATTACTACACAAAAGACTAAAACACAGGGTCATGGATAAAAGTGAATAAATGTTTCTAAATTCTTATCTTAAACACACTTAAGCTTAAAGCTATTTAATTGAGGATTTAAAAGCATGTATGCTTTATGAAGCTGTAGCTACCTGCTTCATTCTCTTGCTCTTATTTTTGCTTTTATCTTTTTAGTCTTGAAGAAGCCTAATTAGAAGCTCGAACAGGGCTCTCTCTCCCTGCCCTTAAATCAGTAATTGGCTTCAGTGCAGAGACTGTCAGGAAATTAACACATCACAACATGACAGCTGTTAATTTTTTCTCCTTATTTGTCATATGAATCACTGCTGATTTGCCAGAGTGCATAACAAATTAGTGGTCGGTAATCAGCGGCCTCTCTCCTGTGTGCAGCACCTACTTGTTTTTCCCCTTTTCTCCTGAAGTCCATTACTTCACTGCTTCAGCAGGAATGACTGTTGCTAGGTGTGTCATTGTCAATAAATCAGAATAAGCAAATGCTAAAAGCGCAAGAAGCTCTTTAAACTTTGATGAAGGCTTTTAGTTACATTTTTAAACTTACACTTGGAACTGGATTTTTTTTTTTTTTTCTAAATTGTCACTCCCTGGCATAATATACTGTCAAGTCCTCTGGTATCATCTTAAGCTCTGCAATCTTCACAATGTAGAGTTCAAAATGAGATTGGCAAAAATTAAAATTAGATATTTTTGTGAAGACAGTTCTTAAAACTGTAAGGCCTGCTGTGGACTCCATGCCAATAAATAACAATTAGACACAATGCACAGTGAGATTTTCCTGTTGCCTTGAGTTATATTTGCTGTATTTTTCTGTAATAAACTCTATTTAATATGAGTTCTTCACACACCAATAGAACTGTATGTATAAAAAAAGCCTTGAGTTCAAATACAAAACCACAAAATTTGGAAAAAGTGAGTTAAATGCTATTCCTCTAGATAGTCGTGCAATACAGCCTAAGCATTTTTGGCCAACTTTTTTCTAGTCTGTATGTTTTACAAATGATGATGTATGTGATGAAGGCCATGAGAACAATATGAAATAGTATGCAAAATCTAGAACACTTCTTCCTGTATCTCTGAGCTATGCTGAGAACTGTTGTTCAAAATGACAGTTCAAGAGGTCTGCTATTGGCTGGTATTCTCATAAAATTGGAAACACTTTGGAAATATGAACTGGAAAAATTGAACCCTAAATTATCATCTGATGTATGTAACTGAACTGAATGAACCCACTATGTATTCAGTATCTTTTGTCTCAGATAAAGGAAAGTAAAACCCAGAATATGGCATATTTCTTTAGCAAAAGGACTTAGCATGGAACCTGTTCTGCGTTTCCTACTTTGTACTGCAACATGCTTAAAATGCAAGTTCTCTGTAATTTTTCAAGTGATCATAAAATAGTTTACTTCCTTATATCTAACCTGAACAAACTACTTAAATGCAAGAACAATGGGAAATGTGTAAACCTATACTCAGAAGTAAAATGCTGCACAAGACTTTGTATACATCACAGCATTTTCTCAACATTCAAACACTCCACCTTTGCCTCCAGAAAGACACAAGAAGAAAAAAAGTATTCTATGCTTCAAGCGGTACCGGAATGCTGTGCGTTTCTGAAGAACCACTGCTGCATGCCACGATGCAACTCTACTGTAAGCAAGGTCATCTTCACACCAGGAGGCAGGGAGGAGGATCCCATCTCTCTGAGGTCAGTCTCCTAAGGCACTGGCCCTGATCCAGCAAAGCACTTACACACCTGCTTTGCTTTTAAGGTAAGCATGTATTCAAGTGTCTCAGAGACAAAGTGCTCAGTGCCTTACAGTGCTATATGCATATGATTATGAGTAAGATTTATTTCATGTTTCTCAGACATCACACAATGAACTAGTACTCTAAATCCATGGGTACTATTAAAATTTTCAGTAAGACTACTTGACAATTATAATTTCAACATTTCAAAGTCTCTTCAGAAGAATTTTCCCTACAGTGAATGGGTGTTTAGTATTTTACACCTTCATAGAAACATGAAATATTTTTTTCATGACAATATCTAATTATTTTAAAGATCTAAGGAATTGGATTATTTTTCAGTATTACATGTATTTTCTGCTATAATTCAAGTTTTAATAAACAATGAAGGTTTACCTACTTGTAGGAGTTTAAAATGAAGTCTTAATATTTGCATTCTTAAAGGCAATTTGTGTTTCTTAAACATATTTTTTCTTCAATAAGAAAAAGCAACCTGTTTCAGAAATTTTGTCTTCTTGCTCAGTCTTAATAAGTATCTTTTTTTCAGTAAAATGTAAACTTTACATTTTCTCCATTATGCCTTGGTTTAAAAACACAGCCTCAATTTTTTATTTACATTACAGAACTGGTTACGCTGAAAAGACCTGAAACTAGTGATTATAAAGTGTATGTAGTATAGGGCAACTCTTCCAGCCTTTTTGAAATGCCACTACAAAGTGAATCTCAATACTGACTAAAAGGAGTTCCTTGACCTACTGTAGTACCAACACACAGAGGGACTGTATTAGGCATCTAGAAGTCTTTAATAGGGTTTCTGTAGCAGACACCCTTTGTGCAGAAAGGTCATGAGTGAACACTGTTTACCGAGTCTATAAATTACTATTTTTTTAGCCTCACCAGATTCTGCGTGTCAAAAGTACTGCTGAGAAAATTATGGTGAACCAATATGTGTTTCAAAATTCAGACTTAAAAAATCATTTTCAGTAACAAATTGAGAAGCAGACAGAAAAATCAATTAAGAACAAAACCATAAAAGAAGATCAAAGTCACTCAGAAACACTGAACAACACTAAATTACCTACAGGTTTTCAAACTCTTGTTCATGAGGAAAATAATTGTATAACATCCAACACGTAGTCACTGTGTAGTTGTGCAACGTGTAGACTCATTTGCTTATCCTACTGCTTTATCAGCACTTCTGGATGTACCATCTTCAAAATACACCATCACTAATTAAAATTCAGAGCACAGAAAATATCAGCTGTGCCTAGTCAGAAAAGGAAAGAGTTGGCAGGTGACAGACAATGCAGCAGCTACGCTTTGCTATGTCTTTCTACTCTTGGGCTCTATATTTTAGGGTGAGACCCTAAGATTTCCATTAGGTCACTTGTGTTACTGATACTTGCCTAAGTGGCAGAGACTTGAAGGGATAATGTTTGTTTGTGGTTCATACAGGTTGGCCACTGTGGTGTGGTGTTGTGTAATAAATAATAAGCAGGAGGAATTAAAGTAAGTATAGTAGATTTTGTATTCATTATTAAACGGACTTGTGCTCCCAAGAAGATTACAAGAGCCCATTATTGGGAGTCTCAAAATTAAAAACAATGGATTTGGCAGTGACTGTAAAGATACAGTAAACAAGAATGTATATTTAAATAATGGAATGAGATGTTCTTAAGTGCAATTGACAACAATAAGAAATTTTACTGGAAAGCCTCCAGCTGCCACTGTTTCCAGTATCACGAATCTAAAGAGAGTTTCCTTCAAAACTTCTGAAAATCTGCAGAAGTTAAAAAAAAAAAAAAATCAGCAAAATATGCACATGCAGAAGCCTTAAAAGTAGGAATCTCTCCCTAAGGGATGTAGAAAGTGAATAGACGGGAATTATTTCCTATTAATACTCCAGAATTCTGAGAGTTGCAGCAAAACACTGAAAAGAATCATTAGGCTGATTTACTAAGACTTATCAACTTCTAGTCTAGCTACCTAGGTACCCAACTTCAGGCCTTAAAGAAGCCTTAAGGAATACATGTAATGAGCTTTACCCTCCCTAGCTTTCAATTTTTCTCCATCTCCACTTACACTTTCTAAAAATTCAATAATAAATATTTTTAATAACTTTCATGAAATAATATTTTAATGCTCATTTTCACATAATTTTTTTTAAAAACATGAGTGGGAAGGACTTGGGCAATGATTTTAGGAATCTTCTTACACAGAAAAAGGAAGAGTCTTTCCAAACTGAGAAACTGCGTTTATTCAAATACGTCTTATCAAGACTTGCTATCCTAATGCCTGAAATCTTAACAGTGTTTCACTCTCCTTGAAAAAGTGAGGGTCATCAGTAAAAGAGATAAAAAGAAGGATTTATTTCCCTATTTAACATTGCTCTTTAACAATATTCACCAGTTTATTTATTAAAGTTCTTTGATGACCGTGAGAAATACACCTGTAAAGATAACTATCTGCTGCCTAATGTCAATGATTTAATATCAGTCTACTCTTATCTAGTGACTACTGGCAATTAGTACCAGAAAAGGAGAAAAAATTAGAAACTGTTTTGTGTATGAGGGCAGCGCAGCTTTTCAAAACACACTTTGTGTTTAACAAACGTTTCTGCATTTTTTTTATGGTATGCTGTAATATCTTTAATTACAATGCCATTAATTTGTAAAAGTCATATTGTCCATCTGAGGTCCTGCAACTGTGGAAGAGTATTTGCAAAATTGGAGAATGGCATTAACACCTGTCAGAATATAAAAGGCTGGCTTAGCCTCCAGTTAAAGCACTGCCAAACATTTCTTTCTGTCACAGTTTTTTTTTTTTAAGGTATAATGTAGAATCTCAGCTCTGACAGAAAATTAAACTAGAAAACAAGGGCAAAGCCCATCGAAGTAAGTAAAACAGTAGTGGGAAAACTGCAAAAAGGTGGCATCAAAGTTAAATCAGTAGAAGGTGGAAGCAGTTTCTAGTGGTGCAATATCATGATAGCAGCCTGCTGACATCAGCTCAGTTCCTCACATATGTTTGGTATCTTTTCAGAGTCAACACAGTACCGCTTCTCACCAGTATCACTTCAACCAAATGCCTGCCAAGGCCCATATGGTCAAGTTGTGGCGCAGTACAGTCATTCGTTCTATGGCAGAGTAGGACAAATTTAAATTCTGCTGATGTCATGCTTGATTAATCACCAAACCAAACTGTAGCAATTAGAAGGGAACAGTATATGGTCTGGGTGATGGTACAAAGGGTGGACTGGGAGATAGCTGGCCATCTAGGAAGACATACAGCCCCTGGCAGGGACTGCTAGCACGGAGCATGAAGCAGGTGAAGAAAGAACGTCACAGCTAAGTACTCTAGATTCCGAGAACTGGCACTGTGCTTCGTCCTTAGCTTGTCTAATTAGTGAGAATTAAGAGTTTAGGGAACAGTAAACTACACTGGAAAAAGAAAATGAGTATCAGCAAAAAGAGATGGAGTAAATTCCACTGCATACTGGAGTTTAAAGAAATCTTGGGAGCTCTTTGTTTTAGGACAGAGCAGACTTTTGAGATACAACCGCATTGATATTCCTAAGAATCCTTTCTGTTAGGTGTTCCTGGAAAGGATTTATATTAGTAGATACTCAAAAAAGCCCGTGCAGCTCCAAAACTGATGTCTAGATTATTTTCTAGAAGAAAAAGAGTTGTGTTTGTTTAACTGTAGACCAGATATTCCTGGAAATATATTAGCATATATTTTGTAAGACATGAAGCTGAAAGTGATATCCAGTAGCAATATCCATTCTATTCAAGAAGGTCATTCAGAAACGGAGCAACACGAGGGCAAAAAGGAAAAGGAGGTGCAAGTTATTAAGCAACTTTATAAGCCAAAACAGTCCAATTTACTTTGGGGAAAATGGTGATTGCTGCATTATTCAGAGAAAATTGTGGAGCTCTTTTCTGCACTACAGAATCTCTATATTTTATGATGTATATAGAAAAAAAATTGTGCAAGACCTGAAACCTGGAATCCAAAGCTAGAGAATTTACTTTAAGTCACAGAACGTTTAGCTATTAGATGACCTATAAACATTTTTGTTTCAAGAGTGAATGTTTAATATAGTACAATATTGTTGCAAAGGAAACTGTTAATAGTAACATTTTGTAGCAGTTGTGTGCATGTCCCCACTGGACCTCTAAATGAAGTCTGCATAAGGACTGTAAAGGTAGTAATCCTGCAGCTACAGCTATAATTATTAGGATTTAATGGTGTTTATGAATGACTTGCTATGAGTCAAAGGATAATAATACATCTTATTAAAAATTTATTCTAAGTTATTTTTATAAAATTTTACTCATTTACATGTCACCAGTGATTGTTCTTTTAAATGAAACAATAGAACAATAAGGAACATTTAGTCTTCAAGAGAAATCTTAGCACAGGGTCATTATATAATGACTTAGTAAAAACAAACAAATAACATGTAATCTTTGTAATATAGCAATTAAATATGTAAGCCTAAAAGTGAATGTGTTGAGTAGAAAAACCCCTAAAAAATTAGCCTCAAAGAACTTTAGTACCATATAAAAATAATGCTAAACTCCAGTTTGGTGAACACTTCCATCCATACTTGGACACTGTCTGATTCACTCAGATAAATGACCATAGATCTTTTTAGCAGTTAATGGCTAAACATGATTCGAATGGAACTACAGCCAGATGGCACATGCGATTAGCGGAACATGGCTATCAGATCAACCACAAACCTGAATAAGCTAATGTAGTTCAAGATGCATTAACTAATAACTCCCAGAAAGTAAACATTTCAAATGAAAGAAACACAAGCAATCTTTTCTTCTTGACAAACTTAATGGCAATAGTTAATCGCTACCCTGTTGCAATATACTCATAACAAAAAGGAACTTCATCAAATCTCAGTTGTAGAAAAGGGAGGTGGAGAATCAAAAATCTCTTCCAAAATTTTTTTCAGTTACTGTTACTGGTTTAGATCCAATAGACCCACTTTAATCTGATATTTTTGTACTCTTTTCACTGCAAATTTCAGTCTCAAGCAGAATATTTAAAACATTACCAAAATGCTAATAATCATAAGTAATCAAGGATTTTTTCTCATGGAACCACTCTACATGTATTATTTTAGCATACGAACAAGAGAGACAGTGCTAAAGTCAGGACAAGATAACAAATATCAGGACGCCTAGATTCTGCACTTATCTACCACTGATTTAATATCCATTTCTAAGGAATTTAAAACTCATAGGAAAATGAAATATATTGATTACCCAAAAATATTCACAAATGTCTTTGAGATGTCTTCTAATTATAACAAACTTCCTAAAAAGCTGTTACTGAAACTCTGAGCCTTATGCAATATGGGTAGTCAAGAGGTCTGGTGTGCTTTGCTTTCCTCTAACTGTACACCTTTGACCACCATTTCAACACAACAGTGATTTTGCCTAGCTTAATATTTTGGATTTCATATTGAAGAAAATAGGTTTAGGAATCAGCATTCCCCTAGCAGGCAACAGTGAGGATACACCAGAAGATGATTAAAGGATACAAGCTCAATAAGTGGACCTCATGAGGTTCAACAAGGCTAAGTGCAGGGTCCTGCATCTGGGTTGGGGCAACCCCAGTAGCAATACAGGCTGGGGGATGAAGTGATTGAGAGCATCCCTGAGGAGAAGGACTTGGGAGTGCTGGTGGACAAAAAGCTGGACATAAGCCGGCAATGTGCCTTCACAGCCCAGAAAGCCAACCATACCCTGGGCTGCGCCAAAAGCAGCGTGGGCAGCAGGCCAAGGGAGGGGATTCTGCCCCTCTTCTCTGGTGAGACCCTACTGGGAGTCCTGCATCCAGCTCTGAAACCCTGAGCACAGGACAGACATGGACCTGTTGAAGCGGGGCCAGAGGAGGCCACAAAAATGGTCCAAGGCCTGGAACCCCTCTGCTGTCAGGAAAGGCTGAGAGAGTTGGGGCTGTTCAGACTGCAGAAGAGAAGGTTCCTGGGAGACCGGATTGCAACCTTTCAGTAGTTAAAGGAGCTTATAACAAAGATGGGGACAAACCTTTTAGTAGGGCCTGTTGTGATAGGACAAGGTGTAATGGTTTTAAACTATGAGAGGGTAGATTTAAACTGGATATAAAGAAGGAATTTTTTACAATGAGGGTGTGAAAGGCTAACATGTTTCCCAGAGATGTGGTAGATGCCCCATCCCTATAAACATTCAAGGTCAGGTTGGATGGGGCTCTGAGCAACCTGATGTAGTTGAAGATGTCCCTGCTCACTGCAGGGGGGTTGGACTAGATGACCTGAGGCAGCAGGTGCAGTGAGAGGAGGAGGAGTAAAAGGGAGAAGCAATGAACTCTTACACAATAGTATGCCAGTAAAAGTGCAAACACCCATTTTTGTTTGACGAATATTTAAGTGTTTATGATTAAAATATGCTTTTAAAAACAGTATTATCAAGCAAATCTGGAAAAGGACACGAAAGACACTCAAATCAAAAATAGTCTCAGTATAAATAATTGGAGATTTTTTTAAACCCATCACTCGGTTCTGATTCTTAGCTAACACTCACAGAGATGTTGTTGTAAAGGTTAATTAATTAAAGTGCACAGAGATGATTATTTGAGAGCTGCTAGGTAAGTGCAAAGTACTGTTACTATAGGTTAATAGTTTGCTCTTAGGATACAGCCATGTTTGACACCAAGGTACGTTACATTCTGAGACAAACAGTTTCAAAGCTCAGGGCCTTATCCCACTTCCACTGAAGTAAATGGGAATCTCTCTGTGGGTGTTAAAGACCTTTGAATTTGAATCTGAGGATGCAGCTGTATGGAATAAAGCTATCTCCTAGCTCTATTAGCATGCGCCCCTGGCTCAAGACAGATAATCTGTCTTGCTTCTCAGGCAAGTTAATTAGGTCAGCGGATACACATGTTGGGATCTAGCCTGGGAATCTTCAGAATGCCACTGCTCTGTATAAGACTAATCACAGAAAACACAGAGAATTTGGTAAAAACAATGGAGTTCAAAAGTGGCAAATAACCCCTGCATCCCATGCTGGCAACAAGTGGAACTCAGCTATCACAAAGGGGAAAAAGAATTCTTGGCCACGAGCTGGCGGGGGTCATTGAGAGGGCTTTAAACTAGGTTCGAAGGGGGAAGGGGATATTGCCCAGCTCACTAGGGATGAGCCTAGGCTTGG
>Ga0065711_1029120_pt1 | contig 37548 bp, 17 predicted proteins | sample Hoacrofraction12_FD_59098 | JGI IMG/M metagenome (GOLD analysis project Ga0065711, IMG submission 59098) | Hoatzin crop microbial communities from Cojedes, Venezuela - Epithelial fraction 12 v2 (version 2) | ecosystem: Host-associated > Birds > Digestive system > Esophagus > Crop | place...
GGGGGGGGGGTGTGGGGGTGGGGCATGTTTGGGGGTTTTATTGTTTGGCTTGTTCTGCGTGGTTTTTTGTGAGCAGAAGCCTTTTCTTTCTACTTACATATTCCTGGTTTGTTGAGGGGCGGGGAGGGTTGCATTCTTCTGCTTTCTCATTGCTGTGATCTGATAAGATCCTACTGCTTTTGACAGTAACCTGTGTTCCCTAGTCTTCCACTGGGAGTAATTCCATGTCAGTGAATCCCATATCTCTTCCCCTTTTCAGGCAGTTTTCAGTTGTCTAGTTTGTACTGAGTTCTCTTGCTTTAGAGGACTCGGAAAAGTCATGTGGAAAGGATTTGTGATTTGCTGGTTGTGATGCATTGTGCTTTTCATATGACTAGTAATGCAGAGGGGAGGGGACACACTAGTGTTTTTTTTAAAATATCTTGAAGTTGTTCCATCTTGTTTATAAATATAATCATGTGCAGTTAGCATCAATGTAATAAAGCTGATAACCAGATATGTTTACCCTAACACTGAGGTTCAGGAATACTAAACTCGTTTAATGAAGGAAAATGTTTAGATTTTTATTAGTATAAATTTTCTAAGGAAAAGATATTTCCACTACACACTTCTCCTGATTAAATATGTAGCTGCAATATTTTTGAAAGCCATGAAGACTATCTTTGAAGGTTATATATATATCTATCTCTTCTTTTAGGCTGCAACCACCTCTCTCTTGATTTGGCCAGTTGAGTAGCAATTTCTACATGTTAAAGGTGGAAACAGTATGAGTTTTATCATAAGCATTATTCATTTTATGCATGATACCTTTCCCAAAGTAACAGCACATTTAGACATTACCTATACTAATTTTCTTTCTGTTTACCATTTTTTATGATTTTATAATATTTACTGTGTTTGTAAAGGCAAAGGATTTAGTTTGTCTTTTCAGTAAGAAATTGATAAGAAATGGGATGTTCCTGTTAGTGTTTGGGTATATATTGTTCATTCATTTGGGACCTGCTGTCTACTTCCATGGTAACAGCAGTAGCTTTAACTCAGCACTGGGAATAGTTTGTTTTTCCTTCTCTGTGTTTATGCATTGGGTGTTTCTTTTTAATGTTCTGTTTGCGTTTGGTCACATGCTGGATGAAGTACATCCGAGGAAATCTTATTTATGGGACAGTGCAGAGAATATTTTTTCTGAGCATATGTCTCTTAAATAAAATATATAGCCAAAAATAATCAGACTTTTTAAACAGGTAAAATGACAATCTTAATTCTTGAATAATAAAATAGTTACTACTAAATCTTTGTATTTTGCTTCTTTTTATAAGGTATAAAAGGCATTTCCAAGCCAATACTTAAAATGGTAGTAATATTGTATAGGCATCATGTGTTAGGTAACTTATAAGATTTAGTATTTGAAGAATGTTTATTTTATTTTGTGTGTTACCTCAAGTGTGAACATAAACTTACATATGTATATGTGTTTGTTTTATTAGAATCTGGTGCTGGCTGAAAACAGTCCTGGAAGAGATAGCACTGAATATATTCTCATATTTGAGCCAGATCTGCCAGCTTTGAAAAAACCTTTGGAACCATACTGTCTGTCATTTATGTTTTACAATGGTATGTTTCAATTACTCTAAAATGCTTGCTTTTCCTTAGAACAAACTATTTTTAGGTCCATGATACTTCTTCAGAACTGTGTAATAGCTTAATAGGTTTTTGCTGATGTTTAAATCAACTAGTATGCTGCTGTATTTTCTTCTAAAATACATGTATTTATTTCTGTAGATTTCAAGAAGCAGCAACAGATGGCAACACTTACAAGGGAGAGAGACCAATTATCTCAGTCGATAGGAGTTTACAGAAATTGGTTTGATACTACTAATCAGCTTGTAACTGAATTGAAATGTAAGTTCAAATATATAAATAAATTTCCTGGGAATTAGACTTTTTTCCCTTTAATAATTTTGAGGATATAGAGAGGGGCAGAAAAATCTATATTGAAATAATGAGGTACAGTAGTTGTAGGGGAGCGGAAGGGAGTAGATCTTTGCATTAGCAGGGAAGCATCTAGTTATTTGGATGGACCTATCTGTGAAGGGTCTTGATTGGCAGTAGGATGCCTTATGTCAGAACTCTCAAAGGAGGAATAAAAAGTTAAAGTTGGTGGTCTGATTCTTTTTTCCCATGACTGCCTTGCACTCCTGTCTCTGCAATGGATGTGTGAATGCTCATCCATCCAGAAATTCAATAGTTGCCTAAAAACAAATTTAGGGAATGCACTATAGATAATCCTCTTTCAAAAAGTTAGTCTTACATTTTCAGAATGTTACTTTTCCCCTCCACATTTCAACCTACATATATTATTCAAAAGTATTCTGTAGCTATTCATTGTTTATGTTCTTCAGTAAATGTAATCCTTCATAAAGTCTGCTAAACAGCAGAGCAGCATGAGGGGAGTTGTTTATGGGAACTGAAGAGATGAAGGAAATCTTTTATTTGCATTATTCTTTTGTTTGAATCATCCTGCCTGTTGATCAGAAGGTTTGTTTTATAGATGCAGTTTGAATTTTTGTTTTAAGCAATCACTAAATGTAAATAAAGCATGCTGGAATTTGAACATGCTGCTGTTTCTTGTGGTTTTAGTACAGGGATATGTTTCTGTTACTTGTGTAATGCATGTTTCCATTATGGATGCAAATTCCTGAATTCCAGTGTGAAAGGCAAAAAGTTTTGCTTCATATTTGCAGATTTTTGCACATCTTTAGACAGTAAGTTAGAGCACATTAGCTTAAATAGTATTTTCAAATATAAACCTGTTTGAATAGAGAGTGTGGGAAGCAACTCGCCCGTTTACTTACTTGTTTTCAAAATTGCTTCAGTTGAGATATGATAGTTGAGGAAATAGTGTCCAGAAAGCGGGGTCCCACATGATAGGCAAAAGAGGTTAGTGCCAGCTGCCGCTCTTCCCTTCCCTCTTCCCATTTCACCTGTTGGATAAACATTTGGAAAGATAATTGAAGATTAAAAGAAAAAAGGGGCTTACATTCTTAGATTGGCCTAAGGAGGACTAGCCCCATTGCTTCCTGAAGCTGACAGAGACAGCAGCTGCTGAAATTGCGTAGAAGCTGGACAGATCACAAGATCTTTGTGGACAAATCCTGATACTCTGTGCTGAAATTGAGAAGTAGATACCATCAGCTGTGGGTGGCATAATTCTGAAAAGTGGTGAGAAATGTTCAATTGCTTTCTAATATTTCCTGAGACTCTGCTGATTTTATTGTTTTCAGGTCAGGTTAAAGAAGCTGAAACAAGAGAAACTCACCTGAAGAACGAACTGAAAAAACACCAAATTGAATTACCACAGACAAACACAGTATGGCCTATTCCTTACTAAACTGCATAACATCTTAAAAATAAATCTAAATCTTAATATAATCTTTGTATCATTATATAACATTATTGAATCACACTGGTATATACACAAGCACCTGTTACTGAAACCCTGAAAATTTAAAACATGAGGAAAATTTGTGGATCAGTGCCAAACTGAAAAATTTTTACCGTTCTTCTAGTGTGACTATCTCTTAAATAAACTGCTAGAGAAGGAAGAAAAACTTCTCTTTTTTATCTTCATCTTGGTTTTGCCTTTCTGCTAAGGATACCAGTTATGTTACTGGTATGGCTAGTTTTAGTAATGAGTTTTTGCAGGCTGATCAATGTACACTGGATGTATTCTGGCATAAGTAGACCAAAGGAAAACAATTCTTTTCAAATATTAAGAGAATTTCATGTTATTGCCAAAGTTGATGTAAGTTTGAGAGATTCAGGGCAATGTATCCCATTGCTAATTTCCCATATAGATCCAATTATATTTTAAAGAAAGTTTTTAAAGTTTTCAAACTACTAACATTTGAAAAAAGCTACATAAACAATCAGTTGTGTTTAGATCAAATAAAATCAAGTGTTACAGTCATTAATCACAGATCAGTAGAATTAAATTACACACATTCTGCAATCATGATACCCGAGTTCCACCTGCTGGCTAAATTTTTCAGGCCTGGACATAGTCCCCTTGTAAAATGTTTTCTCTTTGTACATTTGTGGTTGTCTCTTCCTGCTGATTCAAACTTTCTTCAGTTTTGGCTGTAATCAAGGTCCGGTAGCTCTTTCTGGAAAGCTCCCTGATGTCGTTAAAAAAAAAAAAATAGTAGTAATAAAAAAATTCATAGTCACAATTGCTCTCCCTTGAGATGATCTACAGTGGTCCCCTATATATTAAGAATCTGTTTCAGATTATTTAATGTTTTTTGTTAGGAATTAGATGATAACAGGTAAAGTAACTACTGCTGCGCCTTGGCCCAATGATATATGCTTATTAACTTTAAATTTTAATTCCCAGCTTCAGTATGTGGATTCTCTGATAAAACAAAAGATGTTGGATCAAGAAGGAGTAATGAAACAGCCAAGGCGAACTTGTACCCTTCCAAACTATCCAAAAGGCAACCAGGATATTTTAGGCAAGGTGAGTTTTCCCTCGAAGAGCCTTCTGATGAGTTTTGTTGGTTCCAGGGTGTGGTGATGATGAAAAATGACCCACATGAATATGCCAGTAATTTTTGAGCAGTATTAAAAAAAAAGATAGCATTCTCAACCCATTAGGTGACCAGTTCTTCTAACAGAGCCATCAAGAGGGGAATTAAATGTCTGATTGAAGTTGCAAGATGATTGTGATTAGTATGAAAAGGGGAGGTGGTCTTGGCTTCTATTTTGATTGTTGGAACTTCTGTGGTACAGATTGCACATTTAGCTCAAATTGAGGATAACGAAGCAGCAAAAGTTATCTCTTGGCATTTGGCAAGCGACATGGACTGTGTAGTGACACTGACTACTGAAGCCGCTCGTTCTATTTTTGATGAAACTCAAGGTCGACAACAAGTGTTACCGCTTGATTCTATTTACAAGAAGACACTCCCTGACTGGAACAGGTAAAGAAAAAACAATGAAATTTCTGCGTTTGTATTATATACTTCTTCAACTTTTTTTTTTGTCTAATTTGTTTTTTAAACTTGACTCCTGTTAAAGATTCAAAGTATAAAATTTCTGGCTTCTTAATTACAGCAACAGTAATGTCACTTGAAATTTTAGCTGAAATCCTAGCTTTATGTCTTTAACTGTGCATTGTTCTTTATTTAATACGGTGTTTCTCTTAAAAAGAGAAGACGATGCCATTTTTTTTCTTCACTTCTACGTGTTTTCTAGAGCAGGAACTTTTTTTAATAATTTTAGTGCTTCAAATAAAATTCTGACTTTTTTAAAAATCCAGTTCTGGGGTGCGTTCCCTAAAATCTTCTGTAGTAATAGAAATTCATTCTGCTGTTTCGGTTTCCTGGAAGATAAAGGAAAATACAATAATTCTGTGCCTGAAAATAATTTGCATATGATAATGACTGCTAATATCATAAAGAATGCCTTTTAGAGAAGATCTGATGTGCAGATGTATTTATAAGGTCCAAAATCTCAGTTTTTATAAAGTAGTGTATTAAAACTGTAAAATTAGTCATATAAATTTGTTGGATGCCTGTCTCATTACAATTCAGTGTTTCACCAAAGCATCTTTAATATAACTGGCACTTCAGATACTGTTGGGATCACTTAGCACATACTGTGGAAGTGTTAAGATGCATTCAATTCAGTTTGAGATTTCTGACTAGATTGTCAGAAGCAATAATGAAATAAGGACAAATTACTTTTTTCTCGTCTTTTCCTCTCCCTCATTCTCCCCTTTCTTTAACTAGGCCTTTACCTCACTTAAGAAATGGAAAGACCTTCTTCAGACCTATTGGAAATCCTGTGTTTGCCAGAGATCTGTTAACATTTCCAGATAATGCAGAGCATTGTCAAACAGGTAAATGATATTAAAGAAATTGTGCATAACTTCTTTCTTTTTAATAAATGAAATACAGAAACATCACAAATCATAACCCATTCAGTAATCTTCACTGAGACATTTGCAAATACCAGTGTACATTGCTTCTGAGGTCTGCTGGTAAAAAGAGGATGACGTTAGCGTTAAGTACTTGCAAACAACAGTTGTGAAAATTCCCACAATGACCACTGTCTTCTGCTTGTTGTCTTATTTTTGTTTTCTCTACTGTGTATACTAGAGTTTTTTTTCTTTTTTCAATTAAATCAGCATTATTCCCTAGTTCATGTAAGCAGAAACTGGCAATCATGATACTAGTTTTATGTTTTCATATTGCAGAAGTTACTGCTTTTGTTAGGCTGTTTTTTTCAGTCCTATTCCTCTCAAAAATGTGTAACACATAGATTTAGGTACACTCAGACTGAACTGTGCATGACTATATATGGTATACTTAAATATTACAGTAAGCATAAGCTTTCAATTTTGATGTAGATTTCAGTTTGGGGAACCATCATACTCACTCTTTCTAACAACGTAGCAGTACCTACCTTTTCCTACACTCCTTTTCTTAAATTAAGTAGACCTACTCCTTTATATTGAGAGTTGGAATTTGTGATTAGTTCAATAAGTTTTGCATTTTACTTCACAGCTTCCCAGTATTGAAATATTCCTCTCAACTGTTAATGAAAAGTAATTTTTAGTCCAGTTTATTTTCAGAAAGTTAGATATTGTCAGAAACTTTAACTATAAATTCTTCTTTGTGTCCCTCATTAGCAGATACGCTATTACTTTTCTGGGGAAATTTAAAATCCACATTGCTCGATGTATCTCATGCAAGGCTACATCTTTGTATAGATGTAGACTTTGTATAGAACAGTCTTTTATTAGCAGAAAAAAGGTCTTAAAATCATTCAGCTCATCAGCCTTGGAATTTTTTTTTTCTTTGATAGCCCATTGAATATAAGAAAAAAGTGAAGAAACCAAGAACAACACCATTCAAGGAGGGCTTAAAAAAGTTATCATTTATATAATTTCCTAAAACTTGGGATATTATTATGCGTGTCTTCATAAATGTAGATGTAAGATATCAAGAGAGTACTTTGGTGGAAAATACAGTCAATTATGCCATAAGGCAATTAAACTTACTGATTTTTTTCTTTATGAGTTTTTTGATGAAAGAGGAAGATTGCATATTTATCTCAATCTCAGAATAAAATTTCATTGAAAAGAGATGATGCACATGCAATTTCCCTTGCACTTATCTGAGAAGATGCAATAATGATGCCTCAGAACTGATTTTTCAAAACTGAAGTTATTTTGTTGCGGAGAAATTTCATTGTTCACAAATTACATTTTTCAGTGTTTGGGATGCTCTTGGGTGACACTATCATTATAGATAACTTGGATGCTGCCAACCATTACAGAAAGGAGGTAGGTTCCAATTATTTTTGATATTTTTTAAAACAAATATATTACATAACTATGTATTTAGTACATTACAAACTTAGAATAATTGCTAAGTTTAATTCTGCATAAGCTACAAGCGTACTTACTGTCTGTATGTCTTGATGCACTTGATAGTGAATGAAAACTTTATTGGCACTGACAAAATTATCTCCATTCAATAAATTCCATTATGTGAATGTTGCCATGAAGCATAGGACCACGTTTGTAAGGACAAACATTTTTAGTTTTGCTGTTAGTGTTACATGCAAGTTCTTCCGTACTTTCCTAGTCCCTATATGTATAATAAAACACAGGAGTCTGAGGCACAGGATGAAATTTGAGATCCACTAAAATGACTAAAATCTCAATGTGAAACTTACTAGACCTTTTTCTGACCCATTTTATTTAGGTTTAATGGGACACATTTTAGAAGGCATTTCAGAGAATAACAAGTTAACAAGGAACCTCTGGTGGCATGTAAAATTGGTTGCCTGTTTCGTTGTTTCACAGCACGGATTTGCTGCTCTGTGCTTGACCGGCTCTTTTACTCTGCAATTCCATTCCGTTTTTATTGGCTACTACTACGTGGTAACCTGGGAACAGGGATTGCCTTAAATGTTTCCAAAGAGTGTCTCAGAGATATGGATATAGTAAGATTAAAAAAAAAAGATGATTGACACTGATAGTTTAATTTTCATCACGTGTTATAACCATCTCAGTGTCCATCAAGTGAACAAATAGCTACCATTTGTCAACTATGAAGACTGCGTGTGCTTCTGTCATCAAGAAGTATATATTTGCTACTGTAAAATCAAACAGAAGAGATAGCAAGGTCAGATCTCAGTTGTTAATCAGTGTCAGGAGACTGACACTGTGTCTGTTCAGGAAAAGGAGTTTGTGTGTGTCGTCATCCCTCAAAATGAGGTCTGGGTCATTTCACTTGGTTAGTCTGTCAGCCCGTTTGTTTCAGTCACCCACCACAAGTAAATTTCTTCAACTGTTTGGAAGCTTTATTGAGTATGTTATAAGAAATTGGAATTTAAATGCTTTAAGTCTTGTGCATTAAAGAAAAAGAAAAAAGCCATCTTTATCAAATAATCAAGTGCTCACATTTTTTATCAACACTAACATTTATTGCCATTATGTCATAGTATATGTTGATAATTAGCTTTTTCCCAGTGTAGATCTAAATTCTGCCTCCAGAGTTCTGTTAAGATCTGAGGACACAAAAAAAGCCCCAAAAATGTAGTCTTCGTAATTATTGACAATACTGCTTAACTTGAATATTACAACTATTACTTGAAAGCAAAAGTCATGAGATGTTATTTCATAAAGTACGTTCTCACTAGAGAACAAGCTACATCGTAGTTGCAAGAGACAAAGCTTCACAGCAGCATTGTTGAAATCTTAGATTTTTCCATGAAGTTACTAATTTAGTATCAATTTTTATACCTGTGTAGGTTGTAAAAATTACACATTGCCCGACTTTGCTGACTAGGGAAGGAGACAGGATTCGCAGCAATGGAAAATTTGGAGGCCTTCAGAATAAAGCTCCTCCAATGGACAAACTCAGAGGAATGGTATTTGGAGCACCCATGCCGAAACTTTACTCTACTTTCTCTGGACAGATAGGTGGGTTAGTGAAGTCAAGAAAATACAAAACTTCCAAAATTATATTGCTTGCCTATGTTTGTTATTCTCTTATGTAATGTAAAAAGGAAAACTTCAATTTAGCATAAAGTTATTTTAAGAAATATGACGTGTACAGTGTCCTATTTATGAATTCCGCTTTTCTTAAAAGCTTATAGCTATTACATTTCTTGAAAGAAAAAATAATAATCGTGCAAGATTCCCCCTTTTTCTTAGTCTTATTAAAGAAAGAGTATAAGCAGTGCTAATCATTCAAACAGCAGGCATGAGAGGCTTGAGCTGGTTAAATTTCAACATCCTGCAGAAAGAAGTTTCAGGTCTTTCTCCTCCAGAAGCACCATATGTCGAGTTAGAATTAATTTCTTACTTTGCAAGTAAGCTCTATGAAGCAGTGGTAGAAAAATTCCTGTTCTCCCCAAGGTCATGCACAACATCGTCTACATTATTTCCCTAACAAGAAGACACTTTGTATGTCCTGTGGGATCACTTACATTTCATTAGGTACTAGGATTCTTCCTTTCAGAATAAAGGTTACAAATGGAGTTAAAAGATGGCAGCTTCTGACATGTAACAGCTGACCTGACTGATTTCTAAACCATTGAAAAGTCTTATTCAGAAATAAGGTTGTTCTTAAATACTTAATTTTCAAAGAAAAGGACACGAAGTTTTTCCATTACAGTTTTTCCATTCCTAGAAATGTGCAATGGAGAGGGCCGGGAGGGAGAACGAGAGAACACGTCTACCTATCAGAGCAGCCTTGTATGGGAGCAAGCTACTTAACATTGGCCTGCTGAGGGATGGAAAAGTCTAAAAAGATCTTTCCAGGGATTTCAATAAAAATATATTACATGTAGGAAAAACATAGCAAGCATTTCAGCTACAGACTGAAATACGCTGGTTTTAGCACACATTATATTTATCTAGCAACACATTTTCAATTGTTGAACTCTGTTACCCAATGTGAATTAATTTGGAATTGTCTGTAATTTAGTACAGGAGCAGTCATGGCAGAAGGGCACGTTTTAATTTCGCTTGAATAGCTACTAGACATTTAAAGGAAAATAATAATGAAATTTCATATAAAGGACAGCACCTCATTACACAAGACTTGTTTTGAACTGAATTTCAGCCTTAACATTAGTTCTGACTTGCTGCACTTCTGTGTAGCATAAAAGGAAAGTAGTTACTTAAACTGTGATGACACTGACAAGGTACTTCTGAAATAAACCGTGCTAAGAATTTACATTGCCTTTTGTCAGTCTGCAGTAACTATCTGTGTGTTTGGTTAAGCTTTTTGCAAGCTACCTCATACTCACTGGAGAGTAAAATGAATGAGTCTGGGTTAACATGCCTGAACCCTTTCTTTATTACTTGACATAGTTATTCAGTGCCTGGACAAGGAAAAGTTCTTCATCTCGTGTTAGAAAAGGAGCAAAAGTTTGTCGGCAAAATATGCCCTTGTTTACCTGAGTCTACTGCTGGCTCCTTGTTTAAATTTCCATGGGTGGGACAGAGTAAACTCAGTAAATGTTCTCTTGTTCCACAAGGTGGACTAGAATTCCAGTCAGTAATACAAGCTTCAGCTTCGTAGCACTAAAAGCAAAACATACTACAAGCACACTTAAGAGCATCAAAGGTAGAGAATTCCGTTTGGAGCACACAAGCGACAAGATGTGTAAAGAAATAGATGTTTGCCATGTCATTTTCAGAGTTCGCTGGTACTTTACTGTGGTCTAAGATACAGGCTCAAAAATAAAAGAGAAATCATAATATGGGATGTGTGTGCGGTTTTTTTTCAGTCTGTCTTTACAGGCATTTTAACAGAAGCCGCTGGTCCGCTAGAAGTTAAGGTGTTTTTTTTTTAAGTAGTGCTTTTGAGTGGTATGTTTTCTTGTGAATCTTGTACATTGTCTGGATTGTATTTGGTAGCCTTCTAAATCAAAATGATGGCTTATTTACTGTTTTATGTTTTATTATTTTATTATTTTATTCTTTAATTAGATCTTCTTCAGCAATACCGTGCAGCAGTGGTGAAACTTGATAATGTGAATAAGGACCTTGATACACATTTGCAGTCACTTAACACTCCAGAAATGCAAAAGAAAAAACAGGAACTCGCTGAACAAGAGAAAAGCCTCAAGCTAATAGAACAAAAATTGGGTAGGTTATTGTATTATATTTTTGGTGTCTTAAAGGAGGAGAAGTGTTAACTGCATCCAGATGTATCCTACTCTTACAAACTAACAAGTTCAGACTATGAAGGAAGATTGTTAAAATTAATTAAGAGTTTAGAGATGTCTCATTTTAGGGAAAGAACAGAAAAACTGTATGTAGCATGATGCTGTGCATACTGCTTAGACCAGCACTGCTCTGTAATGCATTCAGACAATAAAAACATGGTCAGTTAGTGTCTTGTGAACGTGAAACTATGATCTCACTAATATGAGATTATATAACTGTTATTCTGGCTAGCCCAGTGGTAGACAACATTGGCATTCTTTTTGAAATGACTGCGTAGTAAAGAGCTGAACTGCTTTTGCTAAGGAAACACAATCAAAACATTGTACTATAAAAAGAAACACCCCTAATTCTGCAAGGATAGATATTTCTTAGAAATGTTTTTTATGTCAATATAAAATAATTTATGATATTTCAAAATATATTTAAAAAAACAACATTTACTCTGTGACAACTATAACTAAAGCAAGTCTTTTTACATGTCATCTTTGAACTCAGTTTCAGACGTAAGGTAACTATAAAATTTGTGACATGTCTAAAGCCTTACTTCCAAGGTTTAGCACTACTGTTACAGGGTCCATTTATAACCAGTAGCTTAATATTTTACTCAATTTGTTCTTACTTGCAACTTTTTCGTAGGTATGACTCCATCTGGTAAAGTCACTGAATCATTACTTCAGCCTATAATGTTAGATATGCCTGACACCGCCATCCCCCCCAAAAGAATGCGAAGAGAAACAGTAAAAAAATTGTATAGGTAAGTCTGTTCTGAATCTAGTCATCTCTTTCCCATATCCTGATTTCAAAGCAAAAATGAGTTGGATTTTTTTGCATGGAAGATTTTTTTATTAATTTGTATACTATAACCAACAATGAGTAGAATTTGCATAAGGCTTATTTTCAAAGTAATTTTTATTTCCTTTAAAGTTTCAGCTGTTATTTAGGCTTGACATAAAGATTTGCTTGCTAATTCTAGTTCTGTTTCTCTTTATGAACTGATTCATTTCAAACTGATCTTTGTGCGTTCACGTTCCCCCCTATTTTCTGGTATATTCAACTCTGTTACATCCCAGAAATATTTGAGCTGGCTTAGTCTGTAAACTCTTAAGGTTCAATGTCAAATACTGGGCAGCTGAACAGAAAAAGAATTATTGTTACAGAACACAGAAAGAATCATTCTTACATAACTTTTTCTAAGTAACTGTCTGAGGTGAGCTAGTGGTAAAGTATCTAACATGGTTCCCTCTTTACTTGTGTATCTACTCATACATTGCCTGTGTGGCTAATGAGCATCTATACACACACAAATCAGGGAAATCTGTAAGTCTGTATCTTTAAAATGACGTGGAACTGACTTTTCCGTTTCTTATGTCTCTCCTCACGACTGCATCATTGTCTTTGTTCAGCTATAGTCATATTTCTGAGATTATTTAAAACTTTCTCGGTTGTGTTCTGTAAATATCAGAATGTGTTTTCACTATATTACCATGTCTGTATTATTTATATTTGTTATTATTTTTTATCCACATGTAGAACTTCTGTCGTTATCTATTTAAACTGTCTAATATTAGCCTGATGCTATTCCTCATTTTAACAAAATAATTACAAGAATAAGAAGCTGTGCACAAATATGGGGTTTATAATACTAGTGGGAGCGCTGTGCTTTTGCATCAATTATATCTAATTTATATTAAAAAATAAGACACATAGATTATATATATATATATATATATAAAAGGGCTTGGTTTATAAGCTACTGTGCTCTGTTTTTGTTTAGCTCAGAAGAATGGATCTCCTCTCCTGCAAAGAAGCAGCAGCAGCAACAGCAATTTCTGCAAATATTCCCTTCAGAACTCAATGGAACTCCACGCAAGAGAAAGGCATAGACTGATGAGACTTGCTGGAAATAGCTATGTATTGAAAATGTGAATACGTTCAGTTAAAGGAAATATTCATGTTGTATTACCCATTACTATGAAGATTTTTATACTGATAGAAGATATAAATGTATTTCAGTTAGTAGTAACAAAAACTTAAGTATTTAACATTGATAGCCTAATTTTTATATAGTTAATTTTCATTTCTAAAAGCTTTCAGAGTTTTTATGTTCATGTGTGAAAAAAGTTTAAAATATATCCTTTTTATTTATCAAAAAGATTAATCTTTTCAATAAAACTGCTTCAATACAAAGCACTGCCAATATAATCGATTGTAATAATTAAGTCAAGAGATTGTGCCATGAAATGAGATTTTAATTTAAAAAGCATCCCGGGCAGTCTTGGGGAAGACAACTTTCTAGACTGCTCTTTCCTGATGGATGAGGTATCAATTGGAAAGGGAGGGCTGGAGCAGCGATACACTGTGATCTAACCACAGCCATTTGCAGAGTGTTCAGACAGTTCACAACAAGCTGGTATCTAAGGCTGTGTGCAAGGTGTTGACGTGGGAATTCATATCTCCAGACAGTGCCAGTGGAAAAAACGTAGTAGTAACTTGTGAGAAGTGTTAACAGGTTTACTAGGAGGCTATTTTATGTACTGAGAGAGTGGTGAGGAGGGATACTTCATGGGTGCAAATGAGATACAGTATTGTACCAATGCTAACAGCTTTTCGACATCTGTATTACCACAAACCTCGTAAAAGAACCGCACTGATTCAGCAGATCAAAAATTGGTCCTTGACACCAACAATATAACCGTGACAGAAGGATTTGAGTAGGAAAAGGTAATATCACAAGGGAAAAAGAAAAATCCTTACAGCTGAACTGTGTGTATGCATTTTAACAGTCGGAAATGGAGGCATAAGCTGGAGGGGAAAAAAGTTATGTTGGGAAACTAGACACCGGGACAGAATTTTACTTTATAAGGCTGTCTCCAGCTTTATAAAAAAAAAAAAAAAGATGATTCTCTTGGCTTTCATAAATACCTAAGGAAAATTAAAGTTTTCCATGGTTGAAGAAACGGAGTCTTCAAATGCTAGAGAAAGTAGTCAACAGGTAAATGAGACAAAAAAAAAAAAGGAGAGTCAAAGGTCACCACCTCTAGTGATCTGCATCACAAGGATTTTAGTAATGTACAGGGCAGAAAAAGGACCAGGCATGATTAAAGATCCAGTTTCAGCCAGGGTGGGAGTGGGCAGTTGGAAATAGGCTTTCCTGGGTGAAAAAGATAGGGCAAGAGTAGAAAGCTAAACTTGGTGCAGTATAAAACTGTCAGTTGAAGCTACAGAAATAAAGAACAGATCAGGAGAAGGTGTTCAAGTGTGTGGACGTGCTGGTTCATGCAAGCCTCAATTTCTGCTGTGGAGTGATAGTTGATATTAAATTTACTGATTTATGCGCACTCAGCAACAAGCACTTTATATACAGCTTTTCTGAAAAGGGACTTTAAATGTTAAAAAGACACAATGGCATCCTCCGGGAAGTTTCAGAATGTGGGTCATAGGTGCGCATCTCTATGACATTTCTAATAAAACAATTTCTCCAAATAAAGGAGAAATTGAGCAGTGCGTTGTGGTGGAAGGTTCTCCAAAAGTTCTCATGTCTTTAAAGATAGTCTAAATAACTTCAGACATCAATTTGTACTCTTCTTAAAGAAAATACATATATTCAAAGGTAACGTGTTACACCAGCCAGAAACTACAATAGCCCTGCCTCAGCCCTTTTCCCTGTTTTTCAGATCTAAATTTATACATCAAGACTTGAACCAGGCAGCCCCAATGGAGGGTTTGCCATGTAAGAAATTGTTCCACGACGCCAAGTTACTCAGTAGTACTTCTTTTAAATGTATTTATTTTAATTCTGAGATCTGCCTAGCCTAAACCTCCAGCCTCTGGGTGACCTTTAATCCTATTTGATTAAATACCTATTCTAGCAAAAATGTTTGTTTCCTTTTGCAATTCATCTCTTGTAGGCGCTACCAGCACCACGTGATGTATCTCTCTGCTGGAAGAAGCAAACAGGAAATTCAGGATAGTTTCCAGAGTTGTGCAATAGCTATCAGAGATTTCAGGAAATTTCACCAGGGAATTTTCAGGATTTTTCAGCAGAGTGATTGCAGGTTATTACAGTGCAAGTTACTGCTTTCTGTAGCTGTTTAGAGCAGCTGATCTGGTCGTGACAAAACACTCAAGCTCTGAAGGTAAGTTGCAATTTTTTTTCTTTACCCATTCTGTACTGTGTAACAGAGCAAACTGGGGGCTAAAAACGAGGGTGTGTATGTTGTCCTCGCTGGTCCATGAGGGCTGGTGGAGAGCGGTGCAGTAGACCTGAGAAGTGGTTCTGGCTGGGGCCTGGGCCAGCTCGTGGGACCGAGGAGCTGGTTTCTGGTGGAGGCTGGAAGCAGCTGGGGGTGGGGAAGGGCTGCGGCCTGCCGCTCCACCACAGGGAGACAGAGCTGCTGCTCAGCAGGGCTGGGCGGAGGTGTGATGGAGGAGCGGGCGGCAGGCACACCAGGCCAGGCCCTGGCAGTCCTGTGGCTGCGGGCACCCGCCACAGAGCGGAGCTGGCTGGGAGTCCCCGTGGTTCCCTCTTGTCTGCTGGCACCTCTCCCAGCCCAGAGAGACGGGACCTCGCCTCCTCCCGTTCCTTTCAACAGAGATTCCCAGAGACGCTTGCATGGTGCTGCTTGTCCCAGTGTGGGGTGGTCCCCCCCACTCCACGCAGGGGCCCTGTACCCCCCAGCAGCAGTTTCCCTGCCCAGGAGGTAGGTTACTTTTCCCCCATTGAAAGACCCGAGACCTCACCCTTGCCCCAGCTCACAGATTTCACTGCTCCCCGCCCCATCAGACAGCAATACCATCACATTGCGTGCTGAGGTCATCAGTGAGGATGGAAATTGGAACACTTGTGACTTCAATGAGGACCGACAGGGAGCTGCACCTCTACGGCGTACGCTGCTGGGTTCTTTTGTAGGACAGGGGACCTCTGGCAAAAGTGTATCAAGAGGAAACTGAATGCAAGTCCTGTGCCTGCACTTGTGCCAGCAACTGGACTTTTCTTCTTCGCAGTCTCCCTCCCTTCAGCAGAGGAGAAAATGTTAACAGCAAGGCTTATTTTTTTCTGTCACCCACCCCTAAAGGACCATAGCTTGACTCGGTGCTTAAGCTCTGCTTTCCCTAGGCTGGTGTGTGCTTCTGGGCTTTCTGACCTTCCTTCTCTAGCAAGCGGGGATGCGGAGACTGCCTGTATCGGGTGCGTGGGGATGGCCCGTGTAACGCAGGGATGCTGGTCAGTGACAAGTGCGTCCTTTCCAAACCATGCTGCTGTGGTGTTACAGCCCCACCGTCAGTACCATGGCACCTCAGCTCCACAACTCTACCATCTCAGCATCGCCATCTTCTCCAGTGCTTCTCTAGCCAGATGCATCTCTCATCCGTGACTACTTCTGCCTCCTCCAGGGCCTCTCCGAGTCCCATTGCCAGCCAGGGCTCCAGTTCAGGGAAAGAGCAGAGGGGAAAGGAGGAAGGGGTGATGCCCAGGGGAGCAAAAGGAAGGCAGAGCAGTAAGCGGGGCAGGGAATCGCTGCAGGATGATGCTACACTATCACTATGTCAGTAGCCTGGATGAAAAACACACGCATTCCAAATGTCCATTGAGACACCTGGTGAGACTTGAGCAGTACAATTACCAGGTGTTTTGTTCTGAAGCCTCCAAGGCAGATGCATATTTGATGGAGCTAGGTTTCTATGGCTGTTCTGAACGCCATTTCAACTAAGCTAGTCAAGAGATTTGCAGTCACCATTGATGAACAGTCCACACTGTCAGTTCCTCACAATAGGAAGAGAGGCAAGTTTCTCGCTGTACTCTGTTTTTTGAGCAATGCAGTGTCTACAGGTGCATTTTGAAGTTATTCCTCCATCCCTTTTGCTGGATGGTGCTAGCTAACTGCGATCCAGTAGCTCAGGGAGGAGGGAAAAGTGAAATAAACTCAGTTGTCTGTGGTGAATAAAGCACAATTCAAGTTGTCAGCACTCAAAGCAGGCTGAGCTCACTAAGGTATGTATGTCTGGTCATACAGCAATCCTCCATGTTATCTGAAAAGTCATGGCAGTCAGGTGAAGTCCCTGGTGACTGGAAAAAGGGAAACATTGCACCCATTTTTAAAAAGCGTAGAAAGGAGGACCCTGGGAACTGCTGACCCATCAGCCTCACCTCTGTGCCTGGGAAGATCATGGAACAGTTCCTCCTAGAAGCTGTACTAAGGCCCATGGAGGACAGGGAGGTGGTTCGAGACAGCCAGCATGGCTTCAACAAGGGCAAGTTCTCCCTGACCAACCTAGTGGCCTTCTATGATGGTGTGACTACCTCAGTGGACAGGGGAAGAAATACGGATGTTGTCTATCTGGACTTCTGTAAGGCCTTTGACACGATCCCCCACAACATCCTTCTCTCTAAAACTGGGGAGATACGGATTTGATGGGTGGACTGTTCAGTGGATGAGGAATTGGTTGGATGCTCACATCCAGAGGGTCGGGTCAATCCTCAGTATCAATACAGGCTGGGGGAGGAAGGGATTGAGAGCAGCCCTGCCAAGAAGGACTTGGGGGTACTGGTAGATGAGAAGCTCAACATGAGCCGACAGTGTGCACTTGCAGCCCAGAAGGCCAACCGTATACTGGGCAGCATCAGGAGAAGAGTGGCCAGCAGGGTGAGGGAGGTGATCCTGCCCCTCTACTCTACTCTGGTGAGACCTCACCTGGAGTCCTGCGTCCAGCTCTGGAGCTCCCAGCACAAGTACATGGAGCTGTTGGAGTGGGTCCAGAGGAGGCCAAAAAAATGATCAGAGGGATGGAGCACCTCTCCCATGAGGACAGGCTGAGGGAGTTGGGGTTATTCAGCCTGGAGAAGAGAAGGCTGTGGAGAGACTGAGGTACTATGTGGGCCTACAAAAAAGCTGGAGAGGGACTTTTTACAAGGACATACAGTGACAGGACAAGGGGTAATGGTTTTAAATGAAAAGAGGGTAGATTTAGATTAGATACAAGGAAGAAATTATTTACTGTGAGGGTGGTGAGCCCCTGGCACAGGTTGCCCAGAGAAGCTGTGGCTGCTCCCTCCCTGGAAGTGTTCCAGGCCAGGCTGGATGGGGCTTGGAGCAACCTGGTCTAGTGGAAGGTGTCCCTGCCCATGGCAGGGGGTTTGGAACTCGATGGTCTTTAAGGTCCCTTCCAACCCAAACCATTCTATGATTCAATCCAAGAACTCCATTTTATGTGATGCTGCTCATGTCTTTGAAGATTCATTAAAAACTGTTTGGTCAACTATTATACCATTCCAGCAGTCTATTTGCTTCAGACTTTCTATTCTTTCTTGTTGTTAATCCTTAACAGTCTCTACTGATACCTTCAGTCCTCCTTTATCACAGTTTGTATTTGCTGACTCCTCAAGTGTACTTCTCTTCTAATTTATTTTTTTCCATGTGATAGCAGCAAAGGAGTCAGTATTGTTTTTACAGGTCTTTTTTTCATCTCTTTTCCCAGCCAGTGGAACGGGGTTTCTTAATCAAAGATTTTTATGATTATAGAATGTGTCTGGGGTTGTGGTGGCGTAATTTTATGCACATTTAATAAAGCATTAGTAAGGAACTGTCATTAAAATGTCATCTGCCTTCATGGATCAACATTTTCTCCTAATAAACTCTGTTCCCCATTTTTTTTTTCATATTTAGGAAACAAAGCTGGTTAATATTGCATTTCATTAGCACACAGCAAGTATAATCCTTTCCACTGAGGCAACCATGACAGAACAGATCTGCAGTCCTTCCTTTTCACCTGCAAGGTTGCAGCCCAGCATAGGAGAAGCCCAAATTAGTTTTACTATTTTCTTTTTTAAAATTCTGTCTGCTTATCCTCTAGGAATTAAAACACATTTTACTGATGGTAGCAGTAACAGTATCTTTCAGCATGAAGTAGCTGTTATCCTCCCTTTCTGCCTGCTGCTGGAAAGGGTGTATCCAGTGATTTTGACATTGCTGCCTCACCAGATCATCTCCCCAGGCTTCAACAACAGGGATCATTTCTGTTTCATAAAAAGTATAAACATGTGCACGTGCATACTCACACAAAGATATATATGTGTATGCATACATGTAATTCCTATTCTGTATTTCCATGAATAGGCTCTTCCACACCCACTGTGACTATGGAAGTGCATAAAATTGCAACAGAGCTACTGTGTTGACTGGATATACTTCAGCTGCGCAGATACTCTATCGCTGCCTGCGTTGCATGTCTGCTCTGCAATGAAATGGTTCCAAGGAACAGATCAGTCTCAGCTTTAGCAGACAAAACTCACATAAAAAATGCGTGCACATAAACTAATTGAATGCAATTCTATTTTAAACCAACCTATATATAAAACTAAGGAAAATCTTAGATATTAGAGGCAAACAACAAGCACCTTCAGTTTGCAAATACATGAATTCCACAATTTTTACTGTATGTTTAACATGTTAATGGTTCTTACAACTCTCAGTAGTTTTTATAGGACTGAGCATTTATGACAGCAATAAAGAAATCCCCACTCATTACTTTGTGGGTAATTATTTTACAGTATGCTAGCAGCTAGCTGTTTACAACTACAATATTTAGGCCGTGTCTGGGTGCCCACAATCAAGCACACATGTAGTTTGCAACAGAAATGGGCCACAAAGAATAGACCTTCCTTCAATTTGACATCAGAACTATTTTTCACAGTTCTTATATAAGAACAGATTATGTAAGACTTTTTTTTATCTAATAACATAGTCCAAGAATTCTTGCCTAAACTATATAATATTTACTCTTTTAGCAAAGGAATGTTACAGTCTAGTTGCTTGAAGGACATTTGGTGGGCTCTTATTTCCTATTATCCACTCCCTCATCCTATAACTTTGTTAAATCAACTAAACCATATCACGTAAGAAATACACAAATTGTTGCATTCAAGCCTAATTCCTAGAATAGGAAAATTATTGTCCCCCAATGTACTTACAGGTTTGGAAGAACGGTGAACCAATTAACTAACTAACCTCTCATTCATCATTTTTCACAAAAACTGGGTAGGTTAAAAGTTTACTGTAGAAAAGCCTGGGCTATTGAATAAAAGGTTGCTGCTACTTTGTTTAATGGAAATGATCCCAAAAGCCTGAAAGTTAACTTTCTCTCATAAACAGCTAGTGAAAGCAAGTATTTCATATTGCACACAGCTCCTGCTTTTAGCATGTTCTTTTAACTATATTCCAAAATACAGCATAGAAATGAAACGGCAGCATCACAACATTAGTACTTAATGAAAGACTGCCTCACAATAAATGGGCAAGGTGGACTGGCATGGTCCTGCTTTGTCCTACTTTCTTAGCACGCATGTGCGTGTGTGTGCACCTAAACTAATGACTGCTGTGTTGGAAGATACAGATCCGCAGGTCCAGCTCTGCTCAAGCTGGAAGAGCTGGTTGTGCAAGAGGAAGATTCATGACAGCCTGAGGAATGCAGTGAAAAGAATTCTTCAGAAACAATGGAGGAGGCCATTCTACAAGTTGCTCAAGAGCTTCTTTTCTTCAGCAGAGTCCTGGGGCAATTCTAGGACAGAGGATGTCCTGTGAAAAGCGAGAAGGGATGGTTGGAAGTCCTCTCAATGTTAGGGACTTCTGGCAGAAGCAGACATAAAAGCAATTTTAGTAATGCATACCAGAGCTAACGAACACAGTGATGGGCATGGAAGCGTGCTGAAGACTGCTACGCATGTGAGAAGCCTCACATGCTGAAACTGAGCCTGTTTCTGGTGCAAATGGTAATTCGGGCAGATAAATAGGCTACAGAGAGCTGCCTTCAGTATAGCAACTTTATCTTCCATCATTCACACCTGAGTTGACCTGAAGGTATACCACAAGGCTGGCTGAGCCAAACTGCTGCAACAGTGTGGTAAAAACGGGGATGGGTTATATCAGTTACTAAGTAATGGTGTGTTGCTGTTGCGGTATGTTGTTAGACATGTGCAAGCTTGCAGCTAATCATGTCCTGCACTGGCGCTGTAACCACTGTTTTGAAGTCTGTAATTACATTCTGAGTGGAGAGCCTTCAGATGCCAAAGGCAGTTTATTGTCATGCACAGCTTGAAAGGAAAAACGTCCCTCTGATGGTGGGTGGTCAGGCCACAACTGATTTATCCAGCTGGACTCTGGATGGAGATTTTATCTACCTGCAGAATTGAGCCCATCTGGGAGTTGCATCAGAGCATCCAACCTGTAGGAGATGTGACCGCTCCTGTCCTCCCCCTCACTCTGCAAACACTGTGAGGCCAGCAGGAGTGTTGGCCGAGGGCTGTACTCATCCCATGCTGCACAAAGCCAAAAGGGTCTTTACTTTTTCATCTTCACTGTGGCTGAGAGTAAGCTTGTGATGCTGATAGAGTCTCTCCACCAAACTTTGCTGCTCACGTGTGCCAAGATATTTCAAATATAAACAAGAGCCCTCAAAGAAGTCTGAATGGAGGGGTGTGTGGCAGGGAAGGGGGAAGTGTGGAAGCACTGGAGAAGGCCTAAGGAATCAGATGTCACTGGCTTTGAAATTTGCTTCTGAAGTTTCACATCTCCCAAAATGAGACTCAACAGTTTGTTAGGCCTCTGCTTGCTGTTGGAGACTTCTGAGACTGAAGTGGCTTGGGGTTGATGAACCAGCCATGGAGACTACCGGCAGGCAACTTCAAGTGCCCCCACGAGACTCAGCTCTGTGCTAGGCGTTCCCTACAACTCAATGCTGACAGCACAGAGAAGACAAGCAGAAAACCAGAAACTGCTGGAGTTCCCGAAAATAAAATCCCAGGTAAGTATGCAAGAAGTAACGTGAAAGCTGAACTGAGAGACAGACACATCCATCAACATGAGAGAGTGTGGTGACCGATTCCCCTCCCCCCCTCCTTTCTCTTAGCAGCTCGAGCAGGTGCCGAGAACATTACTGACACAAAACCACAGAAACAGAAAAAAAGTACCTTGACATACGGAAACCGGGCTCTTGGCCTGTGTTTTTGTACAGAATTGAGGCGCTTGATAGAAAAAAAGCACCTTAAAGTATGGAAACGGGGCTGGTGGCCTGTGGCTTGTGGTTGTTTTCGGTTTATGGCTGTTAGTAATTGCATGTAGGTAAAGAAACTTTATAAAAGCCAGCTTCAGGACAGGACTAGTTGAGGATCTCGCTAGCGTAGTGACATCCTCCTGGCCAGTAGCGCCTGACCATATGACACTGCCAGTCGCCTTAATTGCAGTCATGAGTGTTATCTCTATTGTTCTTGTTACTATTATATATATGAATGCTTTTGTCCATGATTATTTGAATAAAGTTAGCTCTGTTAGATTGAGTCTGACAAGCATTAGAAAATATTTAGATGTTTAATAAAACATATATTTATTATCTCCTATCTGCAAACACCATTTTGTGGACATTGGTCTGGTATTGTATGCATACCCACGTTAAACAGTTGGGCGGAAGCAAGGCGGACAAGGAGGAATCTGGGGATTTTTCTAACCCGGATGAGTCCTCGACAGTCTGAACCTCTATGAATGCGTAACCCTCAGAATAGTCAGGCTGTGACAGAGAGCGCTACTGTGGCACATTTATGGGTGACCTCACCAGCGGCACTGCGAAAGCCTGTTCTTGTGTCCACATGGACAGATAGGCATGGATTCAGGATTCTTGTCATTTTACATTGCAAAAATTCTATGCAGTGGATTTGCAACTTTTGCCACATACCCTGTCCCAAAAGACTTTTTATGGGCCAATTTTCTTCACAATTGTCATCACATAACTTCCCTGGGTTACTGAAAGGTCACGGAATCAATTTTAAACAAGTTTTGGTGGTACAATAAGCCATTTTTCTTGTGGGAAAGAAAATGCTCTGATTTTGATGTATTTTGTATCTTCCTTGTGGGGTTTTTTGTGGCTCCCAGAGCCATCTAATCCCATTACTCAGCCACCCACCAAATCACGGCGTGGGAACATCTGTTCTAGGCTATGCAAGTCCACGTCATTTTTTTATGTTAGTATGTCAGAAGTGTAAGCAGTATTTTCTAGAAAATTAAGTTAAGTAGTCTTGGAGAAAGATAAATAACCATGGATAAATGCAGATATACTTCATGTGTTTTACACACAAAATGCCAGGTATTCTGGAAAGAGTTGCTCCTCATATATTGGTACACTGATTCTTAAATCCCCTCAATACATGTAAAACACTCATGTTCATTTTTTTTTCTGAAGTGCTCTACTTTCTTTTATCTTAGAATGGTAAATACATGACTTCTGGTGTAAAGAAAGATTGGAAACATTATTTTAACCAAATGTGTTGAAGTGCAAATAACAAGCAAACTTTTGAACTCTTTTGTATTCTCTAAGGGTCTGCAGGGGTCTTTGCCAGGCTTGAACAAAGACCAGAATGTGGATGCTTTTGTTAGAATTTTGGCAAATAGAATTATCTGGAATTAACATGCATTATTCAGATTCGTTTATATTCCAACTTTTATGCTCGGGATGCTACTAAGGAAATCAAATCTCATTCATGCTTCATGATATTGAATCAAATGGTACATTTTGTATATTTTCCACACCAGTTTTTTCTTTTTGCTTTTTCAGATGGATCTTCTCAATAGCAGAACCATGTTTTCAAGTGATCAGTCAGAATTGTTTCATAGTTTAGATCCTCGTGCACTCAGCAGATAAGAAAACTACCATAGCCGTGAAACAAAGGATATTTGCAACATATTGGTTTGGGGGTCTAGCTTATCACTTCAAACTGGATTTCTCTTGAATAAATGTTACCCAGTTTCTCTTCTGAATGTTTACTGTATGTAAGGGAGTAACAGTGACCCTGTGTCAAATGCATGATAACACTATCAAAATAGAGGAATTTGGGGGTCAGAGAGTTTGCTGGTTAGCTCTGTTGCCAAGACTGACTGTTGCAGATCCTTATAAAGACATGCTGACACATCAATGTAGTGTGTCAAGGAGCTGATGATATGGAACATTTTCCACAGCACTACTTGAAATGCGAGCCTTTCCTTTGTTGAAAAACTCTCCTGCATGTGGAGAGATTGCATGTGAAAAATAATAATGAAAAATATGCCATCTTCCTAGGGGGTAAGAACTGGAAAGAAATCTGGGCTCTTTTTCATGAGTTGGCAAAGCAGAAAGCAGTTCAGTGTTCTGCATTAAAATGCAATTTTGCAAAACATTTACAATACAGTTAGAAATCTGGAAATCAGCAAGTCAATTAATTGTTACCTCGTTCTTTTGTTCTCAGCTTTCAGAATGTTCCTGAATTTCAAAACCACAGCTATCGCTTTTAAGTCTGCTCTGTCTTTGGAACCTATTTGCCATATTTCACATGCACACTGACTGTATATCTCCCTTCATTCCTTCCAGCAGTGCTCCTGATTCCTGGGAAAGAAGGAAATTTGTGAGAACATTCCTCAGGTTTTAGGCAATGTCCATTATTGCTCTTGGAGCACTTTGACAAAGCAACTACATAAAGAGAGGGATATAGAAGTAGTCAAATCCCATTAAAATTCACTTAGGAGAAAAATAAATAATGCATCTCAGAATCTATAACATATAGAGATTTCGTCTGCATAATTTCCTCTGTAAGCTTACCTTTTAAAAAAGAACTGTTTTCTAATCCTCTGCATGTGTATATTTAGTACAGACTGAAAAAGATTTGAGAGTGGTAAATCTAAATTTCCTCTCAAAAAAAAAAAGGAAATCCAGAATCTTTAGGATGAAAAAAACCATCAGATTACCTCTGCCAAAGCTTCTGAAAGGCTTTGAAGATGAAGTGCTGGATGTCACTTCACAGAATTAATTTTTTTCTTTCCTAAACAGGTTAAGTCTGCTTGTATAAACTCCTCCAGGATGGAAATTAAAGATGATTAAATAGGATTTAGTCCTGTAGCCAGTGATGCAGTAGACTTCTGTGGGAGCTGCTGGCTATTCTGTACTACTGAAAATCGAGCCATTGGATTTCCACCCTCAGAACACAATATGGTGGCTCTCTTTTGGTACCCACTTGTGTACATGATGGTGATGACAAGTAGACTGGATCAGCTCATCGTTGACTGTTATAGCAGCAAAATCTGGTTTTTCTGGATGACCTGTCATTTAGTAACCTGCATGCAAAGTTATGGTTTTAAAACCAAAAGCTTTCTCCCTTTTTCTTTGTGTAAAATATCAGAAAAAGAACTAACGTTCTAATAATTACTAGAAAGCAGCTGCGAATGGGTGTTGTCTTTTTAAACAGCCTGGTCCTGTTCTACACTGCATAAATGTCTTGACCAGAGGTAGAAGCCGTCATTCATGTACACGTGTACAATTCTGAATGTTCCAAAAGTCTGTCTTTTCAGCAGCAGCAGGTCCACACAGCCACATGAGATGCTAACAAAGCACAGCCACAAGGGGCCAGAATTCAGTCTTCCCATCTGAAATGGCTCCCAGGGTCTACCAGCCAAGACACAGTCTGTACAAATTGATTCCCTGTGTTGTACAATCAAATGCACTGTCTGGTAGGAAAAGCAAATTAAAATGGTTTTTGTTGGTATTTTGCCTAGTTTCACCACAACTGCCCACTCTTCTCAATACCCTACAGACCAGTCTGCTAGTGGTCTACGAACCACAAATGGATTTAGTGTGAACTATCAACAATCTCAGCTACAGCATCAACTGCACATGCACTCAGCAACTTTGTACTTACTGCTTTTGCTCACTTTCACAGACCGCATATGCTTTGTGCAGAGTGTGGAACCTGCAGAGGCCCCTCACCTTCAAAAGGCCAAAGCCAGCCTTGTCCTTAACAGCAGTGAGGTTTTGTTCTCAGTGTAATATCTTTTATAACCATTTTTTGCCAATTGCAAAACAGGACCAGACCCTAGAGACAGTCTGTAGAAAAGGATTGTTTTGTTTCCACCCCTGAATGTGTGTCCAACCTATGTTGCAATGTTTGGCTGTGTAATTTTGTCTTTTCATTTTTGTTAACTGCCTGAAAACAGAAGGGTATATCCATGCAAAGGATCTAGGCTGGAATTTTAAGCTGAGCTCCTCACACTTAGAGTCACGAAATCCTGGAAGCAATTACGAAGACCGAACACTCACTTGTATCAGAAGAGTTTTGCAAGTCACCAAGACCTGAGTCAGGCATGAAGTGCTGTCTGTAGATCCAGGGGGCAGTTGAAATATAAGTGCCCAGTTACCACAGACTGAATTGAGGGAAAATAAGGGAAAGCGTCTTTTACTCTAAGTTACAGTAAGTACCTATTCTTTAAGTTTCACATCAATAACTTAACCCAGATAAACAACCTTTACCAGAGAAATCTTCCATGCAAGGAAAATGGAATAAAGTAATTGTAAAGGAAGGCTGAACCATAAGATAGAAGACTGAAGAACTCTGATTACATAATTGGGTGGAGACGTTAATTAAAGTCTTTGTCGCCTTTTAATATGCCACATAGCAAATAGTGCTTTAAGATAATCTGCATTGCCAACTCCAGAACAGCAACTTCAGAGAACTGCTGAAAGTCAGAGGCAGCTGAAAAAAGACTGTAAGTTACTGCAAAATTCTAGCAATGAAAACAGTCAGGAGAATGGCTTAAAAGTCATGAGATTTTAAAAGTATACAATTCTTTGTACTTGCCTTTTTCTTTCTGAGTCTGTAGGATGGTTTTGAGTGAGGTTTTCAAATTACTCTCAGCAAAGGAATGCCAGAACTAACTTTTTCTTGCAATACAATCTGAAGTGCTCAAATCATGCTGGAATTCCAGGAACCGGAGCTTGAATGAAAAAGCAAAATGCATGAGATGCTGCAATACTGAAAAAGAAAAAAAAAAAAAAGTAAAGACAAATTAAGCATAGTAGTTGCAGATATTAATTTTTCTGTCTCCCTTTTTTTAAAAAGAAGATTGATGTAACAAAATACATCCCATAATCTAACAACGACAAGACATTGCTCCTCCATCAGGGTTTCACAGCTGTAAAGTCAGCTGAATGAATCAGACCTCTCTAGGAATAAAGGTCTTGGGAGCATTGCCACTTTTTTCAGAGCAAAAAGGACAACTCATGCATGAGATGATGAAGTTTTAGCTGTCTCAGGATACCATCAGTGAAGTGGCTCGTGTGAGTGATATAAAACTAATCAAAACATCTTCTATTTATTTATTTTTAATATCTATGATTCCATGATGCTTGAATTATACACAGTTGATGTTTCTAGACATTTGGTTTACCTTATATGCTCTGGATACAGATGTCTTCTGTGAAGGAGAACTGTCCCCATAATTCATGCTAATTTTCTGCAGTATACTATTTGCAGTGAAATTACAGTGTAATAATTTGCAGTGACTTCCTTGATCTCCAATTAGGAAACATCCTCTTGTGCTTCAGACAATTTATTATCCCCTACTGCAGTTTAAAAATACATCTACAGCTACAGCCTCTGTGACGTTATTTCTTTATTAATGACAAACTTCAGGGAAACACTAGGAATGAGCTTGTGTGACTTATTGATTGAATGCTGGCACTTAAGTAGCCTGTTGTTGGTAACACTGGAAACTGCTCAAACTGGATGCATAGACTGACATGAAGTAAGGCAGCATCTCACCGCAGAGATTGTCCTGTTTCTCCATAGTTAAATTTGAAAGGAGTTAAACGATAGCCAATATATTTCTAAACATCAATGACAAATGTAAGCTTTTCATTTCTTTCAGAAAGAGCTACACAATGTGAAAGAGGAGACCAAAACTCTCTACCCCTTCTCCTCTGCTTCCTTCCTACTGCCTTCCCCTCCATCTCAACCTCAGCTGGCCAGCAGCACTTAGCGTGGGTGCTGTTATTACTGGAATACGGGGAATTTCATCTGGCACAGAATTTAACCACTTCCCAAACTGAATGGGCTATACCAGTTTATGCACGATAACCACATCTATAGCTACAGATCTTTTTCTGGCTTTAATACTGTTAGCATAACTGAAGTGGCAAAACTCTCCATAGAGACCAGGCCTTGGCACAAAGCTTGTGACTGTGTAACACTGAAGAAAACAGAGCTCTGATTTTGTTCAGATCCCCTAGCATCACTGACAGGTACCTATAAAACAACAGGATTCCTTCCTTAATCGTTTCTCATCCTAGAGTAGTGATGACCCCACCGTGGTGTTCTGTAAATGGCTAAAGGGAATACAAAGAAAAACCTAACACGGGCACAAAGAGTATTAACAGTCCCTGATAGTGCATCCTAAAGTTTGGGTTCTATTTTCACTGTCATTAAAAAGTATTTTAAATAACACTCTCCAAGCTTGAAATTCTGTGCTTCTAAAAGTAAAAGCGAATGCTGTAAATAATGCCAGATGCCCTGAACTGAGTCCATGACTGAGTTCATTCTTGAACACATGCTGCTATACATAAATTCTTCATATCTTATGTTCTCTTAAGTAAATTCTGAACCCATGAGTTCATTTTACCACTACCGCACACAGTCTTGTTGTTCAGTGGAAGTACTACAGTCATTTGATCCATCAGTTTTCAGTCCGCCACACAGGAAACACACTAGCAAAGTTCATCATTTTTAACTGCTCCATCAACCATCATTCCTGTAGCCATTGCTCTTCCAAAATGATGTGAAAGGCACACCCTCCTTTGGCAATGGATATTTCCTTTCAACAATAAAAGACAAATTAAAAAGGATACAAGTCAGTGTCTGATCAGGAACGCTCATCTGTACAGCCTGCAGCAGGAAGGGTGCTGAAGTGTAGGACACGTCTGAAAGAATCAGAGGAAATGGTGTCACCAGGAGGTTTTGATCTCAGGTGGGGAAAAGGAAATTCAAGACTGAGCTGGACTCATCTCATAGACAACTTAATAGATACTACTGAAATCTCTGGGATCTTCTAAAATCTAAATATTTATCAATATTAATAAATACTTAGCTAAAGGATGTTAGAAACAGAATGGAAACTTCAGTGGTTAGATATAAGACAGTTTCATTATATATTTAGATATTTCTCACTTTCTGCTAATTGTAATTAAATACAAGGCCTACTACTTGTTAGGATGGATGTATTTAAACCTACCTACCCGCCTCTCCCACTACTGGGAAGAAATATTTGACAAGGCCATCATATGCGGAAAACACTTCTGTACTTCCCCGATCTCCATGGAGTTTGCTGACCAAGTCATGGCATTGCTTTAACCCAGCATGTCTGAACAAAATAATATGTGGTTTTGTTTAACTAAACTATTGATTCTTGCCTGAGATTTTCAAGAGAAGGCGACAGAGTAAGGCACAAAATGCATACAGATGTATCCAGTGATGTTAACCAGAAGAGGTTTGACTGAGACAAATCTTGGATGTTTATGTTCTAGTTTTCACGCAGATGTGGGCTGTTAACTTCCCATCAAATTTAGTGGGAGTGAAGTAGTAGCTTCTTTAAGGATATTGCCCTTGGCTCATTTAGATTGCTTAACTGATCAAACCAGAGCACTGCTATCACCTGTTCATTTAATTGCAGCCCTGGGAAATTGAACACAAATGGTTTTGCACAGTATGATTAATACACAATTAGCCACACAATTAGGACACAATGCAAAACATTTCTTGAGAATAATTTCTAGAACAATCTCTAGAATAAACACATAAATCTTCTTGTAGACTGCACACAAAATAAGATAAAAATTTATCTGTTTTCCAGTTGAATATGCTTCTTGCTCTATTTGTCTTTGCAACCACACATCCCTTCAGAAGGTATTTAGGGTTCAATAGTGGAACATTTACAGACGGTCTCTCTCCCCAACATACAGGGGGCCTAAGGAAGAGCAAACACTTTCCCCTCAGCCCCAACTAATAGAAATTCATGTTAGACTACATGAAATACAAGAAAGTACAATACAATAAGGCAACCATACGAATAATGGCGTTTCACAGGATTCGAGCACGTGATCAGAGCAAGATGCTTGCCCATCCTCACAATGCGGAGCTCACCACCTCCTCTTTCCACACCATCTTACCTCCAAGGCCTTTTTGTGTTTTGTCCAGCCTCTTACATTTTACTTCATCTTCTTCCCTGTCTTGTTTAACTTCTCATTTTTTAAAATTGCCACCTCCTTTGAAACTCTGATAAACAGAGAATCAAAGGCAACTACAAAAGGAAACCTCAGACAGTTTCCTTCGCATTTCACTTTCCAACAAAAAGAGATACTATTTGTCACCATACAATAGTGAAGCATACAGGTGTGCTTAGGCACAGGCAGCATATCGTTTGCTGCCTGAGTCTAATTTAGCTGTAACTCTTTTGGGTAGAAGCAATAAGGTCATTTTTATGAACTGGATTATGATAGCCCTACTATTATATAGGAAGTCCTTCTCCTTTAGTGGATCTGTGTGCACAAGAGTATTACAGCCTCATCCTGTATTTGTAGGAAGTTGCCAATGTCCTTTTGCAGGAAAGCACCTTTGAGGACTGAGTAGAGGGAAGAAATTGCCCTGGGGAAGGGTGAAGAGAGTGATCTGCTAAAAGGGACTCTCCTCCCCACTTCCTCCCTGTACTTTTGCATTTCTGGTGAGCAATTTCACTGGCTGCAGGCGCCTCTAGCAGCCATTTCGCTTTGTTAACCAGGAGCTGCAGTCATACATTTTGAGTTGTAGTTTTTCAGGTTAAGGACAGCCACACCCAGTGAAAATATAAGATTCGAGAAAGCAAATGAAAAAAAGAGTATTTTGGAGTTTGTTCTTGTCTTTTATTTGGGTTTTTGGACCTTTGAGACATTGTAACATTAATGAGAATTTACAGGACAAATAATGAGCAGCATCTTCTACCAGGTAGAAACCAGGGAGACACTAGAGAAGCTGAAGAAATTTGCTCAGTGTCCAAATAGCTGAATCAGAAAAAATTAACTAGCCTATATAAATCCTCTTCTAAAAACAGTGTGACTGCAGAGAGGCGTGAAGTATTTGCAGCCATGGTCTTTACCTAATGAGGTCTTATTTAAAATATTCCTGGCATTTTTGTGTTTGGTTAGTTCACTTTGAAACACAAAAGTTCTTTAAGAACCCTGAATCTTCTTTACAGTGTGCAAGTTGAACAGAAGTTAAAGCTAACCTTGCTTTTAAATGCCAAATAGATAAGAATCAGAAGAAACGTACAGAATGCTTCCTTAAAACTAGCAGTCATTTTTTTGATTGAGATCTAATTACACTGAGAGTTATTTTTTCCAAGGAAGCAAGAATGATGTTGTGAATAACAGTATTGGGTCTTACCTACATCAAGAATTTCCGCCTCTTCTTTTCGGGAAGAGCTTCTCATCTTAATTTTACATGGACTTACTCCAGTTTTAATCAATTTCTTGAAATAAACCAACACCTGTTATGCCTAAACTGACATTACAATGTCTACATACAAACTTGCACATGTTGTGGTTAAACTCACTTAACTTCTTTGTGTAGTTAAAACACCAGAAACTTCAGCAAGACACTGGATAAACTGATGAACATGGAATTAAAGCTTCAGAATCATGTCATTTTCTGTCAGGAACAATGTAATTGTTTAAAAATCTGTTGACAACTTTGTGCCAAACACTGTAAACTCATGTGCCACTCCCTTTCTCTGCTTTCCGGCTTATTTCTAAAAAATCATGAAAGCTGAAATCTGACAGAGTCAGAGAGGTGCATTAAGGAGGGCAGTGCATGCCATGAAACTCTGGAAGCTGCCCTGTATTGGAGGTAAGGACTGCACAATAATAAATGCCCTCAATTTTAGTCTCTATCCTGAAACATGGCACTACCATCAGAGGTGAGATATCAGAACCAGAGTAAACAGTATGTCTGTAACCAACTATAACAGTTCTTGATTTCATAACTAGCAAGATTAGAAAACACTCGTTACAACAAGGGTAAACTGCACGCAGTTTCAGACTCAGTCTTTAAGTACGTTTCAGCAGTTTGCCTGCAAGGTTTTTTGAAGGGTCTGTGCGCATGTAGTTGTGTGAACCAGCTTTGTGCTATTGCATGGGCAGGTTATAGCAGCAGTCGCTGTGGAATCACAGAATGTTTTTGGGTTGGAAGGGACCTTAAAGACCATTTAGTTCCAACTCCCCTGCCATGGGCAGGGACACCTTCTGCTAAACCCGGTTGCTCCAAGCCCCATCCAGCCTGGCCTTGAACACTGCCAGGGAAGAGGCAGCCACAGCTTCTCTGGGCAACCTGCTCCAGTGCCTCAGCATCCTCATGGTGAAGAATTTCTTCCTTATATCTAATCTAAACAACAAAAGGGCATTATGCATCTTCTCCACTGAAGTCACTTGTCAATTGCACCAAATCAAAGATACGCGGACACAAAAGAAACCTGTTACTCACACCTCCTCTACCCTGCCACTCCCAACCCATCTGCCCAGAAATACTGATCTTCTCCAATCTTCTTTCCAGTACTCTTTAACTTCTTCCACCTTTGCGCATGTGTCAGCCAGCCTCGGGCCCTTCACTGAAAGATCTTGCGGAGCATTAAAATGTTTTCTGATTGTCATCCTGTACTCTGATGTCTTCTCTCTCCACACGCTCCAGACTTGCTGTGCTCAGAAATCCATGGTAACAGTAGATGATATGTCATTCACTCCTCTCACATCATATAGTAAGTAATGTGCATTTATTTGGAAAATTGGGTTCAATAGCACTTATGGAAGCAGTGTAGACCTTAATCACTATTTCTTTAGTTGTCATAACTATTCAGTACAAAATAGACAGGATGTTCCACAAGCATGGCATACTTGTGGTTTATGATGCTCCAACACTCAGGCAAATCACTGTTCCTGCTGGAGAATAATATATATTGATCTCTGCTGTCCCACCTTGAAGCCTTGAGCAGTTTGTAATAGTGTGCTCAGATAGTTGTTCCCAGGGACTAGAGTTGGTTTATTTTGTTATCTAGACAAAACCATAACTAGGACAATAAAGAGCATCAATTTTAATATAAACACTTAACACGTGCCAGAACTGGGCAATGTTTGGGCTGTTTGTAAAACACTGATTCATTTTTCTGTTTAAATAAGTAAACTTAGCACAATTTTTTTCCCTCAAAAAGGAAATAGCACAAAGGAAGAAACGCTGGAGTTGCCAGGTTGCCCACCCACGCGCTGAGACATCCCCAAGCCTGTGCCACACAGCCCATACAACACCACACCATCAGCACCTAGACAGGCACATACGGCACTTCAACTAGGTGAAGATGTGGCCTGAGTGCTGGTCAGGACCGCGTGGGCTACTTCTCTGTCTACTCCAAGGCTGCTGGAGTGGATCTCCACCAGACACCTTTTTCTGTGGAATTAACAAAATCTTAATAGTTGTGTAACTGCTATGGCCCTCCAAGGTGGCTCTCCAGTAAAAACTAAACCAAAATTTTCTGCTCTCCCTCCTCTCCTTTGTTTGTTTATTATTCCTGACTAGGGCTTGGATTTTTTCTTTAAGTTAACAAGTTTATAAACAATGATTTTATTAACATCTGTTATTTGCTCTTCATTCAGTCATTAATTTTCATTAAACATTCACAGCTAAATATGGGTATTACGCATAGAAATTTCAAAACTGAAAACTGACTCTTGCAGTGGGGAATAATTTTTTAAAAGACGTTTCAAAAAAAGCTCACTATCTGATCTGAGAGGGAAGAAGTTGGAGGACACCTCCAATCCTAGACTTGAACTAGAAATCTTAATGTTGAGATTACTGTGTAGTGACATATACACCAGGCCAAATGAATGGGACAGGGCTGTATCATGTCTCTGCAAAAGAGTGTTCAAACTTCTCTTTCCCCATGGAGTGCTCTTCCTTATATATCCAAACCAGCATGCATCATACACCTCAATCCAAGCCTTCCTCTGTTGGCTTGGAGTTTCCTGCAAATTCCTTTCAAACTTTTCTTTGTTCCCTAACATCAGTTTCATCTTTCCAGAGGAACCCTATGACCTGCTTTGACTCATGGATGGTGTTAATACAGTGCCAGACGTAGAGGCAGGCTACACATAGCTATAGGCTGGCTTCTCGCATCTGATGGCCAGGTGAGAAGTACCTGAAAGACCTTCTGTGCCACAGACAATATTTCTAGACAAGAGTGCTTTTTTATTGAAGAGAAGCGTCAAAGGAGTACAAACACCTCTCTAAAAACCACTCACCTCAGGTCATTATGGCAATTTTTCGAGGTGGTGGACCTGAAGAAAAGGAACCTAGAATTCACAAAGCAATATATTGCTGAGATCTACAGAAAGAGCTGACGCACAAGAGAGGTAAACTGCAGGGAGCGCACCATTTCCTCTCCATGCACCACACTATTAACGACACGTTTCTCTTTTGGAGTTCTGCAGTAAATACTCTGATAATGGTTTTGCTATTTATTCTGCCCGCCTGCTCTGTGTACCTTTCTCTCTCTGGCAGACCCTTGCACATGGCCCTAGTTGTTTCCCCATCATTATCCTGTGGCAAAGTATGAAAGTGCAGTTGATCATGGTGCTGAAAACATAGCCAGACTGCTTAGTAAAGAAACAAGAACTTTAAAACAATTTAAAAGGATTTATGGACTCACGTCTGTGATCTCCGTCTCCCAAGAACACATGTACCGACCTCGCCAGTCACCGAAGCCCTCCTCAGTGCACTTGCAGACTACACGCTCCATTTGGAGGGAGGGGTGGAGGGATGCTTTCCATGTACTGTAAGAATCATCTGTCTTGGGATTTCTGTGAATTGTAGAGATGAGAGGATGTAGCACAGAAAAATACAGTGTGAGCATTGCTGTCTCCTTGAGAGCACTATTAACCTTCACACTTACACTCTGAAATAAAACTAGTTACACCCATAGAAAAAATGCAGCCATGAGCAGAGCTCGGACCACATGTTCGGTGTGCACCTGAGCTGAAGATTCTCCAGGCAGAGCCCAGTTTCTCTTCTGGTTGTTGTTGAATCAGCTGATATCATAGACCCAGTGTGAATATCAGAGAAGTTGAGGTCAGCTCTGTGCATCTGCCCAAATTCATCCATTTCTATTCAGCTCAATACTCCTCAGCTCAGGTCATCCTCTGCTGTTACTCCTTACTGAGCCATCACGCAGCCACACATAACACCCCACTCCCTGAGACAGCGCTTGCATTCAAGTTCCCACAGAGCTCTGGTTTCAGTGAGGAGAAGCGAATGGTCCTGCAGGATTTTGGTTTTCATTGTTATGGTTTATTTTAAATGAAATAAAAAAATACACTCTGCTTTGCAGTGGGACAAGTCTCACAAACCCTTTTAAAGTAATGGCAGCAAATACTATCAAAGTGCTGTTTCATAATATTTACAAAGAATTTGATCCAGACAGCAAAGGGACAAACTCCTCTCTATCAGAAAACAGGAGGGAGACTTCCTTGCACAGTTCCTAAGCGAACAAACATTTTTCCAGGGACGGAGTCCTGAAGTTACAGCAACTCCTAACTCATTATCAACCATATCCATGGGGTAAGTGAAAGGCTGTAACGACTCTCCTTCTAACGGCGCCCTGAGTGGTGTTTGATCCATGCGATCGAGTCTGTGGCTTGCAGGTTAGAGAGGTGCCCTCGTGGCAAATCAGGTAACATCTGCTTCAGCTCCCTTCACCAAGATGTAAGCTCAGGGGTTTGCGTATGGAAACACACTGTTGTTTCATGCTCATTTTGCTTAAATCAGCCTATTAATTTTTTCACTATGCAGTCATTCTCAAGATGAGCATGATCTCAGTCTTTCATTACTTAATGACTTTCCCTTTGTGGGACAACGCACAGCTCTTCCATGTTGTTCATCAGTTTTGGAAAAGGATCAACTTCCTGAGTTCCCTGACTGGATGAGGAGGGGAAAAAGGAAAAAAGTGCCTTCTTCATTGATTTTTAGGGACTGAACCGTAAGCCTTGCTTTCTTCAGGCTGGAGAAACTCCAAATAATTTTTGCCAGCACAAATAATGACACCTGAATGGCATGCTTTTGCAAATGTAAACAGTGGCACAGCAAACTGTTTAACCTTTGCCTGAAGCGTACTTTCTCAGCCAGTGAGGTGCTACCCTCTCCACAGCAGCTGCAGAGCGCTAGGAGGGTGACATTTTTTCAAGTCAAACGGGACAGACTGAAGCGACAGTAATAACCTCCTATTTTTCCATTGCTGCCAGCGAAGTGTTCCTACACATCTGTAATGGGACGCGTTTCACTTGGGGGCAGAGAGCTTTAGTGTATGTCCCCAGTGAAAAAATTACCAAGAAGCAGTCTGAAAGCATAATTTTGACCTCAGCATTTAAAGCTTCTTTGCCTGTGAGATTCAGAGGCTGAGCAGAGTCATCAGACGAGACCGACTGCAGAGCTGGCGGCTGAAACCTGCCTGTTTCAGCAGGTCGGGGCAGACGAGGTCCGGGCTCAGCTCCGGCAGGCTGCTGCCTATGGCAGAAGCAAAGGCCCAGCCCTGCTGCCTGCTCTGCCTGCACAGGAGACCTCGAAAGCCTGAGTGGGCTGCGGTGGCCTAGGAGCACGCGGCAAGGGTCGGGACAGGGGAGGCTCAGCAGCAGCAGGCATCACTCCCAAAATCTCCCACCCGACATCTTCTCCACCCAAGTGCCACTTTCTCTCTTCCTTTCCTTCCCTTTCGTCATGCGGGAGCGGCCTGCCCTGGCCCAGCCTCGATGCTTTATTCGGCTTTGCCTGAATCCAAAGCTTCAAAAGAGCAGGAGCTGAGGATGGCAGAGGGTCCTCCCGGTGCTCCGGGCCGTGGTGGGACCCGTCGCAGATGGCCTCGCACGGGCAGGTCACCCAGTCAAGGTGCCCGAGCTTCACTTGAACGCCCAAGAGAATCTGAGCGCCCGCTGCTCCCTCAGCCCAGCAACCGGCTCTCCTCACAAACACCCTCCCACTGCAGGTCGCTCGCAGAGCTTCTCGCCAGCAGCCCTCCCGGGCAGGCCCGGCGGCCACCACGAGCCAGGGAACGGCCACCAAGGCGAAGCGGTGGCGTCGAGCGGGACCGCAGGGCCGCCCCACGGCAGCAAGCCCGCCAGAACCTCCCCGGCCCCTGCACCCCCGCTGGTTCGGGGCCACCCTCAGCCCCGGGACCGCGGGGAGAGGGCACGGCCGGCCCCTCTCTTCCCCAGGGGCCCGACCCTCTCCCTCCATCTGCTTTCAACCGGGAAAACCGGGCTCGGGGGCTGCCGTCGGCCAGCTCGGGCAGCGGGGGCTGCCCCCGGGGAGCCCCGCTCATGGCGGACGAGCGCGATGCGGGGCCGGCAGCCGCCCCTCCGCCCGCGCACAGCGCCGCGGCTCTCCGGCCGAG
>Ga0065711_1029121_pt1 | contig 37547 bp, 23 predicted proteins | sample Hoacrofraction12_FD_59098 | JGI IMG/M metagenome (GOLD analysis project Ga0065711, IMG submission 59098) | Hoatzin crop microbial communities from Cojedes, Venezuela - Epithelial fraction 12 v2 (version 2) | ecosystem: Host-associated > Birds > Digestive system > Esophagus > Crop | place...
TCCACAGCCTCCCTGGGCAGCCTCTTCCAGTGCTCCGTCACCCTCAGAGGGAAGAAGTTCTTCCTCATGTTCGGATGGAACTTCCTGTGCTTCAGTTTGTGCCCATTGCCCCTTGTCCTGTTGCTGGGTACTACTGAAAAGAGTCTGGCCACATCCTCCTGACACCCACCCTTGAGATATTTATTAGGTCCCCTCGCAGCCTTCTCTTCTTCAGGCAGAACAAGCCCAGCTCCCTCAGCCTCTCCTCGTAGGAGAGATGTTCCAGTCCCCTCATCATCTTTGTAGCCCTCCGCTGGACTCTCTGCAGTAGCTCCTCATCTTTCTTGAACTGGGGAGCCCAGAACTGGACAGAGTACTCCAGATGGGGCCTCACCAGGGCAGTGTAGAGGGGAAGGAGAACCTCCCTCGACCTATATATTACATATATAATACTATATATATTGTATATATAATACTATATATTATATATTTTATATATATTATATAATACTATATATGAAAATACAATAATATTTTGTCAAGGACAACACATTTCAGGACTAGTCTGAGAGGTCCTGTGTTACTTCAGAAATTTGAATTTGATGCAAACCAAGCATTCTTTTCCTTTGAGTTGAATGTTATGACATACCCCATAGGATAAACTTTGAATCACATTACATTCTCTGTTTGATCCACAGTAACTGTCATTTTGAGGCCATTTGAGAGGGAAAAAAAGAAAGAGAAATTAGTTTTGAAGCAGAAAATCTTATAAAATCCAAAGAATTTTAATGTGTTTCTTAAAGACGAGGGAAAAGACACTTCCTGTATATTATTTGTATTACATTTAATAAGCACCAAGTAACACTATTTTATAAATGTTTTTGAAAACAGAATTGCCCTCTTCATACCTTTTGAAAAGGATATTTATTCTTCCAAATTAACTTACTTAGTTTGAGGCTTCAGGAAATTTCAGGTGAGATTTAAGTAGAAAACTGCCACTTTCTCATTTCCACTGAAGAAATTGAGGGAATGAAACATGCAGCTTTTTTTTTTCGCCCTATGAAGCAGAGTATTCTGTGGTATTCCCAAGTTACTCAGCTAGTACAAATCTGGAACTGCTATAATTTCACCTGCTTTTGCCAACTTTTGTTTTTCTGTTTAATGCATAGACCATGTGACGTTCAAAGTGAAAATGTTGAAAATTTTCCACATTGTTCCCCCTGTGAGGATTTAGTTAGTGCTGCTGCGCAAGGATAAATAGGAAATTTTGAAACATTTGGTACTCTGACCTATAGAGAGTTCTTCTGGCTGTTTGTGAAAGGAGCTCACAATTTCAGAAATTCTTCCAAGTTCTCTGTTTTTTGGTATTGGTTTTTTTCCTTCTGGTTCATTTTCAGATTTGTAAGGTTATGTAGTTAAAACATTTTTTATTCCTTGCAGAGAAATCTTTTCTGGTTTCATGGAATGAAACATTTTTCCAAATCCTTACAGAAAGTGTGTCTGAGATGCGTCTTGACATGAAGCATATTTCAGATTAATTTCTCACCTCTTATCTGTCAATAGCTAGGCTTTCAATCATTTTAGTGAACTAGATCTTAGTTCCTAACAATTATATGACAGTTTTAAAGCTGCTTTTTTTTTTTTTTTAGCTTTGTATTTTTTCATTACTGTTGTTTATACCGCTTCTCTCCTACCTGACAACATGGCTTCTGCCAGAAAGGATTTTTCTCTGGACAGCTCTTCCAAAGACATCAGACTTTTCAAGAAGCTTCTCTGTTTGTGACTGGCCAGCAAATATTTAATGCAAGGCTGTGACTAACAACTGGAGCTTCCTCACTCAGAAAATCCTTGGATGGGAAGAAGTTCTTTATCAGATTTTCACAGTAAAACTGCACTCCTTTCAAAGAGAAGTTATTTCTCGGACATAGAAGAGGTACCGTACAAAAAGCCTGAATGGTACTATTCTTAAATAAAAACAGACAGTATGACAGTGTGGGCTTCCTCAGGGTAGCTGAACCTGTTTATTTGCCACCTATTTACCAGAGCAGTCTCTTTCATTTGCCAAAGGAGATATTATCCTCTCACCATGTAATTTGACACTGCCAGGCCTTAAACTAAAACCAGTCAGAGGAAGATGGGATACTTGATTTACAGAAATGGTGGAAATTGTATGACCTTCTAGGGCTTGCATTGTGTTGCAGATATTAAAAGGTTTTCAGTCATGCTGATCTGGTTGTATTCATCATCTTCATGAGAATGATGTGCCTTTTGAATTCTTTCTCCTGTTTCACCAGTGTCTTCTTAACTACTGCTTAGGATTTGAAATGGAAATAAGCTGTGGGCTGTAAATGATTAAGCTCTTCATTATAAATTTAAATGTTTTAATGCTTTTGTAACTGTAAAAAAAACCCCACATATATATGTGTGCATGTGTATATACGTATACCCTCAATCTTTTGCACTAGCTCTTGTTAAAAAGCCTAAAAGGTCAGCTGCAGAAGCCAGGCAACTGATTTGCAACACTCCACCTCCATAGGGCTTGCCTTTTAAGTGATGTTCATCAGGGTGCCAGCATGTGTAAATGAATCACTGAAAGCCATTTTTCCTAGCTCTGGGCATTTCTTCGAACTGCAAATGAAACATTATTAAACAGTAGCTGAGACCATTTGGTAATTCTCATATCTGAGACAACACCTCCTGTGTTGATTTCCCACATTAGATTTTCTATACCTATTCAGTTCAGTTTCTCTGCTAGCGAAATTCTCTGGGGAGAAAGCTTTTCATGTGATCATAGCAGTTTAACTGTAGCAAGTAGTACCTGTACTGCTTTTTGGCAGTCCTTGAGAAGTTATGCACAGATACAATTTTAAGGAGACTGTGTAACATTAATAATATGAATTAGTAGCTAAGCCTTCAGGATATCTTAACTAAGCTATTTTTGCTGCATTTCCCCATGCCTCCTGTTTTTCCTGTCAGAAAGTCCCTGTATAACAGGTGGTTACTTGTCTCAATATTCCACGATAAAAGTATTTTCTACATTTGTTTGTATTCTGGGGATGCAGGGTGATGTGCCCTCGGAAAGCAAGCTTGAGGCTTGGGTGTAGTGGCGGTTCAAATTGCTTGTCTCCAAACTGGGACTGTCTCTTTCATTATGAAACATGCCTTTCAAATTCTGACATATTTATTGTGAAACTGAGTAATGGGGAGAAGATTAAGCCTGATTAGCCTGTGACAGCAACTTCTAGTTCTGCCAAGTATTTTTTTTGTCTTTGAGAAGAAAAATTCTCTTCTGGGGTACAGACTCCTTCTCAGGCATTGAGAGGATGAGTGTTGGAAGCATTTTCCTTTCAGAAGCCAAGACTTTCTCCGAAGGCCCAGGTGGAGCAGACAGATAATTTTCTTCCTTCTTGCAAGGTGGATTGTTCTAAACAAACAAAGGGCAGAAAGGATAAAAGTTCCACAGAGTGAGTGGGCATTCCCAGCTACCTCCATAGACATGAACCAGAGCAGCTAGTTTTCCCACTGGGACAGGGGCAATGAGTACTGCTGAAAAATATCTTTTGACTCGTTTTTGCTAGAAGAGAAGTATCTCGTCGTAGAATCAGTTGAGAATGCTGTCTACAGTATTGACAGCACAGACAGTGCAGGTACTGTGTCAATGCACTTCCCTTTCCTCCTTGGATAGTGAAGCACTGTTTTGAGTATATTTTGGGAAGAGGGAATATTTTACAAAATTACAAGTGTATACAAAATTCGTCCTCTTAAACAGATGTTGCTGTTGTGATTTATTCTGTTTGACAGGAATGGGTGGAGGAAAAGTGTGACTTGTTGCAAGGGAGAAACAGGTTCAAGCCAGAAACTCAGATTGGCACTGCCTTCCTGTGAAGCATGTTTGACCTTTTCTTTCTAGTAGCACATTCCAATAAATGCTAAATTTAGTCCTGAGTTTTACTTAGGCCTATGCTGACAGCTGAATGGGAACTTGCTAGTGTTCTAAGGGTTACCTCATAAAGCTCCTTGGTACTATATTATAGCGTATATGGTGCATAAAATACTGAAGGAACTGGAAATTAAAATGTCACAAATCAAATCAATGTCTGTTTATAACTGTTGAGGAAAAACAGAGTCTGACTCTTGCGCAAAATACATTTCTCAACTTCTACACAGAGTATTCATAATTTTACTAGGAGCAAGGAAAGCAGGCAAGTACTGCCAAAACTGACTAAAGGTGAATGGTTAATTTCACAAAACAGCAATTTTTTGTTATTTAATGATTACCATAACAAATTGTAAATCTCGCTTGCTTTAAGGAAATGATCTGTCCTTTGGCATTCAATGTTTACCCCAGAGTGCTCAGTGAGCTCAGGTAATGTTATTACCTCCATTCCATGGGTGGAAATGCAAAGGTAGTCGCACTGAAATGTCAGCCTAGCAGCTAGATTTCTTGTCTGCAGAACTTTTGTCCTCATGATGCATTAGAAGTGCTGGGACTGTGGTCTGCCCAGGGAGGAACTGGAGGTCAAGACATCCCTTCTTTGCACAACGTAACTATCCTGTGGCTGGACTGCTAGAGGCATTTGAGTTGATCCATCACCCATGCCATGAGGCAGGGTGACAGGCACACTTGTGCCATATTCCACTGCTTTCCTGCCCAGTTTGGCCCTTCTGAAACTCAGCAGCACACACAGGTTCCAAGTGTCCCTTTCAGGGCTGGCTCTGTTGTCTGGCCAGCCAACAGGACTGCAACAGGAGTGGAATAAATCCCCCTCCAGATTCGCTCTGAAGAGGACTATAAATGTGTCACTAGAGCTGAAGCTAAAAGCAGGCCTGTAGTGATGACTGAGCTGCTTGGATGGACGAGTGTATGGTTTCTCTGTTTTGCTTTGGCTTTCGGAGTCCAATCCATGGGCCCCCTCTGGGTACGATTTTCAGCACTCAGCCAGCAGAGTTGCTGTGGGACCCAAGTCAAATTTCACAGCTTTCAGATGTTTGCAGGGTACCTGTATGATCAGTACTCTGGGTGTACATCTAAGAAACTTTTGCCTTTGGTGTAGCCATAGTAAGTGGCATCCAGGTCTTCACCACCAAAGGTCCATTCCAACAAATAAATTCCAAACTGCAGAAGTGTGTAGAGAGAAGCGAAACTGGAATGGACTCTGCTTGTACTGAAACTCAGACGAAGAGAAAGGTCTGTAATGTGGAAAGAGGAACAGGCCACTTGGGAGGAATACAGGAACGTTGTCAGAGCATGCAAGGAGGCAATGAGGAAGGCTAAGGCCCATCTGAAATTAAATCTGGCAAGGGATGTCAAAGACGACAAGAAGGGCTTCTTGTAGTACATCAGTAGCAAATGGAAGACTAGGGAAAGTGTGGCTCCACTGCTGAATGAGGTGGGTGTCGTGGTAACGGAGGATGCAGAGAAAGCGGAGTTACTGAATGCCTGCTTTGCTTCAGTCTTCACTGCTAAGGCCGGCCCTCAGGAATCCCAGGCACTGCAGGTAAGAGAGGAAGCCTGGAGAAAGGAGGACCTTCCCTTGGTCGAGGAGGATCGGGTTAGAGATCGTTTTAGCAAACTGGACACCCCTAAATGCATGGGGCCTGATGGGATGCACCCACGAGTGCTGAGGGAGCTGGGAGATGTCATTGCTGAGCCACTCTCCATCATCTTTGAGAGGTCCTGGATGGCAGGAGAAGTGCCCGAGGACTGGAGAAAGGCCAATGTCACTCTAATCTGCAAAAAGGGCAAGAAGGAGGACCCAGGGAACTACAGGCCAGTCAGCCTCACCTCCGTCCCTGGAAAGATGATGGAGCAACTCATTCTGGAGGCCATCATTAAGAAAGTGGTGGAAAAGAAAGTTATCAGGAGCAGTCAACGTGGATTCACCAAGGGGAACTCATGCTTGACCAATCTGATAGCTTTCTGTGATGGCATGACTGGCTGGGTAGACAAAGGGAGAGCAGTGGATGTTGGCTACCTCAACTTCAGCAAAGCTTTCAACACTGTCTCCTATAACATCCTCTCAGGGAAGCTCAGGAAGTGTGGGCTGGATGAGTGGACAATGAGGCAGACTGAGAACTGGCTGAATGGCAGAACTCAGAGGGTTGTCATCAGCGGCGCTGAGTCTGGTTGGAGGTCTGTAACTAGTGGTGTCCCCAGGGGTCAGTGCTGGGCCCAGTCTTGTTCAATTATTCATCAATGACCTGGATGAAGAGTTAGAATGTACCCTCAGCAAGTTTGCTGATGACACAAAACTGGGAGGGGTGGCTGATACACTGGAAGGCTGTGCTGCCATTCAGCGTGACCTGGCCAGGCTGGAAAGTTGGGCACAGAGGAACCTGATGAAGTTCAACAAGGGCAAGTGCAGGGTCCTGCACCTGGGGAGGAACAACCCCATGCACCAGTACAGGCTTGGGGCTGACCTGCTGGAGAGCAGCTCTGTGGAGAGGGATCTGGTGGCAGATGACAGGTTGACCATGAGCCAGCAGTGTGCCCTGGCTGCCAAGAAGGCCAATGGTATCCTGGGGTGCATTAAGAAGAGTGTGGCCAGCAGGTCGAGGGAGGTTCTCCACCCCCTCTGCCCTGGTGAGGCTGCATCTGGAACACTGCATCCAGTTCTGGGCTCCCCACTTCAAGAAAGATGAGGAACTACTGGAGGGAGTCCAGAGGACAGCTGCGAAGATGGTGAGGGAACTGGAGCCTCTCTCCCATGAGAAAAGGGTGAGGGAACTGGGCTTGTTCAGCCTGAAGAAGAGAAGTCTGAGAGGGGACCTTAGAAATGCCTATAAATATCTTAAGGGTGGGTGTCAAGAGGATGGGGCCAGACTCTTTTCAGTGGTGCCCAGCGACAGAACAAGGGGTAACGGGCACAAACTGAAGCATAGGAAGTTCCTTCTGAACGTGAGGAAGAACTTCTTCCCTCTGAGGGTGACGGAGCACTGGAACAGGCTGCCCGGAGAGGCTGTGGAGTCTCCTTCTCAGAGACATTCAAAACCTGTCTGGACGTGGTCCTGTGCAGCCTGCTCTAGGTGACCCTGCTTTGGCAGGGGGTTTGGACTAGATGATCCCCAGAGGTCCCTTCCAACCCGTACCCTTCTGTGATTTAAAATAGTCTTTACAATAACTTGTTGTGCTGAAGTGTGTCACAACAGCAAAGATCTTTTTGTGATTCAGACAGCCATCCCATTCCCAAGTGAAGTGCTTTTTTACTTGATGTCAGAAATTGTTTGGGTCACCCTAGGACAGAACTCGTGGTTCTGTTCCTCCCTGCTCTGGTATCTCCGTGTGTCATAGACTCGCCTGCCTGTGTCTCTGCACAAAGTCTGCTTCGCCAGGGAGAGCTGGCTGACTGTCATTCTTTTGTGTCTTTTTAGGACAGGTATGATCGCAGATACGCCCAGCGAAGTCCAGCAAGGCACATCCTGGCTTCCATTCCTCTGCAAGGTGTTCTGCATTCATGCCATATGTTGTTGCCCTGGCAATATATAGCAATACATTGCTATACAGGCTTAACGTTAATACAGGCATCTGCATCCTGGCTTAGGTTTCCGCTGCTCGTTGAAAAACAAGGACAGATGAACGCTGGCTAGGAACAAGCCTTTGTATCAGCCTGCATCCGGAGTCGTGGTACAGGCAAAGGAGAAAAAAAGTTAGTATGAGAGCCCCTTGCCAGAGGGTAGTAACATTTGAGTTTGCAGTACAGGACCGGTTGTCTGAGGAACCGACGTGGGGTGTTACAGTTCTAGGTGGTATGAGGTTACACAAAAGGCCCGAATTGGAGCTTTCCAGCAAGAGGTGCTATCGCTGAGATGATCTTCAGGAAAAAAACAAGAGCAGGTAGGAACAGCCAGAGCATTTTACAGTTTCGAGTCACCCAGGAAATCCGTAGCAAGGTAAGAATAGAGCTCATCCTTTTCTTCCTGGCATCAGTGCAACAGATTCCAAAAGTGTAAGAGTATCACCCCGTTAAACAAGCCCCCTTAGCCCTGGAAATATCAGTTCTTAGAAATCTGTTATAGCCTGTTTAAGTAGTTTAACTCCGCTATAGTATCTTTTTAGTAAAGTTAGATAGCAGCTTACTAAAATACTCACGTGCAAGCGTTGTGGGTTAGCACCACACAAGTTGCGGCTGTCCTGGCTGTGTCGCCTCCCAGCTTCTTGTGCGCCCCCAGCCTGCTGGCTGGTGGGGCAGTGTGAGGAAAGGCCTTGGCGCTGTGTGTGCTGGCGGTTTTTTTGTCACTTTTACCTTCCGATACTCTCCCTTGTCCCAGTGGGGGAGAGTGAGCGAACAGCTGCGAGGGGCTTAGTTGCTGACTGGGGTTAAACCATGGTACTGTGTAAGCACTGCTCGCTGCCTGCACTGTTTCAGTCACAAATCTGGAACATGGCACCATGTGAGCTCTGTGAAGGAAATTAACTCTGTCCCAACAAAACCCAATAAAGTAGTAAGACAGGTAGTAGGATGAGGGAAGACAAGGTGGTAGGGTAGTGACTCAGTAGGCCTTTGCATCATGCATGAAGTCATTATTTTAAATTTATTCTTCCGTAATTAAGTGTGATGAATGGCTTCGTGCTAAGTCTGACTTTGGCTTCTCAGGAGGGAAATATTCAGGAGAGGGCTTCAGGGATAAGACATTGGTAGTTTGCATAGCAGCTTAAAAAGAATGCTGTCCAAAAGAAAAGCCAGAAGTAAAACAAGGGATGAGGAAGGTTGTAAAAGAAAAAGTAGCTGAACAGGTTATTTTACAATCTAGGAATACATGTGTGATAGAGTTGTGAAATAATTTGTTAGGTTAACTGAGATATATTTAAAAATGGACAAGCCTTTGCAAAACCAGATCTTTTTCAGGTAAAGCAAAAGGCAGCAAACTTTAAACTGTTTCTAAAATAACATGTGTTTTTTCTGGCCATTGCTGGTTGGTCTAATTTTACTTTTCTGAAAAATATGTATCTAAACCTGTCATGAGTGATGAGGATCAGTAGCAGAGAAAGACACAAAATGGAAGCAAATGGACTTGAACATGAGAGAAGAGAAAACTTGCTGTTTCTTAGTAAGTGTTATATAGTATTAAAAAGTGTTGCAAACATAAGAAATTACTTATACCATGTTTGTGCACTTTCTGACACAGACCAGGTAATAGGGCTGCTGGTGGGGTGAACATTCAGGGTGCATAGAGGTAACGGATGAGTTCCCCAGCCTCCCCTTTCACCTAGCACCCTCCTAGCAGTACTACCTATTAAGTAAATGGCGGGCTAAAAGGAGAGGAGGGTGGTTGCCTTCGGTGTGTGTATTAATTTCAGTGCCAAGAGTCTGAGATTCCGAAGGGATATTTCCTTTTAAGAAAATTCCTTTCCTGTCCACCAAAAGGATGAACAATATTCCAAGGTCACTAAGTTTGTTTGGTATCCAGTTTTTTAAGGTTTTAGATACTACTTAGATTTCTAAGAACTGAAATATTAACTTACAGGAGTGGAAATAAGTTGTTTCATACTTTAGAGCTGTGTTTAGCAATTCAGCTGTTATGTGTTCCTCTCCGACTTTGGCTGGAATGGTCTATAACATCTACTAACTGTTTGATGTGCTCTGTTGCTGTCATACCTGTTCTTAGGAGGACACACTAGTGGAATTTGAAATGCTCTCTTTGTCGTTCCCACTGGCCTTCCTTATCAGTTTTAGCAATGAAATTCCATATAGCACTTCAAATATGTTGGGAAAGTCACAGCATTTGAAAGGGCTAGAATCACTGATTGAGATGGGAAGGGTTATAAGTGAGTCCTCAATGAGAAGGCACACTCTTCCTCCCAGGCTGATCCTGTGGATTGTATCTCTGTTATCTGGAGACGGCACCATTAGCACCAAGCCTGGATTCGTTAAGATGAGCTAAGGAAACTGCAGCCTCTGATGAGCCCTGCAATGCAGAACACAGAATCACAGAATCACAGATCACTGTAGGTTGGGAAAGACCTCTAAGATCATCAAGTCCATCCGTCACCACCATGCCTCCTAAACCATGTCCTGAAGTGCCACATCTACACGTTTTTTGAACACCTCCAGGGGTGGGGACTCCACCACTTCCTTGGTCAGCCTGTTCCAATGCCTTACCACTCTCTCATTAAAGAAATTTTTCCTAACATCTGTTCTAAATCTCCCCTGACGCAACTTGAAGCAATCTCCTCTCATCCTATCGCTAGTTAGTTGGGAGAAAAGACCAACACCTGCCTCCCTGCAACCTCCTTTCAGGTAGCTGTAGAGAGCAATAAGATCTCCCTTCAGCCTTCTTTTCTCCAGACTAAAGAATCCCAGTTCCCTCAGCCGCTCCTCATAAGACTTCTCTAGACCCCTCACCAGCCTCATTGTCCTTCTCTGGACACGCTCCAGCACCTCAATGTCTTTCTTCTAGTGAGGGGCCCACATCTGAACACAGTACTCGAGATGCGGCCTCACCAGTGCCCAGTACAGGGGCACGATCACCTCCCTGCTCCTGCTGGCCACACTATTCCTGATACAAGCCGGGATGCTGTTGGCCTTCTTGGCCACCTGGGCACACTGCTGGCTCATGTTCAGCCGGCTGTCGACCAGCACCCCAAGATCTTTTTCCGCCAGGCAGCTTTCCAGCCACTCCTCCCCAAGCCTGTAGCATTGCATGGGGTTGTTGTGACCGAAGTGCAGGACCTGGCACTTGGCCTTGTTGAACCTCATACAGTTGGCCTCGGCCCATTGATCCAGTCTGTCCAGATCCGTCTGCAGAGCCTGCCTACCCCCAAGCAGATCAACATTCCCACCCAACTTGGTGTCATCTACAAACTTACTGAGGGAGCATCCAATCCCTTCATCCAGATCATTGATGAATATGTTAAACAAGACTGGACCCAAAACTGAGCCCTGGGGAACACCACTCATGACCAGCTACCAGCTGGATTTAACTCCATTCACCACCACTCTCTGGGCTCGGCCATCCAGGCAGTTTTTTATCCAGTGAAGCACAGACCCGTCCAAACTGTGGGCAGCTAGTTTCTCCAGGAGGATGCTGTGGAGAACAGTGTCAAAGGCCTTACTAAAATTCAGCTAGATGACATCCACAGCCTTTCCCTCATCTACTAGGCAGGTCACCTGGTCATAGAAGGAGATCAGACTGGTCAAGCAGCACCTGCCTTTCATGAACCCATGCTGGCTGGGCCTGATCCCCTGGTTGTCCTTCACATGCCCAGTGACCGCACTCAGGATGAACTGCTCCATAATCTTGCCCGGCACCAAGGTCAGACTGACAGGCCTGTAGTTCCCAGGATTTCAGTATCCAAAAAAAAAAATCTATCCCCTCCTTCAGAGTTTTCGTAAAGATCTTATTCTTCTTCATAAATATTCAGCAGCTGATAGTTTGGGGAGGCAGTTCAAGTGGAGCACGGGTTCATAGGTGGTCTGATGGGCAGCTAGGATTCACAGTTTCGTGTTCAGGCAGATCCTCCAATCCGCTGGCTCACAGCACACACAGGGAGCTGCAGACCCCCTGTTTAGCTGAAGACGCAATTGAAATTCCAGTTTTTCTGCATGAGGGGCCATTTAGCTTCCTGGCCTGGAATCAGGCAAGAGTCTGTTTTTGACAAAACCCATCAATTTAATGCATTCAAAGGAAAGAAACAGAAAACTTTGGGATAGGAGTAGAAAAAGGGAGTTTCTTGGCAGGGAGAGAATGGGAGTTGAGGACAGTTTGAGAAAAACAGTTAGAGAGGTGGTGGAGAAAGTAATGGGAAGGAGGACAGGCACACAGGGCATATAAAGAAATTTCTGAACAAAAAACAGAAAGGTGACTCACGAATATAGGATGAGAGTGTAAGAATCAAGATGCTACTGGGAGACTGCTGCACAGGGTGAAGTTTACTGGAGGATTGCCAGATGTGAAAATCAGGAAGGTCTGTGAGTTTGCTGCAGAGCCGTTTGACTAGATAAACAATATGGATCCTATCAAGCCACTGTGGAGGACTATGGGGGAAATTTTCTCTTCAGACTGATCTGGAATGTCTTCTCCAGGTGGACAGACTTTTCCACCGTAAATGAAACCTTAATACAAACCCCACATTTATTTTATTTTGTGAACACAGCAGTTGCTCCAGAATAAAATCAATTTTATTCATCCTAAAGAATTTGCATGAGTTATGCTAGCATATTTGCCAAAGTATACAGCTCCAATAGAGAGCTATAAAACTTTTTGGTCTTGGAGTGAATATGTAAAAGTTGTGTAATTCTTATTAGTGCATTGTTTTAGTATAAACTTACAGTTAAATGGTATTTCATGTGCCTTTCTGTTTATGGAATTGTTTGGGTAGAAGGACTAGCAGAGAGAGGAATCTGAATCAAGGAGGGGATCTAGGGGATCTCTTTTTCTAACCATGAAAATGTACTTTGTCCAAGCTGAGTAATCCGTAGCCTTACTTACATGCCAGTTTTGCCAAGATGACTGTGCAGTGTAAACATGGTCTACCGTCACATGGTGATCAAGGAATAATCACAACTGTAATGATTAATCTATCATGGTGTCTCTGCAGTTTAAAACAACACACCCCTCCCCCAACAGACACCCCCCACAAAACGTTCAATTTAGGTAACCTCTGTTCTCTTTCCTGGGTTTTCCTAATGCACAGAATCTTACAAAAGTTAAGCAATCAGGAAGTTAGACTTGTGGCTGTGTAAAGTGCACTTCTTGTCTGAAAAATCGTATGCCCACAGTAAAGAAAGAATAGCCTGAAAAATGTTGATCTATAGGAAACTGTGAAGACCATCATACTTGAATCCCTGTTTTGAAGTTTGTGTTTTGTTTAAATATTCTCTTTTCTGTCCCGTTTATTATGAGGATAGCCTTGAAAAATAGATTTTTAAATGTTTCTGAGCTTGAGGTGGTCTGAGCATGTGTGACTGGATTGTTTTCACATCTGCTTATGTAGTAGTACACTTCTTAAGCTCCACCACACCCAGCACTCATACCATTGGCACAACCAGCAAAGAGGCTGTGTTACTTGCTTGTGTAGAGCTGATGTAGTGACAGTGTAAATGTCCCTGGATAAAGGAGATTAAGGATTGTGACCTAAACTGTCCCAGCTGTGATGATGCACTAATGCTGCTTAGTGATCAGCGGTGCTTGGGGAAAGGAGGAGGCACAAGCACACTGTTTTTGAAGAGGCGTTCAGTCTTCAGGCACACAGAAGTATCCTATTAGTTCACACTCTACTGTGACTCATGGATATAATTAGAAACACACCGTGTTTATTTGTACCCCTAAAACTAATGAGCTGAACTTACTCCTCCTTTAGGAATACTGAGATCCATCTTGTGTTTCAGTGGATCACAAACGGAGGCTAGCATTTTCATGCTCAACATCATTGTTTACTCAGAAATGTCGTAATTCTCTACCACATAGTAATTCCCAACTCATAAATCAATACAGAGCAGCTTGTTTATCTTGGGAGAGAGGCATCATTTCAGCAGGTTAGGAATTTTGCAGCATAGGGGTTTTGGAAAATGGTGATTACTTGCGACCATAGTTGTTAATGAGTGAATCAGAGTTGATGGGATTTTTTGCTGTGGGTGTGCACTGCATGCAATTTTTGCTTAAAAGCAAATGAAATCCCAAAGCATCACCTGTACATGGATTGATGATACCCTGCAGTCAAATAGTAGTTCCAGTAATGAAATTTTCTCTGCTCTGAGTTTCTCATTCTCTGTTTCTTTGCAGGAAATCTTGAACAATTCTGGTTTTCTCCCTGAATGAAACAGGTACAATTTTCAGAGTTTGAAAGGTATCCAGACACTCCTCCTAACCATTTCTGAACTGTAATTGTCTTAAGATGCCATCTTTTTAAATTTTACTAGTAAAACTTATGAACGTTAGGCTTGGGAGGTAGCCAAGTCATATTCCATAAGGATGACATACAATGTTTATCATATATTTGACTAGTGATACACAAGTATGGGAATTAAGGTAAAATGCTGCATCATGAAGACCTGGATCATGAGGAGGCTGGTGAGGTTTAGCAAGACGTTTCAAATGTAGCTGTTTTGAATGACCACTTGGAATTAGACTCATGTGAGAAAGTTGTGTCTGACAAACAGATTTTCACTATTAGATCCCAGTGATATGAAGCTTTACATCAGCATTCAGTGTAGGCTTTTTTCCTCCTTTGTATGTTATCATTTAGAAAATAAAGGTGCATTTTTTCAAGTCTTCACTTTTCAGAATTTTTTCCACTTTTTGTGATTGAGACTGATTATGTTGGATGTCAGTACATTCCTTTTTTTATAAATATGTGATTTTAAAATGGAATACATTACAGTGCTTGTTTTAGTGTAATACAACTACTCCAACCATAAAAACAGTTTGTTCCCCCAAGATCCAAACAAAAAAAATGTGTTCTGTATTTACTTCATGAGTTCAACCGCAAGAAGTTTGACCTTCACTTAATTTGCATTTTCTCCATTTGAAAACATCCAACATCCAACACATTCATCTATCTTGTATTAAAACCAAAATAGATTATTTTTTCAGTATGTAACACCTCAAACTAATACAAGTGGAGCATTTTTATTTTCTGTATAATGCAACAGCAAAATTCTAATCTTTCCAAAATCTAGAGAAGAGTCTTAATTTCAGGTGGCAGTAGATTCTTTAATTCTTTAATTATTAATTCTGTATCTTTATATCATTCTTCATATCCCTCCAACTTAATTTAGGTTATAAAGGTTGAGGGAGCGGTTACAAGACAGACTATTGATTGTGCTGGTTTATACCATCTGCAGATTTATCTTCCTTAGTTTTTGATACCAGGAAATGGTGGGATCTGGAAATCCAGAGCACTGACCATAGAGAATATGGGTTTCAAAAAAATCAGGCTAATTTTAACAAAATACAGAGTTGAACTCTTCAGCAGTGCCAACTATTTGGGGCTCCATGCAGAATCAGTGGAAGTCATCGGTCTGTATAGCTGCACACTGAGAAGAAAACCAATAAACCTGTGATTTATTTTTCTGAGAGTGAGCAGTACTGATTAAACCAGCTTCCTTGACATCCTTGCACCTCAGTGCATAGGACTGTGACAAGAACAATGGAAACGGAAAGATCTTGCTGTGAAGCTCGTGTAGCTTTATTGAACGGAGTATTTATTGAACTGGACTAAGGGATTATGAAAAATTTCGTAAAAGGTCTTGAAGTAGGGGGGGGGCTGAACCCCGTGATCAAACTTGCTAGTGTTGCTTCACCCATTTTTGTACTCTTTTGTATTCATCTGGGACCTTTGTAATTCTGGAAGCCTCTTAGATGTTGCAGTTTGCACAAACTCCTAAAGAGTGCAAAGATTAGCAAAGGCTGGCAAAGAATGATCTAAAAATATCTGTCTGTTTCTCCAGTGTAACCTCAATGACAAGCTCAGCATCATTTTGAAACCACAGGCCGTATCAAACCACAAATCATAACAATCTGAAGTGGTTCAATATATGGCTGTGTCTGGAAAGTCAGGAAGGTCCATAAGGCCGTGTTTAAAAGGCATTTGAACACCTAACTACTATTGCCGTAAGCCTAGGTTCATAAAGTATCTTTGAACCTATGCTTTTGCGGTTCTTTTATCTAGCTATGAGTTCTGCTTCCAAACAGTAAAGTCCCCAGAGAAGCAGTCTAAATTGAAGTTCTCTCTTCACACATAAAAAAATCCCTGCCTGTAACCTGCCCAGCTGTAGATGAATGTACAAAGGGCTCTGCCATAATATGAGGAAGTGCAGGTCTTCATCTACCTGTGTATGTGACTTGGCTTCCAGAGCTCAAAAAACCCAAAATGTTGAACAAGAATTAAAACAAGGAAAAAGGATCGAAGTGCCTTGCTGCTGCCTGAATGTCACAGCCCCACTTCTTCTCCCATGGAATTGGAGAGGGAGGCTTCTGAGAGACTATCTACCAAAGAAGGGTATACATGGGAAATAATCACTAGAGGTGCTGAGGAAAGAAGAGAGGGTTAAGCGTTAAAAAAAGCACCATGACGGATGTCTGGGTGGATGTGGCTTCCTGAGCATATAATGTGGTCAAGTATACCCGTGTTAACCACTGAATGACAACATGCCAACATCCTTGACACCAGAGCAGGTGATTCCGGAAGGTGCTGCATACCCTGGAGCTCCCACTGACCTGGTGCTTTTCAGGGTTCACTAAGCACCAGAGAATGCTGGCTCAGGATTTGATCTATGGCCAAGCTGATTGGCAGCTGTGAAGACAAACGAAACAGGCTGGTTGGAGTGCCAGCTGAGTACATCAGATTTTGAGAAGGGTAAAGGTATACTAATACTTCTAGTCCGAAATTAATCTAAATAGATCTAAAATGATTTATTCCAGCTACCAGGGGAATGCAGACAGCTGCATGATATTCTCAGATTTCCTGTTAGAGGTAAAATGAATGACTACAAAAGGGAGAAATCATCTGTTTGGGGTTTTTTAAGGGTGGGGAGGCAGTTACATATTGCAATAGGGACATTTTTCCAGCTGAAGCCTCCCTTATTTGGAATTTGTAAATGTATTTGTCTCCTCCTTTCCACACAGCTGGACAAGTGTGTTGTCTCGTGGAATAGGAATGATCACCCATACTTGTCCGGACAGCTTTAGCCAAGCATTGCCTTTGAGCTGCAGTATTCCATGATGCCTTCATCTAATGCATAACAACTGGAAAAAGAGAACTTGTATTAGAATGTTATTCTTAAATATTTGCCTAGCTGAGAAGATGCTTTTAGAAAGTTATGTTCCATATGCTTGCTGAAACACGATAAGTAAACCAGAAGGGAGGACAAGTTATTCCACAAGCAGCAGAACTAATGCAGCCTGATTTCCTCTAAATCTGTATGCTCTATCACCCAACACCTCTCCCAGCAATAAGCCAGATTCCCTTCCACTATCCCACGAGATCTTCATCTCAGTAACTTGAGATCTTCCTGTGCTGGCAGTGTTTCCAGTTCAGCACTTGCCTCTATGTCCCTGCCTTTTTCCCTCCTCTCCCATATTTCTGAGGTGAGGGGAGACACACAAGCTGGAGTCAGGAATGAGTTAACGAGCTCGGCAGTGCCACGTGCTGATGGGCCAGCCAGTGCACATGGGACGAATGGCTCGCCATCCCATGCCAAAGAGAGCTGGGAATAGCTGTTCCCCCAGCTTTGCCCTCAGTAAGGGTGCCAGATTTTATTTTCTCTCTGGGTAATTAGATATCTTTGAGATGTCTAGTTTTGCCACACAGGCTGAAATGGATCAACTGGTTCAAAAGTGAGAAGAAGCAGAGACTGAAAAAGCTTTATTTCTTGGGCAGGTATGCCGATAATACTGGTAAGAATATCTGCCATTCAGCATTGATAGGCATAGCATAAGCTATTTGAGACATTTGGATGGCATGTAATGATTTTAGTATAAAAACCAGCAAAATGAAAAATAAAGAGTAATCTACCAGAATTGGGTAATTCAATGGGTATGAAGTTTAGCTTAAAAGCCCACAGGCTGTCCTCTTGTGCCATTGAGCTGGAGGGTTCATTTGTAAATTAGTAAATAGACTCAGTGTCTGCTCTTAGTTCCTTAGTCTTAATTACATGATGTATAAAGAAAAAAATTCAAGGTCTACAGATCCTTTTCTTGAAGATTTTGCCCTCTTTAATAAAGGAATCAAAACTATGTCTGATTTCCCAGATCAGCTATTATTTAGGACTGGATAAATGTACTTAGGTTTTGGAAAGTCTTATTTATTTTCCATCACCCAGCCATGCCAACTATGTCCTAATAAATAAACATTGGTATATGCAGTCATTTTTAAAAAAAGCTAATAGATTGTGTCTATGGGAGTTATGATGTCATAACCACATTGCATGTGTTATTATCACGAGATCTTCATCTACAGAGGAAAAAGAGAAGAGTGCTTTAACCTTTTAATGAATACTAATCCCGATTCTTGTATGAATTTATTTCCTCCTATTCTCTGTAATATTTGCCGTCACTTCATATAAGAAAATGGCTTATTTCAAGTCCTTTCTACTATATCTTGCTAGGATTTAAAATTTGACTCCTGTGTTTTATATAATCCACATCACTGCAAGTGATGTAATTTGATTACTCTCAAGAGATCTTTTCATGTTGATCACACTGAGAGAGCTTTCTTCATATGTCTAGGGCAATTATATTCAAGTCTCAAGAAACAAGACTGTATGCTTAAAAAAGTGGCTATTTTAAATGGATCCAAAAGTACAAGCTACTCAGTACAAGTAAACACCATGTAATGGAAACATAAAAATAACTAACTTGAAAATTTCAAAATTATATACGCATTTCTTACAGGTCACAGAATAAGTTTCAATGATTGCTGTTACCGTAGTTACAGACAAAATGTACTTCTGATTCAGTTACTTGTTTATGACAAAGTTACTTAATAGACAGCTGTTTGCCATCAAAGGAGTTAAAAATTATGGAGAATTAAATATCTATCTATCTATCTATCATATATATATCTATTTATTGTGGAGAGAATTAAGTATCTATCTGTTTCAACTAAGATACTCAATTTGTTCTCTGAATAAGACTACTACTCTGTGCAGGTGAAAGATTCTGAGTGCTTTTTCTAATGCTCAGACCCCCTGTTTTCTGCCCTGCTTTTTCATTTTGTACCAAATATTTTCTGTTCGGCAAATGGATGGACCACCCATGTCCATTGTGCCATTTTAGTAGCCTTTAGTAGTTGTTGTCTCTACTCATTATTACCTTGACTTACTTGTAAGAGAGAGGGCAGCCACTTGCTCTGTCTGCGTCCGAAGACACTCTTCAGAAACAGATAGATTTTACCACAACACATGACATTATTCCTTTATAAGGTCTCCTCCTAGGTTTTGTCACTTGTATGACAGATTGCCAGATTGCTCATCAGTCTGAGGATCTGCGCTGCCTGGTTGTGCCAAAGTGTTTTCTGCCTCTCTTCTCCAATCTTGGGAGGATTCAGCTTTAGCAGTCCATTAAAAAGTGCAAGGGTAAGGCAGATAAGCTGCAAGAAAAAGCACAAAATGAAAGGGGACTCCTGAGAGGTGATGCAGAGACAGGTGCAGTATAGAAAGTGTGAAAGTGTAATTCAATACAATGACCTTGTGCTGCTCCTCTGTTTTTTGTAGGACCCAGAGCACGCTAATACACCCTCAGTCAGTATCTCTGCTTTTCCATGACTCCAGACCATAGCACAGAGTTGCTGGCCTGTGAAATACAGTGTACCCTATAACTGTATATCTTAGGTCTGTTTTGTGGGGTTTGGCTTTATTGATTACTGAATAACAATAATAGAACATAAATCTTGGACTAAGCTTTCTCCTCAAGACTCTCTATTTCCATGATTTCCTGTCTGCAAAACTTCCCACTGCCTCCAACCAGAGTCTTACTCTCACCTATAAAACACAGATGAATTACCTGTAGGATCACTGAACCCCAAGGGACCTCTTGTCTTTCCTGGTATTACAACTGAATGAATCTGATGATATCAGCCATTTCAGTGGACCAGTTTTTAGATGTTTTCTGAATCTTCACATCTGTCCTGTGATGTCCATTTTAAGCAACACCAAGTTAATACATAGGGAGCTAAATGGTGAGGCTTCTTCCATTGCCCTTATGGCAGTATATGCTGTATAATCTTTCTGAGAAGTTTGGGCTTGCAGCTGGTTTATTTAAATATATCTAAGACTAGGGCAAAGTTCTCTGTTAAACACCCTAAGCTGATAAATGTTAAAGTGGTAAAACGCTAAAGTGAATTGGTCTGGGACGAAGTGTCTCCAAACACTTGGTAAAGTCAGAATTGTGTTTCCATCGACTGCTGTGTTTTTCTTACCATGTGCTGGCAAAGAGTCTGTGGCTGTTTCAGCATATCCTGTCTCTTGATCAAAAGCAAAAGCTTGCTATGGCCTATACATTGTGCAGAAGTCCTCCCAACCATTCCATAAATCCTTTACATTTTTTCACAGGCAGATGGTTTACATTTTCCTTTCTCTGTTATATCTGTGTTGGGATAAATTCTTTTATCTTACAGTGACTTCAACTGAAAAATAAACATCCATCCATTACACTGTGTTTCTTCAGTTGAGAAAGATTCTGCAAAATGCTCTTTAAGCTTATTACCTTTGCCTTAGAAATCTTAGGACTATATAAACCTCTTTGACATGAAGTATTCATTGTAGGCTGTATAACAGTGTACAATAAGTTAAGAATCAATGACAATTTATGTGGTATTCCGACAGTGCTTCCCAGCCAAAAACATCAAAGGTGGAGGATAATATGTTTTCTTGACTTTTCTGGGCTCAGGAGAAATAGCAATATTGATGTGGCTGAGAAAAAGATGATTCTGTTCCTTTCCTATCTGCTGCTCTGAGAAGGCTTTCTTTGTTTTAACATTATTGTAACTTCTTCAGCCAATGCTGCCTAGGAGAAGTAGGTGTAAACCCCATGCAAGTCACTCATTCATTAATTCAACAGAGGGTAAACACAAAGTTTGGGAGGCAAACTCATATCATTTGCACTAGTTTGGCTTTATCCTGATATTCTTGATAAGAATACTGTTTTGTTACACTAACCCGAGGTTCAGTTTGGCTTGTCAGTCCTCGGATGTCTACATTTATAAGTAAGAAGGGTACCATGGCTTATGGTCACTCAGAGACTGATACTGTGCAGGCATTGACAGTATTTACATCTACTTTAAAGCAGCAAATAATTCATTAAACGTGAGTGGAAAGGGCACAATTAACACTTCATCATTTCTTCCCTTCTTCCTATCTCTGTATTTCCTCTTTAAGGGGATGGGGGCGGGGGGTGTCATATTCTTTCCCATTGCCCTCACAGACCATAACATTGGCTCAGCATGGGAGGGGGTGAACAGCTGCACGGGAGCAGGAATGAATCGCCAAGGCTGAAGGAGGACGCTAAACTTTAAAACCGCTGTTGCCACTAGAAACATGTAAGATGAAATGACACCCTCCCTGGTACCACAGAGCTGAAGAACATTTGAAAAGTCACGTGGTGACTTTCTTGCCTGTATATATCACATCTCCAGAAAGCACAGAGCTGGCTGCAGCAATAAATCCAACTGGTGAAAAATTCCAGCTTTTCTCTACATATTTTTCATTTCACTTTAGTTGAAAGGTTTATTGTTGAACTTTAAATGCTTCACTTTGAATGTAGAGTTTTGTAGACTTTTCTAATTCCTTATTATTATAGTATATATTTTAAAGTTATTTTATTATCTCTCTGTTCATAATTACTTTTGTTATTAGAATTACAGTAGGTATTTCTGTAACAAGTGTATTAAATTTTACTCAATAAGTCTGTTACAGATGTTATGAAATTATATTCAGGTATTTCACTGTTCGTTGTTTCTAACTGATATTAAAATGACTGTATAAAATTAAAATGTGAACAACTTAAAATACATTTCAAAATGAAAGTAATTTTGAAATTATACAGTCCAATAGTTTTTAAATGTTTCACTTCAAATTAACTCAAAGTGTCACTTTCATATTTCTCAGCAAAATTAATGCTTCCTGTTTACTGCTGAAGATATAGTTGTATTCCGCCGCAGCACTGGAGCAAGATTTGTCTCGGTAGGTGTGCTAACAGCTGCACCTATGAACTTCTGTCTACAATTGGAAAGAGTAAAGCTATGGATTCAGCCTCAAGCATGCCATCTCCATTTTGAGAGGCTCTCGAAGACTCGGCAAAGCAACAATAGAGTAAAATTAAACAAATAAATAAAAACCAGAAGAAAAAGCTGCAATACCAGATGCAAACCCCTAGTACTATTTTAGTACTTAGAATCATAGAATCATAGGTTGGAAAAGACCTCTAAAATCTTTAAGTCCAACCGTCAACCCAACACTACCACACCTACTAAACCATATCTCAAAGTGCCACATCTACATGTTTTTTGAACACCTCAGGGATGGGGACTCCACCACTGCCCTGGGCAGCCTATTCCAATGCCTGACCACTCTTTCAGTAAAAAAATTTTTTCTAATATCCAATATAAACCTCCCCTGATGCAGCTTGAGGCCATTTCCTGTTATCCTATCACTAGTTACTTGGGAGAAGAAATCAACACCCTCCTCACTACAGCCTCCTTTCAGGTAGTTGTAGAGAGCAATAAGGTCCCCCCTCACTTACAGCATGTGTCGCTGAGCTACTTTGTGATTACCTATTTTGCTGGAACCTAGCAGGGTCTCCCCTTACACAGCTTTTCCTTGTTTCGCCAGACAGTCCCAGTGGATTGCATGGTCAAGATCTGATTTTTGAGGTGACTGGAGGGGGTGGTCCTTTCTGTATGATAGGATCCTTAGTTAGCTCTATGTGTGCATTTTCTCATACTTCACTCATTTTGTTGTGGTAATCAATTTTACACAAAAGAGAAAAGATAAGGCACTTTTGGAAGCAACCACAGAGACTTTCTAGGTTAACTAGAAAGGAGCGTGTTTGCATGAAGTTTTTAGCATGAAAGATGTAACATTAGACCTTTACTAATTTCTCTTTTGGTGTTTAGGCAACGATATTCCTACATGTATTAAAACACATAATGTGAATAAGTGAGCAGACGTTCAGAATTTCCTCTTTCTTTTTCGCCCCTCCTGTTGGATGTCTCTTGTTCCAGTTCTCTGATTGTTTGGACCATTCCTGGAATTCTTGGTTTTGACTTAAAAATTCCAGAAATGTTGTCTTGCTTCTCATGTTCCTCTTTCTTTTGCAATTGCAAACAAAAGCACTTTGCTGACACCATTTACAATATGGAATAAGAGAATCTTTAAATGGCTGTAAACAGCTGTTTTTCTTTTAAATAATCAAGTATGTGCAAAAGATGTGGCATTTTGTAAAGGTATCCTGAGATCTATTTCAGGATCAGCCAGCAGAAAAGTAATAATGGATATATGCTTACAGCAGCGTGATGCTAAACTTTTAAAAAGGGGTTCTCAGAAATTCATGCTGTCTCAGTTGGCAGTATCTATGACATTCCTCAGTTAGAGATGCATGGATGCCTTCCTTTTATCTATAAAATTCACACTTCACAGTGCCTTCATCCCATACTGCTTTCCAATTCCAAATGTGTCACTCAGTTCCCACCACAGTACCTCCTTCCTCTTCTGCTAATTTTGGGACAACAGTCAGGGCAATGGCAAGTGTTGGTGTGGCAAGCCACTACACCAGCCACACTGGGTACCTTCAAGTTTCTGCATGTCAGGCATTTGTGTGTGATTAGATACCAGTTCTGTGGCAAGTTTGATGGTAGATGATGCAATAGGCTTGTTTAGGTTCCTGAGTCTTGCCAGTTGCTTCAGACTGCTGGTGAATATCATTATTTCACAACTGCTACATAGATAGAGTCACAGAATCATCATAGAATGGTTTGTGTTGGAAGGGACCTTAAAGATCTTCTAGTCCAACTCACTGTCATGGGCAGGGACCCCTTCCATTAGACCAGGTTGCTCAAAGCCCTATCCAGGCTGGCCTTGAACACTGCCAGGGAGAGGGCTTCTGCAACTTTTCTGGGCAACCTGTTCAAGTGCCTCACCATCCTCAGAGTAAACAATTTATTTCTCATATCTAATCTAAATCTACCCTCTTTCAGCTTGAAGGCGTTAACCCTTGTCCTATCCCTACATGCTCTTGTAAAAAGTCCCTTTCCAGCTTTCTTGTAGGCCCCTTTCAGGTACTGAAAGGCTGCTAGAAGGTCTCCCTGGACTCTTCTCCAGGCTGAACAGCCCCAACTCTCTCAGCCTGTCCTCATAGGAGGGGTGTTCCAGCCCTCTGACCATTGTTGTGGCCCTCCTCTGGACCCATTCCAACAGGTCCATATCTTTCCTGTGCTGAGGGCTCCAGAGCTGGATGCAGAACTCCACATAGGGTCTCATCAGAGCAGAGCAGAGGGGCAGAATCCCCTCCCTCGACCTGCTTACCATGCTGCTTTTGATGCAGCCCAGCATTATGTTGGCTTTCTGGGCTGCAAGCGCACATTGCTGGCTCATGTTGAGCTTCTCATCCACCAGTGTCCCCAAGCACTTCTCCTCAGGGCTGCTCTCAATCCATTCTCCACCCATCCTGTATTGGTGCTTGGGATTGCCCCAACTCAGTTGCAGGACCTTGCACTTCACCTTGTTGGACTTCATGAGGTTCACACAGGCCCACTTCTCAAGCCTGTCCGGGTCCCTCTGGATGGCATCCTTTCCCTCCAGCATGCTGACTGCACCATGCAGTTTGGTGTCATCAGCAAACTTGCTGAGGGTGCATTTGATCCCACTGTCTGGGCCACCAACAAAGATGTTAAACAGCACTGGTCCCAATACTGACTCCTGAGGAATGCCGCTCATCACTGGTCTCCACCTGGACATTGAGCTGTTGACTGCAACACTTTGAGTGTGACCACCCAGCCAATTCCTTATCTGCCGAGTGGTCCATCCATCAAATCCATTTGTCTCCAATTCAGAGGCAAGGATGTTGTGTGGGACAGTGTCAAATGCTTTGCACAAGGCCAGGTAGATGCCATCAGGTGCTCTTTCCTTGTCCACCAATGCTGTAACCCTGTTGCAGAATACTTGGATGATAAAGATTTTGAGTTGCTGTTTGGTACTGGATATATAAGTGACATTTTAATGAAAGTTCAGGCAAGAAAAACTGGTGGCTCTGCAAGTGGAAGATGTCTCCTAGACGAACTTTTATCTTGGCCTTATCTTCCCTGTGCTGTGGTAGCACCTGGTCCATTGAGCTGTGAGGTGCAGGGGTAGTGGGGAACCTATCCGATAAAACCCTCTGTGATGGTAGCAAGGCATACAGCATGGCAACAGAGATGGCAATAACAATAAACGCAGTTGCTGGGCAACAGTCAGCTTGGTTGCAGTTTCAGAAGGACAGTCATAATGTTAAAATGAAGCCACCATTCCCCATGGTGAAGTCTCTAGTTCTTGCCTATTATGATGACATTATTTTTTTTAGGGATGAATGAATTTGGGGAGAGTACTGAGATAATTCTTGGGATGCACTCCAAGCTTCATTATGTCTGCTACATACTACCCACAACAAGGAACCATTAAGATATTTGAAGCAATCTCAGCTTGTCATTTGATGATACAATAAAACATGCTTATGCAACTGAAGTATCTATTACATGAGTGAAGGAGAAGAGTAATTAAGTAGTATAACAAAAGTGGCATGCTGGCAGGTATTTGACTCACTTTTTTTTAAAATACAATTGCGTTAACTAAACTCTGAAAATATCCCCATTTTGAGAAATAAAAATGATCAAAGTGAACATACACAGTTGTTCTATGCAGAGATAGAGCCCTGCATAGCTGCATTTGCTCCAGCGTGTGTTCTGGAGATATTTCCCCTAAGATTCTGTTGAAAAATTACTCATTGTCTGAGATTGTCTAGCAATAGGATTGATCCATAATGTACAGAATGTGAACAGAGGGAAGTAAAGAAACTTGAGAATGGAGTAAAACACTGTAACATGGTTTGCAATACCATTCAAACAGAATTATTTAAGGGAAACTTAATTACCAAGGGGAAAGTGACAGAAATCAGGAGCGGTAGGTCCTGAAAGGGTAGTGGAAGGGGTAAGATGAGGGCAGATCTTTCTTTGGAAGGTATATTGTCCACTGTGCCCTATGTTGCTTTTTCTGTTTGACAACATCTTTCTGGCCCAGAGAAGCAGCAGTTAAATACTGTACACCCATATAATGTCATATTAGTTGCACTGCTGTCTATACTTGTTTCCTGACTAGTCTGCACCCACTCTGTATCTTATGACAGTATTGGCCAGGGATCACGATCCAGAGACTTGCAGAAAGAACTCAGTTGATGTAAGGTCTGTGTTTTGCCCTTTGTGCTTCCCAAATCCAAATGGAGACAAGATGTTAGAGTTCAACATTTGAGATTTCCATGTCTTTTGAAATGAGTTTGGAAAGATTATTGTGAAGGATTGGGTTCCGATATACTTTTGTTTGTATCCAACCTTAAGAAAGAAAATACTCTCAGCCCTAACAACAAAAATATGAAAAGGAGAATAAGGATGAAGGAGAATAGAGCCACATTTGGCAGAAGGGCCAAAGGCTGCACTTGGTGTTATTAATGTTTTGCAAAGTCAGCCATCCTGAGAGTAAACAAACTCAGAGCAAAGAAACTGGAGTTTTTCAGATCATGGCTCATGGCTCATGTTATCATGATTCTTCAGCTCCATCTATGAGTTTTGTGAATCCCAAAGAGCTCCTCACACAAACACGGAGTAAATGGTGCCTTTGAAGAGTTCAGAATGAGCTATATGCCTAAACATGTTCTTAGGGCCTAACCCCTGGGTTAGCAACATGTTAAAGCGAACAGAGAGGAAAGCGTGGTGGACAAAAGGGATGAATGTAACACAAAGTGATTATTTCTGACCAGTGCTTTTTCATCCCTTACAGAATCCACACTGTTCTTGCATGTCAGTATAGAGCAGAAATTAATCTGAGAAAATGGGATACATATGTCTAAATGAATGTAAGACAAGAAAGGTAATACTCTTTGTTCAATGTAGGTGAGGTATCTCAGCTTTTGTCTGTGTGATGTTTCAGGGAAATGTTTGCTGAATATGCTTTTATGCAATCCTTGCAAAATAGGGTTGTCCCAACTACATGTTGTGGATCATCTTAACTTTGAAATATGTTATATCCAGTTTGATCAAAATGCAGAGAAATGGGAGTATCAACAAAATATGAATTGTGTTACTCTACACAGTGGTCTCCAAAAATTTGCTGAGTAGGAGGCCAGTCCTGGTGTACTTTTTGCCAGCTCTCAAATGACTTTCAGGTCTTCCATGAGTCATGCCAAAATAATTCTGCATTTTTATACTTCCACTTTCCTTGTTACTCATTCCTCTGCGTTTTGAAATGTCTTGATTTATGGAAAAATACTTTATTTAGGCTCAAGGTAGCTATAAACTCCAGAAGTTGCTGAGATGTGAAGCCATGTACTGTCTATTCTGAGATTCATCTTTGTGTATCAACCACAGGAGGAAAAAAGCCTTTGTTGTGAAGTGTCTGTTTATAACTTCCGCGATGCTATCAACTGAAGTGGAGTATGGAATAGCACTCATCTGAAAGGGAAAGAGAGCACTTTGTTATATTACAGACAGAACACTTCAGAGTTTGCTTTTTATTGGCACAGGCACTATTTTGAGCACATGGTGAGGGAAGAAGTCATGCAACGAGGGACTGAGGGAATATTAAATGAGCAGATGGATTGAGGGGGTGCTTGAAAGGGGTAATCAAAACCAGGAGGGTTTGATATTTCAGAAAAGGAAACACTACAAAGCATAGACTGTTCATCCTGGACATCATTTTGAGCATCCATAAAATGGGTGTGGGGTTGGTTATAAAACTTGAGCTTGCTTGAAAACCTTCCAATAGCTTCCCATGAGGTCCCCAGAACAAAAGTGATTTTAAAATTCCTTTTTGTAAGTGAGCCCATGATAATCCTAGTATAGTTCAGCTGGACATCTGCTTGGGCTTTGAGGTTTTATCTCTTCCTCAGGATCAGCTTCAGGGGGCAGGACACGGATCTTGTGGGATCCAGTTTTTAAGTTCTGGTTAAACTGCAGTTGTGATTTTAGGGTTACTTCATTGCCACCAGGACTGACCCCAGGGAAGAAAATAAGATGCATACAAGAAGTTAGGGGCAGGAACAGAAAATGTGTGGATATGTCTGACTGTTGTCCGTTACTGTTATGCAAGAGCCCTTTTTTTTGTCACAGTACAGGAGCCTCCCCTGGAAAGGCCTCTGTCCTTTTTCTTCATTTTGCCACGTACTTCTCTAGATCTAGGCATTGTGGCGATGTAATGTTGAGACAGGACGTGATCCCCTCCTTTCCCCAAACCATAAGGAAATACTTGATCTGTGCTGTGGTCTCTCCAGAAACATGTGTAACTGATATAAGGCCAAGAGTGGTGTGTGATGCTAGCAATAAATCCTTGAAAAAGAGGGAGATCTAGTGGCATGCTGGTAAGTAAAGATGGATGTGACACTGAGTCAGTATGATACCAGAGCACTAAAGGAAGTATAGTGAACCAAAGAGGTCCTTCAGGATACGAATGAAACCAATCTGGGACAACTCTGGGAAAAGTGCCTTAAGGACAAAAGTTCATCAAAAATACACCAAACATTTTTCTCTCCAAAACCTGAGTGGATTATACAATTTCCCAGAAGCTGCTAGCTGACAATGTAAGAAATAGTATTGGTAGGTGATGTAGACAAGCTATAAGAGAAGGACAGGTGGCTTATCCAGTTTGTCGTTGAACAGCTGCTCTCTCTCCACGCTGAGTCCCTGAAGGCAATTTTCTAAAGCCTGGCTGACTGGCTGACAGAGTGAGGTCCAGTCACCACAGCAGATCATCCCAAAGGCTTGCCAAGCAGTGGGGTCCGAAGCGTCCTGGGGCCACCCTCCTTCTGAGTGGCTAGCACTACAAAACCATGCTGTCCCCTAATGTCAGCATCGAGCTCCTCATAGCCTGAAGCTTTGAGTGTTTTCCCAGAACGTATTTGCTTTTTCCTTGTTATTTGTTTTGGTTTATCTGCCTGCTAGGCTTCCCTCTCTTCTTGCCTTGCAGCTAGATTTTCTAATTTCAGACTGAAGAGTGTGGCTAGAAGCCTGTTTCTGTACTTTATTGACATCATTATTTCTGTTTTCAGTACAAACTAATAACATATGTTGCATGCACCCAAACATTCTCAGGTTGAACTTGCCTTAGCCTTTGGTTACTTTTTCTTTTTTTGGTGGGAGGACTCTGCTTCTGTCATCCCTGTGCCAGACATAAAGAATTTGGGAGCTATCTTTTTGTGACATGTCTCTCTGTATCGCATAGAGATTTGATCACTTGATGTTGTGGATTGATTATAAGTGGCACAAGTTCCCCATCTTGACATTCTAGTAAAACTGTAGCATTCCTGCAGCTAGACTCTAATCAATCAGAAATTATCCCTTAAATAGGCTGGTGATACAGCCTGCTGCCTTCTAAGCCCTGCGGTTTTCTACTATTTCTCCTTACCTTGCCAGGAGCTGGGACTTGTCTTCTCACTGATCTTCATATCACCATCTCCATCTTCCTCAGAAGTGCATCCTGACTGTGCTCTCCTAACGTTTTTCCAGTAGCTTCTTGGAAACCACCGTAGCACACTTAGGATTTAGTGGCGTGGATCAGCTTGCAGTCCCATCTCTGCAAAAAGAAAGATCAGAAATATTTTGCCAACTCTGTTCTTGTTACTGAGCTATCATCAGAGACATCTACTATATCATTAGTCCTGCAAGAAGCTCTAGCTTTTGTAACTATATTTTTTAAAACACTAAAATACAGAAAAATGCACAGAAGTGGTTTTTTTTATCAGTAGAAGGAGCCATTCAGAGGCTGATCCACATCCTTTGTTCTGTTATGACCTTTTCTGGATCAAAGACAGGGTCTAGTAGCCAGCAGCATTATTGTTTTACACACATTAATTTTAGGTGAGATCTTTATTTCTATCCTATTTTGAGTAGGGACATCTCCTTTCCATATCCTATTCTATGTCACATTCTTTGTAGGAAAGTAATTTGTACAACAGCACAGGGTACATCCCCTCCTCACGTCTATGTGCACAAAAGATTTACAGATAATATTTTGTAATTCATGCATTTTGAAACAATTCCATGACTTCTGTCATGTACACGTTTTCTTGTGCCACGTTGCATGCCACCAAGTACAGAGATTTGCCAAAAAATTTCAAACTGTTTGCCAGCCCATCGTATAGGCTTCGTTAGAGATCTTCCTCTTTTTTATCTAAATGAATCAGTTAGGAATCAGATGAGGTCAGATTTAGGGTTTGCTAAAGCAAACCCGGCAAGTAGGAATGGAGAACTGCAAAGAGATTGCAGGCTGCACAAAGCCAAGAAAACTGTTCTAAACAGGCACAGTGCTCCGAGATGCAAAAACAACATACTAAAGGGTTAAACTGGAGACCTGCTTTATTCCATTTACAAATCAGGCTCAAGCCTTAGTATGTTTCTGCCAAAGGTCTGCCAGAAAGAGGCCTTGGAAACCAGGCTCTCTAGAGTCTGTATGGATACAGAGAGTTCTGGCCAATTTGATCACAAGTTGACACGTAGCCACATTTTGCAGTGAATCACAGGTTTGTTGGACTGATTCGAGGAGTGTTTTGTGAATTTCTTAAAGAAGTGTTTCTTGCAAAATGTAATACCCCGATTCTGGGGATAAAGACTACCTGTAAGCTTTAAAGTTGTTGAAGTCTCAGGTGTTTAGTTCTCTGCCAGCTGGTGAATTGAATACCAGCAATTTTCAGGTGTTCTATAGTCTGACTGGTTTGATGAAGATTTTAATAGGAAAAAGTGTGTGAGTGAGCAATTGTCCTCATTTCTCAGTAATTCTGGAAAATTTGACACATCACAAAATGTAGCAAACATCTTGGTTTATAAGCTAAGAGGCCAGATTTAAAAACAATCTGTCAGTACCTGAAGGGTTTGTTGGTTTTTTTGATGATTGATGATGATGATGATGTTGATGATGATGAGCCAGTGGTGCTTGCTGTAGATGTGCAGTAATAATGCTCTGCTGCAGAGCTAACTCTCAGCACAGAAAAAGCAGGCAATTTTTCTAGGACAGCGGGGCAAGAAAGGTTGAGTTGAGGGAGACAGATAGGGTGGCCCAAAAGGAGTGAATCTGTAGAGCAAAGCAGTTGGTACAGAAGACCCACTCCTCAGAGCGTATGCATTTCCAGGGAGTTAACTTCAGATTAGCTGTGGTGTCCTGGACCTCTCTCTTCTGTTGCCTGGCTGGCACCTGCCTAGGGTGGATAAAAAGGTTGTTTCCAACAGGAATAGCCATTGCTCTCTCTTCTGCTATCGTTGTGGTAACAGGAGAGTAAGCCAGACACTCTAAGGTTCTGCTTATTTCCCTTTCAGCTCCCCATGCAGCTCTAGGGCTAAAGTAAGCTTTGTGAAGCATTTCCTGTACTTGGCTGTTGCAATCTCAGGCTTGATTACCATCCAAGAGCCCTATCTGCAACAAAAGCAGATGAAACGAGAGGAGACACGTGTCCTTGGTCCAACTTCATTGGTCCAACACCATGGGTGAGAGATAGTTTACAGTATCTCAATATGTCAGTTTCTCAAATTTAACTTGCTATTCCTTCTAGAGAGCTGATAAATCTCAGTATGACTAGCACTCAGGGGACAAATACCACATTCGTGGTTCATTTCAGTGAAGCTGCCAAAAAGTACAACACTTCACAAAAAGAACCAACAACTTGGAAAACACCACCATCATATTAAGCAATACCAATCTACTGACGTTTAATGCCATTTAAAAAAAAATCCACTTGCAAGTTATCTCTGGTCAACTGTTTACTCATTTTCATACAGTCTCACCAGGCACAGGCCTGAAAATCTTGGCATATTTGGAGAAAAGCTGATACCTATTCAAGTTCTTTTTAAGTGCAGTAACAATCAGAAAACATCAAACTTCACAAAGGAGAAAGTTAAATGCAATCTGGAATAAAGTTTTGCATGCTGCAAATGATTCATGCATTCACTCATCCTTTTCTTATTAAATCCTTAAAATTTTTTTTTCAAAACTTCATTCCAAGTAAGAGTGCATTGTTACAGATTTTTTTCCTTGCTAAGCAAACTGGTGAAAATGTGATACACTTCTTTCCCACATATCCTCAGTTGCAAGACTTGGCTTATCAGTCCTATTGACTGCCTGCTACACCTTAGAAGCAAACTGATAGTTACCAACTATACAAAAAAATAATACTGATATAACTGCAGCCTCCTTAATTCTGGCTATCGTGTAGTTTTCATCTCCTACTTATACTCTGAATAGTGGTTTTCATATCTGCTGTGGTTACTTCTTGGTCACTTTCCATAGCGTTCTGTGGATCTCCTCCCGTTCCCTGGAGATGTTCTCCTGACCCTCCCCTCCAAGGAGGTGGCTCTCCCTTGTATCGTACCTTCAAACAGGGCTGGAGGCCTCTCTCGCTCCTTTGAGCACCCTGAGCTTCTAGGAGTGAGTCTTCTCCAGCTCTGAGTGCAGCTCTGCTCACTGGGCACATGGATCATCTTTTTAACACCCAGTTTTATGGTTCATCACTACCTATTTTACCCATACCATTTAGGGATTACTCTGTTGTCCTCCACGAGCAGAAGTACCAAAGAAACAATCCAGCTTTGCCCCACTTGCTGTCTTTTCTCTGTTGATGAGAACTGTTGCTCCTACCCACCATTTGCTGTGTAGATCCAAACCACCACATTCGTACATAGTTCCATAGAGGCAGACATCAAGGCCCTGGCAAAAAGTTCACAGCTGGTCCATCGAACGAGAACAGAATTTACAAACAAATTTTTGCATGGTTTGGTAGTCTGTAAGACAGAGGATTATCAGTGGCCTGTTGGTCTGAAACACTGAGGAAGACCTTTTAATCAAAGCACAAGGGAAAAATTACCTCAGTTACAGTATCAGACATCATTACCAATAACAGCAATTTTTCAAGCATGCTTCCCTACGTACACTTTTTTAATTAGATGCATGATTCTCAATGGGGAAAGCACTTTACTTGCTCACACAGTGGTCACCACGCAATCACACTTTACTCCAAACTATTAGTCTGAGTTTTCAGTATCATGTTTTTTAATGATGCTCCAATGCTTGGTCAAATTTGATCCTTTTGAATTGGAAGTCTTCTCCACATTGCCTTTCTGTACTGGCCAGTTAAAACAATCTTGTGAATACAAATACAGATCCATGCTCAGTTGCTGCTGTGCCAGCTTGTAAACCTTATATCCACTGACAGATCTGTTCAGGGAGTATATGAATTCTCTTTAGGACAGAAACATTGAAACAGAGGTTTTGATGGTGGGTTTTTTTCTATTATTATGGAAATGAAACCTTGTTCTTTCAAGTCTAATTCCAATTACTTGGTAACCAGTACCACTTGTGTTGACTGATATTGAAGATATATACTCCATGAAGGAGGACTTCAAGTATGCAACCTGTGCCTGCAGGAAAGCTGAGGATTTCTTCGCCGTGTCCGGTATGAAGTTACGGTCCTCAAATGCTCATGCTTTGCTCTTGTGTGTTGCACTTACCTGCAGCTATGCTAACTGTGTATGTCCACCTATAGCTCACATTTCTTACTTCAGATGGCTGGGAAACCTAAAATATCCACTAAATCAGACCTTCAGAGCAATAGTAAAAGTTTGCAACTTCAGTATCTCCTGTGGAATAGCTCCTGCCACAGATACTTCCAGGCATTACATTTTCAGCTCTGATATATTATTGTCTCTGTTAAAGAAGGAGAATAAATGATGCAGAGCAAATTACAGCTCATAAAATGAGCAGACCCAGTTAAAAAAAAAATAGGGATTTCATGGATGTAGGTGATGCACATTGATCCCTCATGCCTAGAAGAAGCATTGGTTTGACTTTGTAAATACAGAAAAAATCAGGTGCTCCCCAAAACCTGAAGACGAAACATGATCTACAGTTCTGTTAAAAACAATGTTTCAGGGGTGCTGATCATCCCCAGCTCCCACTGTTGGAATTACCACACATGCTATTACTCAGAACTTCACCAATTAACTTGAACAAATCACTAATAATGTGATTTAGGGAATCATCTTTCAGCCTAACAATTATTTCACATTGCTTAAATATGACATTATCCTTTTTCTTAGCATTCAGTATATATAATTTATGATGACATCACAGTATTTTTTATGAAACCAATACTATTAACCTGAAAATCTTTATGAACTTTAAGGATAGATCATTGCTGTATTTTGCTAATTGAAATTTTATGTCAAATTTCCTGGCAAACTGCCAGATGAACTGTCATCTACCTTACTGCACCTTAATGAATAGTGGATCCCATGCTGTTATATATGACCTTTTTCTGTTGTTAAAACTTAGTGGGCACCAATGGGACTTTGAATGGCTAGTGAGCATGGCACAGACCCCTTTGACCGAAACAAGATAGTAAAGTTTGTCAGCTGCTTTGGTGTCCTTCAGAGTGACAGAACTGTCTGACTTCTTTTATAACAGGTTATTTGTGTCTGCCTTCAGAGGTGTACCAGAGGCTTCTGCTGACTTAAATACAAGCTTCCTGTTTCCATCCAAGGTCAGGATTCAGGCTGATATATGGCCTGAACAAATGACTATGCCTGACATGCTGTGGCCAGACCACCTGTCCTGGCCCAGGATCTCCTGCAGCTTCGGCTTCAGAAACATGTCATTCAGACATCTTAACTCAGCAAGTAAGTTCAGCGGGTTGGTGAACTGTAATTTGTACAACAGAAGCCACTCGCATTTTTTGTACTGCCTGCAAAGTACTTTTCCAGTTCAAACACGTGAGTGCACGTGTTCCCACCATGAGGGGAAGCCACAGTTGTGGGCTGCTAAGCCTTCACCCATCAGCCACTCTATAAAGTAACTGTTATAAATTATTTGGTATGAAAAGGTAGTTAAACAACACTTTCAAAATGTTTATTGTAAGTTGTAACTATTGTGTTTTTATTATGTGTTAATTGAGGAAAGGAACAGGTGTGAATTCTCCACTGCAAACAAGAGAAAATACAGTACTTTTTATGGATATGAACCATAAACTTTAAAACATATCCTGCACCATTAAGGACAACCTTCCCATGGGGTCTGCCCTACGTACAGGATTACGACTGGGCAGTTCTGCTTGTTGTCACAGATGTGGAATGAAATGTCTCACAGTTTTGATTTTGCCTCTGCGTTTTTTTGAGGGTGGGTGAGTGGATGAGCATGGTTTTACTGAGCAATGTGGAGGGTGTATAAAAAACGTTTGGAAAGCAGAGTACTGAAATCCTGCCTAATTTTCTCCAGCGTCTGAGCTTTTGCCTTAGAAATACTGGTGCACTTCTATGATTTCTCCTTCTCCTCAACTCCTTCTTTGCAGCACTGTCTTTTCTTGACTGATCTTTCTAGAAGCTCTTGATTGTTCATCTTACCCAGTCTTCATAGTGTGTCAGCACTCCCACAGCATGGAGCAACTATGAGGACTGGCACAACAAACTGCTTCCCAAACCTACCGTGACAGTAAGAGGGAAAAGAAACTTTGCTAAACACTGGAAAACATTTTCTGTGAAATCTTTTAAGTGACATGCAGCAGGTCATACTTATTTGAAAGCAGTTAGTTCCGGACTGCTGTGTATATGCAGGTCCAGCGACCACCAAGAAGTTTGTTGGAGACTGGTGTTGAAGGAAGGGGTTAAAAGGGATTTTAATAGAAGTGGCATTACCTAATAGTTGCTGTGCATTTAAAAAACTGATAGTGCTTATCTATTGTTTAAATTAACTGAAACAGAGAGTCTTGCATCTCCATACAAAGGGGTTAGTTTCTGATAGGGGCTGGGAGTCGCCTAGAACCGGTCAAGACTGACCCTGCTGTATGGATGGGAGCCAGGAGAGAACTGAGTCTGCGCAGAAACAAAGGTCAATCAGCAGACACCGTGATGAAGAGGATGGGCCTTCATCTTGGGGCCCCCGACGACCACCACTAGGAGGCACTGCGGAAGTGCAACTGGGAGGAGTCTATGGAAATTACTTCTTGGAACTAATTATAATATGGAAATTATTTCTCGGAACTAATTTTGATATGCAATGAGGATAGATGCATATGTATAGGTGTATTGGGAAATCTAAGGTATATGTAATATTTGATTGTATAAATTGAAGAGACACGTTGCTGCTCGGCACGCACGACTTTGGTGGGACTACCCCCCGTGCTGCCCGGCGCCGAATAAACAATACCTACTTTACCATCTTACAGTTGTGGAGTCTGCTTTCCGCAAGTCAGTGTAAAGTCTTGATATAAGAGCAATATAATGAATGTTGCAGAACATGCCAGGAGAAAAGGGAGAAGCTGCTGATGTGCAAGGACAGAAAGGTGAAAGGATGATGGGTTGAGTGGGAAGAGTACAGAGGCCTGAACTACAGAAACAGAAACAGGTCCCAGGGCGTGGGTGGGAAAGACTGGGGTTAATGAGAACAAAATGAGAAAAGAAGCGCAGAAACAGAAACATACAAGTCAAACTGTGTGAAAAGAAAACAGCAGCAGATGGGCCAGTGCCAGCAGACAGCCCGCTGGGAAGCTAATGGGTAGCAGCAGCAAAGGCATTGGGGCAGGCGGCAGATGAGAGCCCATGACCAGACGGACAGGCTGGCAGAGGGGATCCCCTCCAACCCCCAGACGACAGGAAAACAACAGATTATGGTCTTCTGCTGGAACCAGAAACTTTGTTTGTTCAATGGCTCAGAGCTGTTCCCTAGACCTGTAGCTGCCAGCCCTGCTGTGCCCAGCATGAGGAAAGCAATAGCTGTATGCTGTACAGGACCACGGAAAAGGTATCTGTCTCAATTAACAAATAAATTAGCAGGAGGGATAACCTTTAATGTTAGGTCATTGAGGTGAATTTACTTTAGCCTGCTTGGCCTTAACTCCAGCCACAAAGCTGGCTGTCACACCTAAACCAATGCCTCCATTTTGCAGCCAGAGCTGTTTGGTGTTGACGGTGGCTGCTGTGCAAACTACATGCCCCAGGGAACTGACTTGGGTTCCAACCAACAGGACCGTGTGAGGGTGTGATTTTTTTTAAATAAAAAGGAGGGGGAAAACCTGCTTGTAATCCAGATTAAGAAGCGTCTGAGGCAATGGCACGCCAGGGCCACTGTTCTGGCGGCCGCTCCTGGTGACACACAGCTCACTGTGGTTTTGCAGGGGAGCTGCAGCTGAGCAAAACCAACCGGCAAGCTGCACAAGGGGACAAAGGTTTAATCCTGCAGTCTCGCTGGCAATCTGGCCTCAGCTCGGCAGACCCTTTGTGTTTAACAGGGAAGACGGGACTAATCCTGTTGATCGTAACGCGGCTAGCGATGTACGTAGAGCGTGGTGATGCTTGTAGCCTCCACTGAACTACGCAGGGAAAAAAGGCTCTAAATGAGGACGGCTTACCAGAAACCCACTTTGGTCGTGGCTTTTTACATAACCAAAGATTTTTCAGACTCGATGCCTTTCTTCCAAACCTTCCAAGTCACAGATTTCCCTCACGAGCTCCAAACCGCCACACTCCGCACACTTCAAGCAGCGAACATCCATTTTCTTACCTCTTCTCTGGCCGTTCCTTACCGTGGTGAAAAACTACGAATATCTGTAGGTTCGTGGGTTTTTTTGGTTTGTTTTTGTTTTTTTTTTTTTTCCTTTTTCTCCGGCCGTTTCTCCCGCCGGGGCGCGGAGAGCCCCCCACCTCCGACCCGACGGCCGCCTCGGGCAGTGCAGCTTTCGGCTGCTCGCCGCCTGCGCCGCCCTCCCCGCGAGGGGCCCGGGGGTCCGCGGGGCTGCCCTCCCCGCCGGGGCAGCCCTCTGGGAGCGGCTTCCCTGGGAGGGGGCACCCGTCCCGTCCCGTCGCGTCCCGCCCTCAGCCGCGCTCGCTCCCCCTCCGCCGCCCCCTCAGCAGCCGGCGGCCG
>Ga0065711_1029122_pt1 | contig 37544 bp, 14 predicted proteins | sample Hoacrofraction12_FD_59098 | JGI IMG/M metagenome (GOLD analysis project Ga0065711, IMG submission 59098) | Hoatzin crop microbial communities from Cojedes, Venezuela - Epithelial fraction 12 v2 (version 2) | ecosystem: Host-associated > Birds > Digestive system > Esophagus > Crop | place...
TTTCTTTTCTTTTCTTTTCTTTTCTTTTCTTTTCTTTTCTTTTCTTTTCTTTTCTTTTCTTTTCTTTTCTTTTCTTTTCTTTTCTTTTCTTTTCTTTTCTTTTCTCTTTCATTCCACAATTTATGTGCATTTCACCCCTTAGTTTTACTTCTGCCTTAGTTAGAAACTGATTTATCTCTTTGTCTTTAACATTGTTCATATGTCTTTGTAGCTGTGTCAACACCCACTCATTACTGAAAAATTAGATGAAGAATTTGCTTATTTTTTCCCTTTGATTTTGCTGTGGACTTTTAGAAATCCTTTCTCTTTAATGTACACCAAGATTATCACGCTTACTTTTTTTCTTCTTCAAATTCATATTGAGGAAGAACAATTACTTCTATGTTTTAACATTCTTCATGAGTTTAGCTTGGCACTTAGCAACTTTTTCATGTCTCTAGATAAAAAATTAAAGACTTTTTACCATCCCCTGTAGGCTTTCTGTTTTTCTGTATATTTATTCCTGGTGTGGTTATTCCTTCAAATGTGTCGGGAGCTCCTTCCTAGAAGTTTTTTTCCCTTGCTTTGGATACAGAGTCTGACATCTTAGATTTGAAGACTTTCCAGACTTCCAAAATATTTATGTCTCACTGCTCCTAGGTGTAGCTGATCTCTCTAACTGCTTCCCTTAGCTTATTAAACCTTGCTCTGTGGAATCCAGAGTCTTACAGCCTACTACATTTTTTTATTTCTTCTCCCAGTTCTTCTGTTGAGATGAAACCAGATCTGTCCTTGAACACTAACCATCATGACAAAATGGTGAACTAGCTATCTCACCACCTGGCAATGCAATTTTCACTCTGCATCTCTTTCTGCAGCATAACTGAACATTAGCTGGCAGCAGTTTCCAGTCTCACTGGTTTATACGATAAACAATTCAGAATTGTTCCCGAGTCACCTTTTAAAAGCTGGAGGTTGAGCCATCAGGTCAGGCAAGCCTTGGGTACAAATGTTTGCTGTTGTACTAGGATAGAGTCAACTTTCTTCATAGCAGCCTGTGTGCTGCTGTGTTTTGGATTTGTGACCAGATCAGTATCAATAACACACCATTGTTTTGGCTATTGCTGACCAGTGCTTGCACAGCATCAAGGCTTTCCCTGTTTCTCACTCTGTCCCCACAGCAAGTAGTGTGGGGATGGGCAAGAGGCTGGGAGGGCACACAGTTGAGACAGCTGAGCCAAGCTGGCTAAAGGAACAACCCATACCACATGCTATCGTGCTCAGCAACATAGACTGGGAATTGATCTTTGCTGAGAGACTGCCTGGGAAAGGTAGTGAGCGATTAATTATGCATCACTTGCAGTGGGTTTTTTGTGTTTTTTCCCCTTTTCCATTCACTTACTAAACTTTTTTTATCTCAATGAGTTCTCTCACTTTTGCTCTTCCTGTTCCTTCCCCCATCCCACTGGGGGTGGTGAGCAAGTGGCTATGTGAAAGTTAAGTTGCTGGCCAGGGTCAACCCACTACAGCTGTTTACTCAGGAGAGGTGAGAGCCTAACATCTACAAGAAACTTTCTATGTCTCATGAGTTCAGAAATATGCCAGTACTGTGAAAAATATACTGCTACAATAAGTTCCAAGAGTTTGATTTTAAACAGATAGAATAAAAACACCACTGATGGGATTATATTGTGATTGTCCTTTACCACAGTATTCTATTACCATAGCACCTACTTTGAATATTTCTGGGACAGATGTATAAAATGAAACTGCCTCTATATACTTACATTGTAACAGAATAGCTCGAGACATTTTTAAATGTATCGGATGTTGAAGTTTACTGGGAGGAAGAATCCTCTTGTGTTCCAAAACCTCTGTGGATGTCTTATATTACCCCCTGTTAGAACAGTGTACCACAATAACTCAGTTGCAACTGGAAAGAAATCTTGAATTTAACTGCTTCTTGGCAGTGTTAAAGAAGGTGCAGCCCAGCTGAATTACCTCCCAGGCCCAAGAAGCGCGAGGTGCTCCCTAAATTGCTCCAAGGCTAGTCTAACATTTCTACTGAAGTGGCTGGGTTAATGGGAACCTGAATCCTAGCATGCTGTGGCTGGACTTTGTGCAGCTGGAGAAAGCTAGCATATAACAACTGCTGGAATCAGTTTTTTGCTTACATGGGATTTACTCCCAGCCACTTCTTTAACTCCAGTGACCTATTCTCCCACACTGAAAGCTATCAAAACATTTGGCAAGTCAGGAAAAAAAAACAGGTTTCTGAATTTTCGTTGGCAAGCAAGGGAGCTCAGTAGCTACTGAGAGTATAAGAACCTCAGGGAAGGAGACTAGTTGTGACTGCTGAAGCATATCGTGCTTTTCTGCAAATACCATAGTGTCTGTGACAAGTGTTCACTGCAGAGAAATTTGTCCGGATGATACCTACACCTGCTCACAAACACTTCCTTGTGTTTTTGTTCCTTTCTTTTCTGTCTGACATAGGACCGCCAGGCGATGAGTATGTAGTGGTACTTGTGCTTCAATTAGAAGTGCTGGTCTCAGTACTTAAAGCCATTCCTAACATCCTTGCTGAATCAAACCTTTTCTCTTGCAACTCCCCTTCACTGTCAGGTAAGTTCAGCAGATGAGAAAAGCGTGCCTGTTTTCAGTAGAGAGAGCATTTCTTCAAAGTACTTCTTTCTGCATGTTGATCTATTACACATATGCCCAGCTAACCCTGTTTTAAAAGAATATTCTTAACCTTTGACAGGGATTTTGAGGACAACAGCAGCCTCTGCTGTTTTGACAGACTGTCTTTGTTCAAGTGGCTTTTTGGAACTTGCGTTTGGTATATTAACCATAGACGTGCTCGCTCTCATTTGTTTAATTCATACTGTGCTTAAGTTAGCCTTGCTAGCACATTATGCTTCCCTTTGTACACCACAGGGCATTATACTAGCATGATGGTTAGTAGCTCAGCCAAGATTTATCAAATAATAATTTGAAGTTGCAACATCTGGGTTTGGGAGTAGCGTGCTCTCTACTCATCTACTCACACATATCAGAAATGAAGCAAAAGAATAGCATATTTTCTTTCTGTGGGACCAAGGAACTGCAGTAGGTTTCTCCCCTTCCAGTCTTTCACACACAAGCACCCTGTTTATGCTATAATTTCTGCTCACATCAGGCAGAAATAGGAATCTCAAAACACAATATAGCAATAAACACTGGTTAAAAAATGTAAAAAATGACTGACCAGGCATGCAATATGCTTCTTGCCTCTATAAATCCTGTGTGGACGTGGATGATTTGATTTACTTTCCATATCAAAAGCAATATCTTTCCTAAGGCAATATTAGAATAGTTTTTAATGATAACAGACTTTGTAGTGATGACTTTTTTATATAAATTTAATGATTTTTACCATAGGCCCTCCTGTTTGAAAACCTATATGAAATCAAATGGATGCTAGCTAAATTACACCCTCCCCATCCCAACTATAGGTGAGTGTGATTTTGAAAAGACACTGTCTTAATTGGACTGATTGCATCTGCAGAATGCAGCAGCGACATGTCGAAGAAAGAATAACATTTAAGGATTATTGCCTAAATGAACAATCCACAACTTTGTAGACTCAATTGCAGTTTATCTCATTAAAGATAGTCAAAGTTAGTATTCAGATATCCTTCTTACATTTTCCAGGGTCTCTTGGCCTTATTAATTCAAATCTTACTTTCAATGTATGCATGTAGCCAAGATAATTATTAGAAGGGGAGATCAAAGCAAGCATATTATAGTCCTATTCCATTTTCTGCTGATGTGAGTGATCTGCCTCTTCTTTGATGTTGTATGCTTCTACAGTGAAAGTACAGAGGATAAAAATACTACACCATGTAATCTGACATTTATCCCATGAGAGCAGAATTCCAAATTGTGACACATGTCAAGAAGTTAAAAAAAATAACTTAAAAGAACCCTATTCTTTATACAGTGACATACTCTGCATTTAAACACCATCAAACATCATTTTCCATTACATATTTAGTCCCCTATATAAAATTCAAAGAATTTCTATAACTTCAGTTGAAGAAAATGACAGCAATACTTCTAAAATAGCTACTATATTTACTAGTAGTTACACTAAGACTGCAACTTAGCTTTATTCAAACCAAACTCTTTTTTTTTTTATCCTTAAAAAGGCAAAGGGAAGGCAAAATTATCATCTTTGTGCATGCACAGATGTATCTTTTGTACAATTTAGTTTCATCTCCAGCAGTCTGTTTATCCAGACTGGGTTTTGTCATACTTTAGAAAACAGCTGTGATTCCAGGTGCTGAATCCAGTACCGATGCAAGCTCATAGGGTTCTTTCTCAGAGTGAGGAAGCAGGATTTGTCCTTTATTATTGTGTATTTGAGAGGTAGTTGCCCCACATCTCTTGTCAGAATTCTGTCATATTGACACATATATTGGAAGCTGAACTCATCATATTTCTGCCTTTGTAGCGTAACACTTGATTATTCCAGACTGTAAAGAACTGAAAGAATGTCAGTTACAACAGTATAACATTTGGCCTTCTTGGGTTTACTGGAAAATGTCAGAAGTTTTTGGACAGTTTGAGAATTTTTCCTTCACTACAGAAATCAGTGAGAATTTTGTTATTACCTCCAGTGACTATAGAGATTTAAGGCAGTAATGCCTATCTCATTATATCTAGAGGATGAAGCAGGCCACATAAGAGCTTCCCATCTTCCCTTTTCTTCGTGATCAACATTGTAATTAATTCCAGATAGATTCCTTATGAAGTTTGAAGAATGTCCTTAATATTCTTTTCAGTATTTATCCACATTTTCTCACACCTGAGTTCTACAGGGAGCAGAAACAAAACTGTCAAAACACAGGAAAAAAGAAAAAGCTGTTCACAAAGACAACAGGAATCAGGAAGATCCAGAACTATCACAAAATTCACTAATTCCTCTTTAACCTCTGAAGTTATGAGATGTTTGTGTACTTTAGATAAACTGGAGGAGCTAGTATATGGAAACTCAACCCCAGATTATGCCTCTTGCAGTTGTTGCTAAGAGTGTCCTAATCCCTTCATCATTCAGGAAAGGCCTGTTTCATTTCTGTTACTTTCTAGAAATGCTTCTAGGTTTTGGTGGACTTTCTCCCCTAGGAAGTAAGGAAATAGTCTTGCATGTTACTTTTTGCTATGTAGAGCTTTTGTTATAGACTGAGGGCTGAAATCCCAACCCTGTAACTCTGACCTATTTTGGCAGTTCAGAATTTTCCTAAACAAGTCATTCTAAGGAAAATATTACTAGATTTATGGTCTGGGATCCTCTTAAACTCAAAGTCACACCTAGGTAGACATGAGTGCATGAAATACTCGCTTTCATCTATATCTGCCTTGAAGATTACCCCAGATTCTATGAGACTGTCATCTGGCACAAGGATACATGCTCCTGCCATATCCAGGCTTGATTATGGCAAATCATAGGACTTGGGAAAGAAACTTTCTTAAAAAGAAAGAACTCAAGGTAGTTTAGAATGTATCTGCTTGTCTGTTCAACAACATGGGTCATATTCTCCCTGCACAGTGCTCCCACTGAATTCAGAATCCAGGTGTGCTTCTGAATAGTTTGCTGTGATTTGCTATTAGAATGATTGTCAGGTGGAAAGTAGGCTTTCTCCAGAATCAAAACTCTCCCTGTAATGACTTCAGTTCTTCAGCTAATTTCAGTTTTCTCTCAGAAATTAATTTCCAGATCCTCCATGTGTTAGTAAGGTGCCATTCTGGCTACTCCAGTTGTGGCTCATAACTTCAGTATTCCTTAAAAGTCTGATGCATAGAAAGCTGCCGAGAAGTAGGTTGTTGTTCCTTGTCGTACTCAGTAGTTTGCCTGGAGGGAAGAGGATAATGTGCTCTAGACATCACAAGAGTATTCAGAAACATTCAGAAATATTTTGGAACAGCTAACAGTGAAAACTTCTTTGAAATACATTCCAGAATTTCCTCTCCTAAAGTAGTTTAAAAACACTAAGTTATAATCTGATTCAAAAGTATTATTTCTTTTCCTGAAAATTTAGACTTTTCCATGCAACAGGTATTCCAATTTCTCACTGGTTCTGTCTATGATTTTGCAAGCCTCTTGCAGATTCAGACATGACTGTCCCAGGAATTTGCAGGGTGAAGGTTCCCAGGGCACGGAGCAAGGAGCACGGGCAGCATTTGTGTTTAGCTGCTGTGAAAAGATCAGCAGGACTCTCTGCTCCCTCGCTGCCTTGAGTGTGGAGAAACCAGCCAAGCAAAAGTCAGAAGTTCTTGGCTGTAATTCCCAGGCTATTTTCAAAAGGGTGATGTTATACTGTATTTTTCCTTTCATCTCCAAAAAATGTCTTGCGTGCTTGCGTGTGTCTGTTCCAGCAATCCACCTGGTACAAAATCATGCACTGCTGCATGAGGAGAGGTGTTTTCTAAAGAGTGAACGGAGTCAAAGAGAAGTGACGAAAATGCATTTCTTTGTCCCTCTTCGAATTTCCCCTTGGACAGAGAATTGAATTTGTGTTATCAATGTGGTAAGAAACGGCTTTTTCTTTTTACTGAAGTGCTGACTTTACACTCAGAGCCAAAGCATGACAGTGCTCTCACAGTGTGGCATTCCAGCAGCAAGTGAAAGGTGCTATTAATGTTGAAGACCTACGTGTGTGTAGTTTGCTTTCCTGTGAGTAGAACTAGATTCATGAGAAATGACTTTGTTAAAGGTGGTAGATAGTTATTTGGGAAACACTTAGTCTCAAGATATCTGAGAGGAAGGAAAGATGCTTACTGAAAGTAATGGATTAAGTGACATTTTAACCATTAGTTGCCTACTTAAGGTGTTCAGTTAAGGAGAAACACCTCCAAAATCCCTGTTGAATGGCTGAAAGGAGGCCACAGTACTCATGTGCAGGGTGTTGCACTTCCAGGATACACTGGGTAACTACTACAAATTATGACATCTAAAATGCTGAACTGCCCAGATATTTAGAGGACCCTTGATTTTCTTCCCATTTGTTACTGAGAGCTATGTTCTGGTGGCAGGAGGTGGGGTGTGCTCAGAAATAAACTTTGCTACAAAAATATGTGTTCCTCACTCTTCATGAGTGAACACCACAGATACCTACATAAATAGTGCATAAAGCTTTCATGAATCAGGCCTCAGGCTAGACATTTAAGTGGTCCCTACTGTATTCACATACAAACAGTTGCAGAGTATATTAAGAAATGCAATAATAGAAAAATAGCTATAAAATATTAGCATGATTTTACTTTTATTTTTGTAGCTCCTTGTCTTGCTTGACTTATTTTTTTTGGAATTAACAAGAAAGTCAGTAAAATATTACAAGCATAGATAGACTGGAGAGGTACTGGGCCAAAACTGGAAGTCGTTTTAGACTTTCCATGTTCATTGATTATACTGGAAGAAAGCTTAAGAGAGAAAATGTCTGGGTCTGGATTACACCGAACACATTTCACATGCAGTCTTCCTAGTTATCAATTAATTCAACTTACTTCCTCATCAATTTTTTTCCTCTTTAGCCCTGATGGTTTTATGACCTAGACCCAGGCAATACCCTTAGGCAGTCCATCTGATAATTGACACATTTTCTAACACAGCATAGTGATGCCCAAGTCAGTGTTTTCAGGCCGTGACTTCAGCTTATTGGAGACTGCAGCAGGGACTCCTTTTATCCCTCATGCATCAGAATACACTGACAGCTCTCCCAAGCAGGGACGAGGCAGATCTCTCCCTTAGGAAAATATATGCAAACACCTCCGGAACATTGTACTGGTTGCTAGGCATCACACTGGTGACATCTTTATGATAAACATGGTATGCAGAAGAAGGCCTAATAAAAGAATAACAAATTATTACATCCAGAGGGCAATTTTACAAGATTAACTGATGTAATAAATTACTGCTGTAGTCAGAATACTGTGTTACCTTTTAAGGTATTTCACAGCAAAGTCTAAATGAACCAGCCTATAAAAATAGAGAATATCTCACAGAAAATAATAAACCCATTCTTACATTTTTTTGATACTCATCATGATACCTATGTGTGGTATTTGGCTTGCCGCACGGTAGCTTCAGCAAGTTCTTGCTGTGAAATAAGGCTATACATGCAATTCATACCAAGATGTCTCTGTTCATCATTATTTTTTCCCTGCTGCTGAAAGTCAGTACCACTGCAATCTACATAACATCAATTTGAACAGAAGCCTGTAGCATTTTATTTATAAAACTATTTTCATACATAAAACATTACAAAAGAAAATGCCAGTAGCCAAATACCTTTCATACTAATTATCAAATATTTTGATTTTTTCTTTCTGCATGCTTTTTTCAATACAAAAAAAATCACCTCTCACATCTCCCTCTCCCTCCCTTTCCATCTCCCATTCTGACTTGCTTTCTCTCTTTTCTTTAGTTGTCTGAATATTTAAAATTTGTCCATTACTGATTTTGTCTTTTTCATTTTAAGGCTTCATAGTATACATTTAGAATATTATAGACCTTTTGTTTTAAAAACAGCTTTGTGGGGAAAAACAATCCCTCATGTGAACCCTAATTGATGGAAGACCCTGTGCGTTGTCATGTAATACTTTTATAGTAATACAAAAGTGCTTTTGCATTTGCATTTCATTTGTAAATGAACGAGACATATGTTTTCCTGTGGTTATTTCAGTCAAAATCCCAAGATTTCCCACCACCCATAAAAGGCGGAGCCTACATCTGGAGTTCAAAGGCAATGGATGTACTACAATGTATCATAAACTCTCCTATGTTACTCTAACATAATACATTAACAGGATAACAGAGCTTCATATTTGTAAGCTGCAGCCCATTTGCAGCTGGTTATGAGGTCATATTCTTGCAGTTCCACCAATTTAATATAAAATGCTTTCATAACTGAAGCCACCAATCTCTTCACTTGCGAAAAGACGTGCTCTAGATGGGATGTTCACCCTGGTTTCGGTCAGACGTGCTTCTGAGTGTTGATTTGCTCCAGTCTTCTTCCAGATTTGGGTGTATGCATTGCCATTCTAGCTTCAGTGCTAAGAGTATGGCATGTGGGACTGCAGTTTAACATAAACCAGCACCTTCCAAAATCCCTTTAGCACAGCTAGTCAAAATTGCTTTTTCACTCCCTGTAAGGAAGGAAGATTTCCGATGGCAACTCAGTGTCAGGATCTTCCTTGGTAGATTAATCTAAAAGATGGCTTTGCATGTATACAGAGTAGAGTTTTATTGGGACAGTCAAAAAGGTTGCAGCATTGTTACGCACAGTATCCTCCTGGAGAAAATAGCTACCCATGGTTTGGATGGGTGTACTATTCGATGGATAAAGAACTGGCTGAAAGGCCGAGGGCAGAGTGGTGGTGAATGGAGTTAACTCCAGCTGGCGGCCAGTCACAAGGGGTGTTCCCCAGGGCTCAATTTTGGGTCCGATCTTGTTTAACATCTTTATCAATGATCTGGATGAGGGGATTGAGTGCTCCCTCAGTAAGTTTGCAGGTGACACCAAGCTGGGTGGAAGTGTCGATCTGCTCGAGGGTAGGAAGGCTCTCCAGAGGGATCTGGACAGACTGAATCGATGGACCAAGGCCAATTGTATGAGGATCAACAAGGCCAAATGCTGGGTCCTGCACTTCGGTCACAACAACCCCATGCAGTGCTGCAGGCCTGGGGAAGAGTGGCTGGAAAGTTGTCTGGTGGAAAAAGACCTTGGGGTGTTGGTCATCATCCAGCTGAACATGAGCCAGCAGTGTGCCCAGGTGGCCAAGAAGGCCAACGGCATCCTGGCTTGTGTCAGGAATAGTGTGGCCAGCAGGAGTAGGGAGGTGATCGTGCCCCTGTACTCAGCACTGGTGAGGCCACACCTGGAGTACTGTGTTCAGTTTTGGGCCCCTCACTACAAGCAGGACTTGGAGTTGCTGGAGCGTGTCAAGAGAAGGACAACAAGGCTGGTGAAGGGTCTAGAGAACAAGTCTTACGAGGAGCGGCTGAGGGAGCTGGGGCTGTTTAGCCTGGAGAAGTGGAGGCTGAGGGGGGACCTTGTTGCTCTCTACAACTACCTGAAAGGAGGTTGTAGTGAGGCATGTCCCAGGTAACTAGTGATAGGATGAGAGGCAATGGCCTCAAGTTGCCTCAGGGGAGGTTTAGATTAGATATTAGGAAAAATTTCTTTACTGAAAGAGTGGTCAGGCATTGGAATAGGCTGTCCAGGGAGGTGGTTGAGTCCCCATCCCTGAAGGTGTTTAAAAAACTTGTAGATGTGACACTTTGGGATATGGTTTAGTAGGCATGGTGGTGTTGGGTAGATGGTTGGACTTCATGATCTTAGAGGTCTTTTCCAGCCTATGATTCAATGATGGTAAATAGCAAACACAGAAAAAGATGCAGAAATATTGGCAAAAGTACCAGAAGGGTAGATCTACTCATGCAGTTAGTTGGATCCCCACTCTGTGAGTTAACAACTCGTTTTCAAGATTCCCTCTTATCCATCTGCATAAGTCAAACAGAAATGTATGTGTTTTTACTGATGCTTTACCTGACTTCACACAAAAAACCAATCTGTGGCAGTCTCACATGCAGAACACAGATCTTCCAAATCACCAGCAGAAAGTATGAAGCAATGTCACGGGGGAGGGACTAACTGATGGTGTAGGATGAAAAAAGCAAACCAACAAATGGAGGGGCTGAGCGTGGTACACTATTTTCTGGGGACTGCTAAGAGGTGACACTCAGACATCATCATCAGCCGGGATCAAGTGCAAGGTTCAAAGCAAGCTCTTTTCCTACAGCAAGAAAAACTATGTTCCCAAAGGGTGGAGGTCATAGAGGAAGGCCAGGAGACAGTGTGCTGGAGACAATGAGATGGCAAGTAAGGGCTGAAATGAGAGACTGAGCTGTGGAAAGAGACCAGTCAGTGCAGTGCTAGGGGAGGGAGAGAGAGGGGAGCACAAGGGGCAGAAAACATGTGATCTAGAAAAGTCTTTGAAGTGTAGGGATTAATTTGAACCCATGAACTTCATCAGACAATATTCTTCAGTTTAGAGATAGCTGAATGTATATAGCTATTCAATCTGTTCAGAAGGTTATCAGTTCAATAACTGCTATTTGTAGAAAAATGCAGAGAAAATGCAGATCACTGGTAGGTAAATGTTAGACTCAACACAGCTTAAAGACAGAAAATTAAAGTGTGTCTGAATGGTAGCAGCTTCTGTTTTAACAAAATATAAGAAGTAATGTGGTATTCCTGCATCAAAACAAAGTTTAATGAAAATAATTATACATAATTAAAAAGCAGATTAATTATAGAAATCCAAATAAAATTTATTTTTTTTCCAGAATTATCTAAAATATTGCATTGCTTCCTACTTATTTGAAGATTTATAGTATCCAAGATTTTAATTTCATGTTTCAGTTCAGGACCAAGCAGTTTTTGAAAACTAAAGAGCTATTGAAAGAGAAGAAGGAACATCAGTACTCATTTTTTTTGTTAATTGATTGCAAGAATAAATGTCTTTCTGTATTAAAAAAAAGAGGCTCTTACAGCAAACAAATTTCACAAGATATTTTCACAGAGTATTCTAACAAGGCATGGGTGTCACAAAAATTTTACTCCCACTCAGTTAGACACAAAATATCATACATACCTAGAGTGTTCAGTGTCCAAAAGTAGAAACACTTGCACTCAGAATGCAATACTGCTAAGCTCATCTGTTAAAGTAGCCAAATAAGTAAAACTCTAAAAAATTTCTCTATAAGAAACATTAAATAATTTATCATTCTCTGAACATTGCCTTCACTCTCCAAATCCAGACTATAATTTAAGAAGTAATAGTTATTTAGCTACAATTATTTCAGGGTATTCAGCATGAATACCTAATATTTAATTGAGCAACAAAACCGTGCTAGATGCTTTTTCATAGGTTTCATTGAATTTACTTCTTTAAAAAGGAAGTGCTGATTAAGCCACTGTCAGGAAGAGAAAAGCATCTGGGTAGAGCACAAAATGTATTGTGCACGGTGATGTGGTAAATGCAACTTTTTGCTAAATACGCCGTGCTTGGAACCTCGTTCTAAAGAGTTATTTGCACAAGACCTTTATCTGAATGATGTGAGGGGGAGGATATTCTTCGTAATCAACAACCATTCAAGGGAAAATTGCACTTGGGAAGAAAAGGTAGCTCATCAGCAGCTCTCTTATCAACTCCACAGGCAGATCATTGCATGTAGAAGTTTCTATATCGATGCACCCAGACAAGATGTTTGGGAAGAAGCCAGCCCATAATCCAGAGTAGATGCCCTTAGTGGTAAAACATAACCTAATCAATCAAATGCACTCTGCAATTAAATACTATGCAAATAATAAAGGTGGTCAAAACCAATTTCTGATGAGGTAAGTGGAAGCATTGGATCAACATTGTTTCAGGGTTTTCATTTTCTATTATCTATACATTTATTATTGTATCTTTAAGAAAAAGAAATAGAGAGTAACTTCAGACTGCAGTGTTCAATTGGAAAAAAGTCATATCTGCTATTTAGAAATTTCTTGCTGGGCATTATAAAAAAGAGAAGATCCAGCCAAGAGTCACTACAGCAGAACCTCAAAGTAAAGCAATAATTATTTGTGACCAATGGTATCAAAAGATGCACACAGATATTTTATATATTGATAAAGCTAGACTGTCTCAATGTCTCCTAGTGTCCTTACAATACATAAATTTTAGACTTCTTACCTTGATTTTGTGTTTGAAGAGGCAACAGCTGAATGTTAGTAACCGTACATTATCAGGTCTACTTCTATAATGGAATATAGAGGAGTAAGTAACCATGGAGCAGCTGGAGTTGTATACAACCACTTATTAACATAAGATACTGGGTTTCCGAAAACTCTTTTAATCACAAATTATTTAAGCCTGCTTTCCTGAGGGGGAGGTTAACACTCCTCAGTATTGTACAAATAGATCCATTTCGCAGGTGCTATGTCATAGTATCTGAAGTTCCCAAAATTTACACAGAAACTGTTTTAAAAAAAAAAAAGAATAGTGTGTAAATCTGCATCTTGGAAAATCTTTCTACTCCCATTAAGACTACTCACATCTGACCACTCTCATCTGACATACAAGCCAGTGTTTTGAAATGAAAAATCTCATGACACCATAGATTGTTTGAAAAAATCCAAGTTAATGGGACTATTTGTAACTTTTCACTACTGCTATAATTCTGAGATTTTTAAAATGCTGAAATCAGAAAGAAGATCTTTCTACTAACTTGTCTCTATACAATATCGGGGGGGGGGTTTTTGATATGATCCCAAGGACGAGATTAATACGCAAACGGAATCAGATGCTGTGCAATCTTGTAAACTCTATTCTGGCGAACTGGGAATCGGAGGTCGGGCAGGGATGGCAGCGGGGGGAGGACACGAGAAAGAAAGAAAGGAGTAAAGTCGAAAAACCCCAGTGGGCAAGGAAAAGAAGTGCAGGGGTGGAATCAGTTACCACCACCACAGATTTGACGATGTCCAGCGATGTCTGGTCAGCTCAGTCTCTGTGGAGACCCCGGCAAGGGCGGAGCCCAGCAGCCAGGCGGCGAGGAGGAGAGCAAGAGGCCGGCAAGGAGCATGTTCTGCCCTTTTATAGGGGCATTTGCGCATACACAGAGCATTTCCATGTACGTGCAGTTCGTGCCATGCATGTTGCCTGCTTAGACAAGTCTGCTGTTGCCGGTCCGTGCGCTACTCTCTGCGCACAAGCGCTTTCCTGCAGGTCGCTGTGGCGGTTTTTTCGGAGGTCAGGAAGAGGCGACAATGGCAATGTCGAGACAAAACCAGTTTGTAGCAGTCTTCTACATACCTACACTCCAGCTATCTCACCTATCACTTTATTTTTGCAGTATCTTATGTATCTGCTGTGGGAGGAAAAGATTCTGAGTACAGATGTTATTTTGTCAGTGTCAGAAAAAAAAAATCCATTTATAATGTACTCCTGGAGCACTGCTGGGAAAAATAATTGCTGGTCCCCTTCTCCAGGGTACTCCAGAACCTCACTAGTTGTATTCAGCCCTTCAGGGAAAACCAAAATCACTTTCCCACTAATCTGACAACAGTTAAGGAAGCCTGTGAGCTGAGCATGAATAAAGAATATTTAAACAATGGTTATTTCTTGCCTGAAATACGAAAGTGTGGGGTTTTTTTCCAGAACTGAATCAGAAATCGTATCAGAGTGCCCAGACTGGGAAGTTTGTACAAGACTAATGTCAGTCCAAAACAAACTCCAGCAATCAAGATAGCCTTTACAAGGTTACTTAGTTTTATTTGAAAACAACAGTTACAACTCCCCTCTCACAGGTGCAGGTAAGCTGCTCACCTTGTCTCCAGAAGGAAAGTTTGTCCTGGCCAACAGAGGTAACGAGGAGACATTTCTACCTCAGAGGCTGCTGCCGTACCAGCCTGTCCGTGGAGGTTTGCGGAGCTGCACCCTCTCACATTGTGCCTCTTCCAGCCACCCTCAGGTCACCCTTAGAGAATCCATGGTTCTGGTGTTTAAGGCTGCAGATTTTGCAGGGAGAGTGGTTAAGAATGAAAGGAAAAAGTCTTAGCATATCTAGCACTTAGATGAACTCTGTTTCTTTCACTTTTTTACAGTTCAGTGGGCATGCAGGCCAATACTACAAAATAAGGTCTTGCTATTAACTCAACTTGTATTTAAAGGCATTGTTCTGAGACAAAAGTACAAATCCAAGGGATCACTATAAATCCACCTTTGAAAGTCATTCAAATTCAAACATTCACCCTCAATTAATACTTACTAACCTGAAGAAAAAACAGTTCTTCCCACTTAGCTGTTATTTGCCATTTACCACTTTGGAAGTGATAATGTACACTGGTTATGTCCTGAAAAATTATCATGTGCACATGGAGATATGAGTGGTCAGAGTCAGACCTAAACTGTTGAAATGTAGATGTGGTGTCTACCTGTGAGTTACGCATCTGAGTCTCCCATGGAAGCAGTGGACATCTAGTCAATTCAGTTAAAGGAATATGGAAAGTCATTCAGATATGTAATTGCAAATGCCTATTTTATTTCTGAATAGTTCTCCAAATCCCACAGGCTAGCTAGACCTCTTTTGACTTTAACGAGAGCTTATGAATCTAGGTCATATATAGGCAACAACCTTTAGGCACTTGTGAGTTCAATTCTTTCACTTAAGTACAGACATGTAGTCCTATCCCTGCTCAGGGAATGCCACAGAATCACAGAATCACAGAATGGTAGGGGTTGGAAGGAACCTCTGGGGGTCATCTAGTCCAACCCTCCTGCCGAAGCAGGCTCATCTACAGCAGGCTGCACAGGACCTTGTCCAGGAGAGTCTTGAATATCTCCAGAGAAGGAGACTCCACAAGCTCCCTGGGCAGCCTGTTCCAGTGCTTCGTCACCCTCAGAGGGAAGAAGTTCTTCCTCATGTTCAGATGGAACTTCCTGTGCTTCAGTTTGTGCCCATTGCCCCTTGTCCTGTCAGGACATTGTAGGTGCAAGCCTCCTGTAGGAGATCTAAATGTGGGATTCAACATCTTATTGCAGATATCTGAATTTACGGTGTCCAGCTACTTGCCTAAACACAGGTCTCAGGTGCCATTTAAAATATTCATGAGTATTTGAGATATTTGCAAGAGACTTACACAGCACTATGTTGTATATTCAAATTTCCATTTTTGGCTGAGTCCTTAAAATAAACCACTCTTCCTTTGTGGGCGACAACACTTGTTCCCACTCAGAACCCAAAGAGACACAAGTTCTCGAACACTTGTATGTTATGTTCCATGCACACAGCTTAACGATAATGTTTTACACAATAACGTAGCTAGGATTAGTAAGTGACCGTTAGACCTGTTTTTCAGCTGCGATGGGCTGTGGCTGTGACCTGTCACTCTGTTTCAGGGCTCTGGAGACAATCAACAGCCCAGTCTGTCCCCGCCCAGACTCCCTGGGGCCTCCCCCATCCCTACTCATGGCCTAGGATCCCATTTCAGCCCAACCTAGGGCCTTCAGTCCTGTCCCTGGCTCATCCTGAACACCTTTCTGGACTTCTCTGATCAACTCCGGGCCTGGCTCATGCCTCTGGCTGGCTGGGCTCATGCCTCTGGCTGGCTGGTCCATGTCCCGATGTTGTTCTGCACTGCTGATGAATCTGAACAGACTGATTCTGCCACGTTGCAGCTCTGCCATTTGAGACACAGTGAGACAGTCACTTCCCAGCTGTCTCACGCAAATGAAAGTCAGCCGTATCCTGGGCTGCATCAACAGCAGGTGGTCAGCAGGTCAAAAGAGGTGATTCCGCCCCTCTGCTCTGCTGTGCTCTGCTCTGGTAAGACCCCACCTGGAGTCCTGCATCCAGCTCTGGAGCCCTCAGCACAGGAGAGACATGGATCTGTTGGAGTGGAGCCAGAAGAAGGCCACAAAAATGATCCAAGGGGTGGAGCACCTCTCCTATGAGGACAGGCTCAGAGAGTTGGGGTTGTTCAGCCTGGAGAAGAGAAGACTCCGAGAAGACCTTGTAGCATTTCAGTACTTAAAGGGGGCTTAGAACAAAGATGAGGGCAAACCTTCTAGAAGGGCCTGTTGCGATTGGATGAAGGACAATGGTTTTAAACTGAAAGAGTGTAGATTCAGACTGGATATAAGCAAGACCTTTTTTTACAACAAAGGTGGGTAAAACACTGGAAGAGATTTCCCAGAGAGGTGGTAGATATCCCATCCCTGATAATGTTCAGAGTCAGGCTGGACAGGGCTCTGAGCACAGTGATCTAGTGGTAGAAGTCCCTGATGATTGCGGGGGGGGTTGGACTAGATGTCCTTCAAAGGTCGCTTCCAACCCAAACCATTCTATGATTCTACGAGATGAGAACACACTCTGAAATGGTGATCAGCATCAGACCAGCTGAATCATTCAGCCTGGTGTAAAGGACAAGGAAGGGGTGGGACGTTCAGGTGAGTTGAGGACAATGTCTCACTAGCTCTTTACCACCAAAAAGTAAGAAATTTGAGTGTCTAACGAGGGTCGAAGGCCTTTTTCACAGTAACACTTACTTTCAATATTACAGTTTCAGCTCTTTCTTTTATTCTGTCTTAGCAACCAAGGATGAAAAGCCCCATGCAAAATATTAAAATAATTCTGTGGTGTTATTTATTATTTTTTGTCATTGTCACATGTACATTTTTCCTAGATGTTTTACATCTTTTCATCATAATCGGGCTTTGCACACTGTTAACGTGCAGCTTTATCTATATGTTACTGCTGTATTTTAGAAGACATGTGAGCATGTCATTTCACCTGGTTGTTGTGTGAGATAGCTGAGGCAAAAAATTTCTAGGGTTTGTTTTTTTTCCTTTTGCATTAGACATTTACAAACAGATTTTCAAAGCCTGATTAAAACATTCCATTTTCCATTTGGCCTGAGGGTAATGCATGGATGACAGTGTCTGTGCTTAATGCTTCTTCCTCTAGAAATTCTGCAGATTCCCACAGATGTGAAATGAAGTCTATCATCAGAGTCTAATTTTCAGATTTCCATTGTGAGTAAAAATTTTTAACAAGAACTAGATTACAGTTGTAGAAGCAACACAATAAATAAAGTTTGCTTCAGGCTATTTGCTAATTAGTTACTGTGAGAAAATTAGGGCGGTTTACTAGAGCCATTTCAAAGGGCCAAGGATGTCTGTAGTCATCTATCAGGAAAGAAGGATCTGGTAGCAGAATTTAATGCAAATAAATTACACAGTTACACATAGTTATACTTCTTTACACATAGTTATACTTATTTTGAGAAATGGCTAGTAAGTACTATAGAATTTTAAAGACTTCTCAGTTTGTGGGTATGTTATGGCAGTGGCATTAGAACTGAAAATCTTGTGTGATTTTGACAGTATCACAATCACTTTGTTTGGGTTCATCAAAATACAGAACTGGTAAAATGGGTTGGTGAGAACTCAGAAGAAGATTTTTCCTTTAGTGGTTCTCTTAAAACTTTCTGCAAGAAGTAGGTTGATTTGAAAGTCAGGTGGCTTGTTTTCCCTCCATGTTGTTGGCTGTCCGGCTGGCTGAAGGGCATGTCTTACCTCCTGGAGCTGAGGTCTTCAGAAGACCTACCGGTGGCAGGCGCCCTTAGAAGTGCCTTTTTCCTCGGTGTCAGCACAGGTCACTTCCCAGGCACCCGTCTGCTTTACCAACCGCAAGACTATTTCATGGAATGAAAAGCCCAATACTGTGGGAACAGTGCCTGCCATGGTCTCACCTTTGTTGCTGCTCGTGTTCTCAGGATTTCCAGGCCCACACGTGACCACCAGGTGTGCAGCAGACACTGTGCTTCCAAGATGAATTAGCAAAAGAGAATATTGCCCTGAACTAGAAGAAAATATCTCTGAGAATTTAGAATATTTCCATGGACAATACCCTCACCAACTTTGATAGAAAGTACTGATAATTCCTATTCATCAGTAAAAAGACTGTGTTTATCCTCAATTAACATACTTGATAAAGAGAACAAAACATTGGCTTTGTGGATTATTTTACATGTTATAGAACAGAGAAGTCTTCAGGTCTTCTAGACAAATTTCGTTGAAAGAACTGTCTCACATAGTTCTTACCACAATTTCAATGTTTATCATCAAATGCATACATTAGTTTTAGCTATTATGAATTAGTTGTCTTACAACAAGAATATATATTATTAGTCTGAGACTAATAGGTCACAAGTAAAAATGTCACACAGCACTTCCATAATTGCTGAAAGTTTAGAATAAACTTGAGAGGAAAAGATTGGATTGCAAAAAATCACAGGCGGGACCACAGAAGCCACAGCTACTTGTTTGGATACTAGTATGTGGCCTAGGAATGGAGTTTATACTTCTATTTGAGATCAGGTATCTTAAAATAATTTCATCCTGTTCAGCTGCCATACAGAGAAAAAGACATCAATTTCCAACCAACTTCATGTGTACAATACAATGCAGAAATTCTCTTCGGAGTGTGCTGTTGTATTTTTAAGCACAATAAAACTATGCAGTAACAACAGACCCAAAAATAGCTTTGCAAAATCAGAAACATCATTCTCTAGGCTGCATTAAACAAAAGCATAAATCCAGAGTGTCAGTGTGAAAGTGCCTCTGTCTTCCTGTTAGTGAATGTAATTGAAACATCAAGCCCAGAACAATCTGCAAAATTTGTCCTATACATCAAACAGTAAGAATATTAGAATGAAATTAGCAAAGATTTCAACGAGTAACTTGACACAGAATAAACTAACCTCTGACAAAAAGGGAAGTTGGAAAACTGTTTTCTCTGTAAGCTGTTTTCCCTAGCCATTTTATCGTGTGCTTCTAGAATACCCCTCAGAGGCATCTACTGCTGGCCATATTGGGGGAATCAGGAGTGGAATAAATGGACTACTGGTTTAATTCAGGATTGTAACACCTGTGCTGCATGGAAACTCTTTGATAAAAAAAGATTTTATATATCACTGACATTTAATGTCCTCCTGTCTGTAGAGTGTGTAATTGTCCCTCGAAATCACTTTATTCAGCTTGCATAAGTTCAGGTGCATAAAACTACCTCTTTTTCCCTTGTTGGCAAGAATTTGAAACTCCTGCTCTGGGAGATAGTGTATCCTATGAAGCCATTCTTTTCCTGCTTTGTAGCTCCTAGGACAGCTTTTTTCCACAGACAAAGTCAAACATCTAAGTTTCTGTTGTATGGGAATCACTTCTTTTCTGATGCACTAGTGCCGGAGCACAACCCAAAGTTGGACTTAGCACAGCCTGTCACAACGGAGGCAGAGGTTAAACAAGGAGGTTTATTCAGTTCTGACGAGGAAGAAACACATCCATTAACAACTTAGAGGTTTAAAGCAGTCAAAAGGCCCATTTCAAGAATAAGAGTGTCAGTTTTCACAGTATTGAACTCGGCAGGTGCACAAAGAGTATCATGTGTCACCAGTGCAAGACGATCGCCAAGTGCAGGGGTTGCTTCCTTCAAGTCTCCTAAAGTAGTTCAGACTTTAGACCCTGTGAAAATATTGCAGATTCAGGCAGAATTCACACAACTGAAACAGTGCCTGGTGAACTGAGAGCAGTTCAGCAAAGTGAGTCTGTCCTCTGGGGAAGAAGTGTCCCAGGGTGCAAGTGCCATTGTAGAAACTTGTTTCAGGAACAAAACAAGCTGAACTGCACTTATCTACACTCAATTCTAAGGCTGGGAGTGGAGGACTAGGAGCCAATCACAACCTTCCCAGAGAATCAAAAGGTGTGTTTCAACCTGCCAGGCACTTAAAAACATTTCTGGCAAATGAATTGTAGGCCAATGGCCAGCATTTGCTTAAAGTTTAAATAAAATTCCTTTTAGAGCAGATGCAACAGCAAAATAGTAACCACCTTAGCAAACGTCCTCTGCGAAGCCTGAATGGTGGGAGAAACAGAGCAGATGAAGAGAACTGGGAGGAGGTTGCAGAACAAGGGAAAGGAGAAGCAGAGGGTCAGAGAAAAGCTTACAGGGAGGGAAGAGGGTGGAAGAAAAAAAGGGGGGATGGAAAAGAGGGATTTAGGACTAGGAAGATCCTCAGCAATGCTCTATATGTTTCACGTGAAATTCTCAGTTATCCATTTTGAGAGGCTCTGGTGCTAATCCGACTAATCGTTGAACATTCTCTTCATTGATCATGAAAGAGTATCAGGCAGAAAGTTAGTCATATAGCCAGTAGATTTTGGTTTTGTATTTTAAAAAAAGAAAGAGATCTGTGTTTTGAAGCACTTTTCGCATTAGCACTGGTCAATCAGGAATTTACTGCAAAGAATCTCATTTTAAGCAGTAATCAGCACCTCTTCAGAATTGCTGATGGTTAAGAAAATTTTCATAAAGTTATCAACTATTCAAATTTTATTGGGCAGCACCATCCTTTCTATATTTTTTTTTGGCCAGAGTTTCCCTAGTCAGTTCTCACTTCCCCTCCCTTTCTGTGCTCCCTGTAGCCTCTTTGATATGTATTTTAAAAAGTTGTCAAAGCATGTAAAGCCTACCTCAAAGTCTGCAATTGTCTGAGGCTGTTTTACTTGTGTATTCATTTTACGAGAGCTCTGTAAATCTAGTATGTAAAGTATCTCAGGTTTGACATTGAAAAGTGATTCCCACAACTAGGGTCAAAGTTTCATAAGAACTCTCTTCCCTTTAAAATATTTGAATAAGTTAGTCAGTGATGCTGATATCTTCTAAAAATACAGCCATTGTCATTAGGTGGTTGAACTGGAACACTTTGCTGCTGAGCTCTTTCGGAAATCTGTTCCAGAAACATGGCTGTATTTTCACTGTTGCCCTTCCCTGTTTTATTTTTTGTCATGTTGCCAGAGAATAGCATAGTTATCACTCTACTTGTACCAAAGCATTTTCGTATTTTCTACATTTAGATTAGAATACATTTGGCCTAATTAGAAATGTGAAATCAGGATGGATGATAACAGCTCCAGAACCACACTTCAAACACTGTTACAGGCATTTCAGGAAGGGGTCAGAGAAATAAACTACAGCTCATTAGCCTGAGGCTATGAGTGATCTACCAACCATACAGAAAATTGGCAGCCCTTCTGTCTTTTGTCCTCAAGGAGCTTGTGTATTAAACTAATTGTTAAATATAGCAAACAGACTATTATATATAGCAGTCCAGTCAGACTATTTCTTGCACATGTAAAATAATGGGGTTATTTGGATTTCATTGAAATGCTACCCATGTATGTTTTACAAATGTGGAAGCACTTACATGCTTCATAGAAAATCTTCAATACTGGCCTGAGATTTTAAAGGGCCCACTCTAGTGTAAACTGCCTAGTCAGAGAAAATATATATATATCTTCTCTACAAGGGAGAAATAAGTCAAAATGCATATTGAGAGACTGTTTCGATGGCTAATTCTTAGTAAATTTGAAGTTGTTTTGTTATATGACAACATTCTTATGAAGCATACTTAAATGTTTGGAATAGGAATGAAAAATCTTGTTGTGTTCATTATTTTATGATACACATTTCTAACTCAGGTGCATACATGTATAGAGACTGTGACATGCTTCTCACTTCCAAAATCAGAGTTTTTGAAGTTAAAAGCTTTTGTGATGGTCAAAAATTGCTGAGTGAGATTTGTTCAATATTAACTGATGTTATTCCTTACTATTCTCATTAAAAACTGGTGATGCAGCACAATGACTTTGCTGGCGACAATGAAAACGATTTCATTCTATTTCCTGATTGGAATTTTTAGATTATACCAATCCACTCTCCACATCCTTTTTGAGATATAATATAAAATTACCATAACAAAAGAGAACGCTATACGCACAGAGAACATTGCTATAAGAAGAAATTGAAAACAGCATATAAAACAATCCGTGACTGAAGAAGAATGGGAGGTGGGGGAAAGAGGGAAATAGGGGAATTCATTTTATCTAACTTTACTTATAGAAAAGAAAAAAAAGGCCTAGACCTAATTTAGTTGTATGTTATCCTCCATCTCCTGACCAAAAGAGTTTCTTCAGTTAAAAATTTTTCCCTGCGATGCTTTACATGAATAGCCAGTGGATTTTGTTTTAATTATTGAATTTAATTGTTTGTACTGTGTTAGCATCAAAAAAATCCATGTGAAATAGAAACTGCTTATAGCTTCTGTTCATATATTTAAGAAGATCTATTGTCTGCAGGAGACCTTTACTCCCTCCCAGTCAAAGTTACTCCCGAAATTCTAGAATCTGTACCTTCTTAGTGATATCTCTTATGTCAAAAATATTTTAAATATTGTATAACCTAGGATAGTTAAAATGAATTATTTACTATTTTTTCAGAAAATAATAACCTTTAAAAAATTCAGATAACGAATTTGAGCACAAATTCTTACATTTTTCCCCCACTCGAAGTTAGACTTTTAGTAGACTTTCTGTTGAAATAAAAAAAAAGTAGTTGGCTTTGAGTTATGATAAATGGAAGAATTGCTAGTGTTTTAAAAAAAGTTTTAGAAACATGAATTGAAAACAACATCCACAGCTGATACATTTGCAGCACAGATAAAGAAGATGACACGATTTAACAAGTATGCATTTGTTTACATTTATTGCTGAGGAAAAGAGTTGATATTAGTAGGATTACTCACGTGCTTAAAGCTAAGCGTATGCTTTTGTGGGTCAAGAATGCAATGATCAGAGCTAACAGAACTGAACTTTTGTTACTTACTCTGTCATCCTTCCCCTCCCACCAAGCAAATGAAACTTTAAGCCCTCTCTGGTTGTTTCTAATGTTTGTCAAAGACCAAAGGAATCCTTGCTGCCTCAGCGTATGCCATATCCATTGATCCAATGATCACACACAAAAGGGTGGTGCCACACATCTGATTGTATTCTACACAGCTAGATCATGGCTGCAACCAAATCAAAGGCAAACTTTCACTGCCCTCAATAACTGAAGAATTTGGATTTAAATAAAATCAGTTGGCAAACAGCAGCAAGGGAGGTTGCTGTCACATTCTTTTCCATCCTTACTTGTGTTAGAAGTTTATAGGTAATGTATTTTCCTTTTTATTTTTAATGGGAAAAACACATCCATATGATGGAGATGATGAGATACAGTTGTGGTATGAGTTGTGAATAATCTAATTCAAGCTATGAATTATCTTAATTTAAATCTTTCCAAGATCATGATACAAAGAGAACTGGATTATTACTTTAAGGTCAGAATTCTTTTTAATTGCTCTTAGAAAAATTCCACTGTAGTTCTAACAAAAAGTTCATTATGTATTGTTTATTTTTCCTCAGTATCATTCTCAAAATGAAGCTAGCATTAACAAATAGACAAACTGAGTAATCAAGCAACCGGTATCCCAAATATTTATGTAGACTTCTTGGTTTCTTCCAATTTAGCATATGACAACCTGTTCTGAGAAAACCCATAAAGTAGGTGGTGAAACAAAAGCTATCAAATGTAGTGTCTATTATTTTCAAATTCACAATCTTTCTACACAACAACGATAAAACTAAAGCATGGCTTAATATCAGGTGGGTTTGAAAAAGTCTCTTTACACGTTGTCTAACTATTACTTGCGCTTAAATAGACAGACAGTGCACACAACAATAAATGAAATAGAAAATGACATTTTTAAAGAGTAGAAACAGCCTTCCAAGATCAGTGTAATTTCTCCTATGACCTACAATCATATAGGAAAAAATCCTGCATTCCTTGCCTTAATGCAGGCAAGGCTGCTCATGTCCGGAGTCACCACAGCATTTAAAATCCCTTGATCAGTTAGGGCTGTCAAAAGAAAGAGATAACACAACCAGATTTTTCTATCATGATGTTTTAATCCAAGTTAAGACTTATGGGTGCTTATAAAGTAATATTAAGCAGCCTAAGGTGTATTTAGTAAACCCAAAAGACGAAAAAATGGCCCAGAAATCCTACATTCAAGAGTACATTAAGGGTCTAAATCCTCCACAAACTATTCAAGTTGTAGCCTGCATTGTCTTCAACTGATTTTACACCAGTATTAAGACAGACACAGAGTAAAAACTCAGGGGATGTCTTCACTATACATACAGATGTTTTTCCTTAAATGAAAGTCCTCCAAACGTTTTAAAAAAGTGTATTCTACATGCTTTCTTTCCTTCCTTTTCCAGTATCGTGAAGCAGAACATCTAAAGACTCCAGCATGTGCTCTGTAAAAGCTTTTTGTCTTCTGTGAAGCAGTGCTGGACCTTCTGTGAACACTATAATGCATCAAACAAGAAACATTAACACCAGCACTCTCTGTAAGGTTAACTCTGCAAATTCAAGGCAAAACAATTTTTTTTTTTTTCAGACTGAAGGAGGTATACAAGGACTCTGTACATGCAAAAACAAATCAGAGTAAAAGCATGCCATTTTCACAATAATGTAAGTGGAATTAATGTTAGAAAAGGTCTTGGACTGTTACAATGGACTGTTTAAATCACAAGACAGTTGTACAAACCGTACACATCAGGGTTATGTTTTCATTTATACCATTTTAAAAGCATAATAGCACTGTAGTTTGTTGAATAAATATTGTAACTAAGAGAAGTTTCAAGTGCATCTTCCTTGTAAAATCTCATAACTAAACTTGTTGCAAACTCTTAAATACTGAATTCTTTTCCACATACCAGTTTAGACAGATGAAGAAAAGGTTTAGCAAACCCTGATGCTATCAAGCAGTTTGCTTCTTATTTTATCTGTTTCCCTCCCTGAGAGTGCAATAGAAACAATTAACCAGATTTCGATTAACTGCTTGAAAAATCACCAGCTGTTTTTTCTCAGTCACTTAAACCTTTTATTCTTGACCTAGATTTGGCAAGCAATGCAGACACTAGCAAGTTTTTTTCCGTGGGAACAGTGAACTTGTAATATATTTATGACAATGGCAAAAGAGTATGTATGGAAATCTGGATTTAAAGTGATTGCCCTTTTATTTTTGATTACTTTAAGACCAGCTTAACTATCAGGAAAATAGGAAGCTATCACTGTGATTTGAATCAGCTGAGAGAAACATAGAGGATTCACCACAGACCTGTAATTTCATCTGAACTTTAGCCTCAAGCAAATCTGTTTTTCCCAACTCGTTCAGATGTTAACAGAACTTGGCGGGAGTTTTAACTTCTGATGTATGTGAGTGAATGTATATGATACCAAACTTCGACACTTTCCACATTACAGATCATAATACTATATACTGGTGCACAGCAGCATCATCTAAAGTGTGGGTAGTTGAATGGCAATGGACCTTTGCACCAGTACAGGCTTGGGGCAGACCTGCTGGAAAGCAGCTCTGTGGAGAGGGACCTGGGTGTCTGCCTGGTGGACTACAAGTTGACAATGAGCCAGCAGTGTGCCCTGGTTGCCAAGAAGGCCAATGGTATCCTGGGGTCCATTAAGAAGAGTGTGGCCAGCAGGTCGAGGGACGTTCTCCTCCCCCTCTACACTGCCCTAGTGAGGCCCCATCTGGAGTACTGCGTCCACTTCTGGGTTCCCCAGTTCAAGAAAGATGAGGAGCTACTGGAGAGAGTCCAGCGAAGGACTACAAAGATGATTAGGGGACTGGAGTATCTCTCCTATGAGGAAAGGCTGAGGGAGATGGGCTTGTTTAGCCTGGAGAAGGCTGAGAAGGGACCTTATAAATGCTTATAAAGATCTCAAGAATGGGTGTCAGGAGGAAGGGGCCAGACTCTTTTCAGTGGTGCCCAGTGAGAGGACAAGGGGCAAAGGGCACAAACTGAAGCACAGGAAGTTCCATCTGAACATGAGGAAGAACTTCTTCCCTCTGAAGGTGACGGAGCCCTGGAACAGGCTGCCCAGGTAGGCTGTGGATTCTCCTTCTCTGGAGATCTTCAAGACCTGCCTGGACAAGGTCCTGTGCAGCCTGCTGTAGGTGACCCTGCTTCGGCAGGGGAGTTGGACTAAAAGACCCACAGAGGTCCCTTTTAATCCCTACCATTCTGTGATTCTGTGTGATTCTGTGACTTAAATGGTGGCTGGGATGGGATCATCAATCTAATTTTCACATTATTATTAAAATTTGCAGTGAGGTCCAATACACAATTTCACTCCTTCTTTCTTCTTTCCCGTTCCTTGCAAGAGATTATTTAAACCATATAAATAATTAATGCATCTCATGATTTGTTGTTTATTATGCTTGAAGACAGGTCCATAGTTGAGATTCAATCAAAGTTCAGAGCCATTGATAGATGTCTTCCGAGAGTCTTTTCCAAAACACCTTAACAAGTTTTGGTCTGAAATAGACTAATCTTGTTGAACCAGGCAGATTTCACTTCACTGAATCAATCCACAAAATGGCTGTCCTTGCAAAAAACAGAAGGCACAAAACCCTGCAGAGTTCAGAAAAGAAAATAATCCAATACTCTTTTAGACCTGTATCTTCAAAAGACAGTCTCCATGCTGAAAAGCTCTTGGACAACATTCAGTGGTGGCTGAAGTTTTTTATTTAGAAGGGAACATTTCTCACTGGCAAAAGACAGAGAGAACAGACAGTTTCTGTGACTGATGGAGCTCATCATTTGGAAAGTGCATATTTGACAGATGCAATAGGTAATTTGGAGGGGAAGCCAAATAAATGTACTCCGGAATTTTTCTGAAGAAATCAAGCCATGTGGAATAACACCAGGAAGAATGTGAGGTGGACAAAACTGATCTTTAAATTCATTTAAATTCATTTCATTATTTTTTTACATCATATAAATCCACGATTTGGAGTTCTGCCCAAAGGAGAAAAAGATTGACATTCTTTCAGTAGATAGTATTAAAAATAAAAAAAAAAAAGTATAACACTTCTGGTATATGCTCATGATGATATGAGATGTTCAGTATAATTCATGGTAATTGAGGGGAAATTTTCAGAGTTAGCAATTCACCTCTTTACAGCTCAGTTTTCTCATCTTTAAAACGGGAGTAGTGAGTGGTATTTAGTTTGTGAGAAACACAAAAAATAAAGGTTTAGATGCCTTTAATGAGAGCAGCCAGGTAAGTATGAATGATTGCCTCAGTTTTACAGATGCAGTATCTGAAGCTGAGAAACATTTCAAGAAGTTGAAAATATAAAAAGTGGTTTTGTCTGTTTCTAGTAAACTCTTCTTGTAGTGATCAGGGTAGTAAAATCTGATTGCTCCCCCTAACGTGTCAAATTTTTTACGTTCCTTAAACAAATGACAAACTGTTTTGTTCCTTCTCTGGCTCTTGCTTCATTATTTAAAGCATCTTCCACGCTCATTGTAGTGTTGTCTGAATTTGTTTTCTCAGGTCATTTATGATGACTTTTGTGTTTTTATGGACAAAGAAGAGGAAAATGTTCATTGATTTCTTTGTAATTTACACTGAATTTGAAATTATGAGGACAGCAAAAAACATGTTTTTACTAGTAAACTGTGCAAACATGACATGGAAATCATACAGGGAACATGTGGAGTGCATGTAATACCAACATATCTTTTTCTTACAAAGTGTATTATATCACCAGAGGGACACTTTAATATAAAACCTTTCAAAGTTTTCAGTTATTTCAGTGGCATGCACATTTATAGCTGGCAATTAAACACAGAAATTATGGATAGAATGCAATTGGAAGTGAAAATGTAAAAAGTCTGCACTGATCTAAGAAGACAGCCTGATGCAAAGCATCAACTCCCAAAGGCTCTTCTGTCTACGTAGTTTTGAAACATACACTAAACCAGCTGCCAAACCTGGCTTTTAAATAGAGGCTACAAAAAAGGTGTTCTGCATTTTCAGTGCATGCCACTTTACAAAGGAGAGAAGCACAGTCTGGCTGCCATATAGTCAGGAAAAAGGGAGCCAGCTTGCAAGTGATTAGAATAATGAAACTGGAAAGGATTAGTCGCATTATCCAAACATGAAGCAATAGGCTAGTCAAACTAATCCCCGAGGAATAGCTAAAGGAAACAAATGACATGATAGACACAGGGTTACTTTTCAGTAAGATAGCATTAGAGCATGTGGTACTTGCACTCATGTTCTGCTCGCATATTTTCTGAAAGCGTATGCAAACAGGGCGAAGGTAAGCCGATGTGTCTGTGTGACAATATTGAGCTAGTTTTATTTCAGATTCTGCATGTCTTATCTGACTTTTAAAAATAATTAAAGTGTTATTAGACTTACTGATATCAATGGAACATCCACATCCTGTGGAGACCTTAATTGCAGGAAAAGAAGGGTAATGATCCAGGTTTTAATACGACTGTGTCTATTGTGCCCTGTTGGATGGATTCATTATGCAGTGAGTGAATATTTTTTTTCCTCATTATTTAATTATTTTGGAACTGTAAGAAGCAATTCCAGTGCTAATTGCCACATTTGTATTTCAGAAGGAGAAATTAGTCCCAAATATTTTTTCTTTTATGAAAACTCATCACATAAGAAAATAATGCCCCATCTCTATATTCACATATTGCCAGATTTCTATCCATATAGAAATTCGAGTAATAAATTATTGCTAGATCTATTAACACTAAAAACGGAAGAAAACAAGACATGTAGTGGGTATTTCTAGAACAACCAATTCAGTGTCCACTGGAGTAAATGACAGTCTTTCTGAATTCATGTATACTCTATAACTGGGAATGCCAGATACAGCTAAGGGCTGCATTATCATTGAAATTACCATGCATACATAGAAGGACTTGCATGAAATGCAAAACAGAAACTAAGCTGCTTCTAATTATCCTTTTGATGAATTCAAGCTGCACCACAGGTACAGGCTTTTAGCTGGGAGGGAGAATGGCTCTGGATGTCTACTCAATACAAACCTTGCCTGAACCAACTCACACACATTCACTCACTTCATAAAAGTGAAACCAAATGGCCATCTTTCTCTCCTTTCAAGTCAAGCGCAATGAGTACCCCATTATAAGGTTCCTGACTGCAGAGGGAAGTTATATGGAAAGTGGAATATCAAGTACTACACTGTACCAGCGACGGCTCAGTCCTTTACAGTGTTTCTGACCAATAGGTAGAACATGATCCAGAGGGATCTCAAAATCCTTCAATGAATGATTATGAATTAATCTGCCTCCAAAGTTTCTTAACCATGATAAATTAGTTACTGGCTTCTGTCCTGAAGCTTGAGGGTGCACAATCCTACCACATTTTTCTCTCACTTTAATAAGGTGCTGAGCATTCTCATTGTTCCTATTTAAACATCACCTTGTTAAAGATCCAATAATCAATTGGCTTCAATAACATCCTTTGACAATGATTTCCCCAGGTTAAACGCATGTGCTATCTAAAAAGTATTTCCTTTCACTTTTTATCAGCTGCTCAATGAACGTATTTTTTGTAACCTTTTTAGAAAAGCTGAATTTGGGAAGAGCTTATCAGGCTCTGAAGGAGTGTAATCATCCATTCCTAACCAAGTGATATATTAGATCATTTATTTGTGGCAAGACAGACATTTCAATAGTGCTTATTGTTTCCTATAATGAAAGGTTTAAATCTTCCTTTAGGTTCCTCCGAAATTTAATATTTGTTGATGGAGACAAGCCAGTTTGTGCAAGATTTTTTTCTTTATGTCAGGTCTTCAGAAATCCCAAACTATTAATTATATTTTTCCACTCTATAACTCTATGTTGTGAAAAGAGGAGGTGGAGAAAATCAAGTACAATAGAAGCTTTCACACACCTCACCTTTAAAAACAATAAATTCCTTCCCTTTAGCAGGATTATTTATTGAGCTGCTGTTTAGTCACTGAAAAGGGATTTTGTCATACACTCCACACCACTCATGAAAACTGCATCCTATTGTATTTCTGTATTTGCATTTGGCAGGCATGCACAATGCAAGTGACAAATTTATCTCCTTGGCCAAGTTAACTCCAGAAATGCCCTTTCTACAGCACAACCAAGGTTTCATGAATAGTGTGTTCCAAACCTGAGTGACTTGTGTGTGAATTCCCTTCTACCTACATTTGAGCAGTTTAGTTCTTTAAATTAAGAAGACCACCATGTTAACAAAACATATTTATTGTTAGTACAACATATTTAGATTTCATCCAAATCACTAATAACATTGGTACATAGTAATAGAAGACTTTATCTCGCAATCTTTGCTTAGATAACATTCACAATGTCAAACAGCACAGCTTCCATGGTTATGACAACATACTTTCTTCTGTTCAGTTTTCAGTCCAGGAAAATCTGTGCTTTCTCTTCTCATCTGCAATGCATTCTGAGGTCATGGACAAAGGCCTGAACAAAATTTTCTCTGAGAAAATCAATAATGATTTATATCTGACTTCAAAAAGTGTTGTTTCATAAAAATGATGGACAATGAAGCACTAATCTACTAAGACAACTCTGGGTTCCAGTTGGCCTTTTATTTTATTTCCCAGTAACAAAAGCACTGTATGGCAAAATGACTCTTAGTTCACTGGAGAAGTTGCCTTATTTTTCAAATACACTGGATTCATCAGCAAGCTGGCAATTTCACAATGTGTGTTATGAATAGGAAACTTTTCAGAAAATACTATTGGAATATTCAGAAACTGCTGCCCATTTAGCTGCACTAATGGCTCAGATCCTGACAAAGTAGCTTGACTCCAAAACTTTAAAAAGAAGTCTAATGACACATAAACTAATCTCATGATTTGGCGGCACAAACCATGATTTTTACACCATTCAGTCTGGCAGTACTGCCATTAGTGATGTATAATGGACAAAGGAGCAGGTGTTTAAGAAGACTGCAAACAGCAATATTTTTTTCTTCCACCTTGAAGAAGAGTGGTCTATTTAGAGAAGACTGCCTGACTAATTCCTCACAAAATTTCATAAATGTTTTTATTCCCTAAAGAACTGATTGTATTCCCAGTTCAATACTAGGGATGAATGAGTCATTGCTGCCCACAAACTGCAGAGGACCAGGAAATGAATTCATGAGTTACCTCCTCTAAAAATCTTTCCAGGAGTACTTTGGCCCACAAATACGTACATCTGTGTCTGTTTGCATGTAGATAGTTGTTTGCATGCACATGACCCAGCTTGAGTCTTTATAGCTGGTTTTCCCGGGACTGCATTCCAACCTCTCCATGTTCTCTCCCGCATACTGTTTTCCTCAGTTTTACAATGTGGTATGTGCAGGGATGAACAAGATAACACTGCACAAATAAATGTAAGAGGCTTGAAATACAGGATTAATTAACCTAAGCATAGTATTATTTTCACAGCTTTATGTCACTTACTTCTTCCCACTGCTGTTCCGTGCTATACAGGGGTACTCTTGGTACCTCAATGTGAAAACATACAACACTGTTGTCGCCATCTTCTCCTAAATCTGTGCCTGACAATTCATAAAAAGAAAGATGTTCACAGGTTGCAGTAGGTGCTTGTCAAGCTCCGGCACAGTGCCTGACTCGTCTCTCTCCCTATAAGGAAAGATGGAAGTTGCATTCTTCTCTCCTGTCAGAAGCAAACAGCATGATTCATTTTCCTGGGTGGCAGACTATAATGTCAGTGTTTTCTGCAACCTCTGGTGGACCTGCTCATCTGTTCAGTTTGCTTGGTGGTAACACTGAGCACATTTGGGTCACTCCGTTCTCTTTGCTTTTAGTTATGGACTTCGACTGAACTGAAGGGATCTGCTGAACTGGCAGGTTCTGCTAGGGCAAGAGAACTGTCTCTCTGTGTTCTCTAAGGCTGTGCCTTGGTGTGTGGAAGTGTTACGATGCTGTCCACAGCTCACTTTGTCAGTTAATAAAGCAAATACTTTCCCATTTCATGTCAGCTTTTCATGCTAACCAGCACAATGAATTTGAAGCAGTGAGCTTCCTCTGATGTGGACATAAGGCACAGAAAACAGGACACTTGCTCATTGCAAGGCAGTACTGCTCAGCCTTGGATCCAATTCTTTTGTTTGCATATTCTGCCTGGGTGCCAGATGAAAGCAGGTATAGTTCCATAAAAAATAGGTATGTTGCCAGAACATTGCAACTTCACATTCAGACACATTCAGAAGCCTCCACAAAATTTTCTATGGCTGTACCACATGATCTTAGCAAAATTCTTAGCACGAAGAGTAAGCAGTATTCATAGTTGTGTGTGTAATAACACAAATCAACATCATTGCTATCTGCTGTGTCTCACACCTTTTGTTTTCATTTTATACCCTAATTCCTTCCTGAGAGCTAGGAAGAAATAACTTCCTTGCCTTTCACTTAAAATCAGAAGGTCATGTAAGAGTCGTGATCTACCTTTAGATAACAGATTCTTTCACCTCACTGACTGTGACAGGCATCTTACATGTATTTTGTGTATCAGGTATATCAAAACATCCATGAAGACATGCTGTTTCTAAGAGGCAAATGCTGAGTGAATTTCTGCAGATATTGATAACATTTCCCTGCTGTAATGGCATTCAGTTATTTGTGTCATAAGCTAGGTTACTACAAATCAGTACAGAAAGTCTCCTGAAAGAGGTCTAAGTTTGTATTCTGATACTGTCATTTACAAGCTATTTTAGACTAGCTTTATATATGAGACTGCTTCACAGTTCTTCGAAGAGGTGATGTTTTAACATGTGCAATCTTTTTCTTCAGCAGCCTTTAATACATGGGTACAAGTATTACCTGTTCCTGTAGGTAGTGCAGAAAATGATGCCTATACTTAAGACTGACTAACAATCTCCACAATAAAACTTGCTTATTATGTTGTTAGACCTAAACCACTCAGGATGAAGTTTCTCATGCCAGACAGCTGCCTCAGGTTACATGTTTTGGGAACATTGCAAATTCAAAAGGTACAGGCATTTCCAAAAAAGAAGTTAAGAAAAAAACCCTACTGTTTTGCACACCAAGAATTTTCACTGGAACATGACGTCTTCTGACTACCAGTTAATATAGCAATGGGAAATCAGGAAAAAGTACAGACTGTACACCAAGTACAGTCATACTGGGTAAAGTAGACACCTTTAGCAATGCTATGCTGTGTCCCTTGGAGATCTAGTCTTTCAGTTGCCTGTCTATGGGATCTCTTTGGTTTCCTTTTCAGTGGGAGAAGAGCGTGAGACAAAGTGGCAGGTACATGTCCACTGGGGACAAGGCAGAGGGGGCTGCTCCATGAGGGAAGTCAAGCTGGGGGCTGTGGTTGACAGCCTAGCTGGCAGATCAGTGCCACACCAATGGAGTGCCATCCCAGTGTGGTCAACTGGGAAAGCCGGGCAGGTTTGGTGATGGGGACCAGAGTCAGCCTCAGCCGAGGGATGACAATCACCAGCCTAGTGATGGGTCAGGTCATGGGTCAAGCTGGAAGGCAAGCTCTTGAGGCCGGGATCAGGAGGTACAAGGCTGGGCACAGGGATGGCTGTGGCACAGCTCAGGCAAGGCCCCACAGTGAGGGCTAGAGCTCAAAAGGAGCTCTGAGCACAGCGGGAGGAGCCCCTGAACAGTTCCCTCACAACTCTTCCTCCCCCAGCTCTAACCAAGGCGTGGGAGCTGGCCCAAAGCATGGCAGCCAAAGCCCTCGGAGAGGGAAAGAGGCCACAGAACAGGCAGGTGTGCTCAGGGCTGTGCCAGCGGCCTGCCTAACCTCAGAGTGGTGATGAATATGACCACCACGCTCCCAGTCACACCTAGGAGCTTGGAAACTTTCTACTGTCACTCACAAGGGTCTGCTCGAGCTGCTGTGCTTTAGCAAGGCCACTCTCAGGCTTCCCTTTTTTTTCAGGTGTTGTATGAAGTTTCCCCATACAACTCCTTTCACCCTTCCAAGAGCACAAACAGAAGCCTGCCAGCACAAGCCATTTAATCCCTCAGTGTTAGAACCTAAGTTTAGCCTAGACACAGCTGCACCAGTACGCCAGGAGCACATAATCTCACACTCTATTCTTAGTAAATACCATGAATTCCACTCAAAAAAATGTTTCTTTTTCATGTAGAGGTGACGTAAAAAAATGAACCTGCTGAAGAAGCTGGAGGACATGTGAAAATGAAGTTAGGATTTGAAGAAAGGATAAGATTGTTTTATAGGTAATGCACTTAAAAATCGCATTGGAAAATTTCCTTCTACCAGAATGTCCGTGTGGATCTAGGGAAGTCACTTCAACTTTTTAAAATTGACTGCTGAATGTGCTCTTCATTTTCCTTGTAATCTACTTGATAGCTTTCACATTTGCAGAAGTGTTTTGTCTCACAAACATAACTGTGGCTGATTGGAACGCTGTAAATAACATGTTGTGAAAGCATGTAAAGTGCTAGAAAATACTAAATGTCCTAGGAAATTGGGATCTAAACATCTCATTCTGGTGTCCAAAATTGGGTCCTTGACCTAAAGCCTCAGTGGTTTCATTTCCTTTCTGTTAAAAAAGGATAAAAGATAGTACCACTCCATACAAGTACTTGTAAGCTGAATTAGTTTATATTTGTGGAACACTCTGATGAATGTTTTAAGGATGTATGTAGTAAAATTCATTATTCTTTACTCAGTGCTGGTTTAAGTGATAGTCTACAGAGAAGGCTGGACATCACACACTGCTTAGAGGCACAAAGGCATCCTGAATGAACAAAAGACTAAGCTGATGAGGCAACATGGTTGAAGTGAGCTACAAAACTTTGTACAAAGTAATCCAGACCTATCAGGTTCTCCTCTCAGTCTGAAATCCCCTGCATTTGGTCAGAGAGGAAGAAGATATTTTGTGAGAGGGAAAGCACTATGACATTATTTTGTAACCTAACAGCATATTTCTGTTCAAGGCAGAGAGAGTTGAGGCTGTTTAACCTGGAGAAGACTCTGGGGAGACCTTTTTGCAGCTGTTCTATACATAAAAAGGGCTTAAAACAAAAACACAGAAAGATATTTTACCAGGGTCTGTAGTGACAGGACAAGGGGTAAAGGTTTAAACTGAAGGAGGGTAGACGTATATGGGACATAAGGAAGGAAGTGGTGAGAATGTAGAACAGGTCGCCCAGAAAAGCTGTGAATGTCCCATCACTGGAAGTGTTCAAGGTCAGGTTGGATGGGCCTTTGAGCAACCTGGTCCAGTGAAATATATCTCCAGACCAGCTCCCTGGTCTGGTGCAGGCCTCTGATTATTACCCGCTGTTGGTAATGCAGGTTGACAGTGATGAGATAGAAGAGAGAAGACCCAAGGCCGTCAAAAGGGACTTCAGGGCACTGGGGCAACTGGTTGAAGGATCAGGGGCACAGGTTGTGTTTTCCTCAATCCTGTCAGTGGCAGGAAAGAACACTGAAAGGGACAGAAAACTCATCTGATTAACAGGTAGCTCAGAGAATGGTGCTGTCGGTGGAATTTTGGTTGCTTTGATCATGGCACCGGGCACTGGGCACTGGGCCTGCTGGCAACAGATGGAGTCTGGCTTTCTGAAAGGGGAAAAAGTATTCTTGCCCACAAGCTGGCAGGGCTCATTAAGAGGGCTTTAAGCTCGGTTCAAAGAGGGAATGGGATATAAACAGGCTCACTAGAGATGAGCCCAGGCATGGCATGCCGGGTTTGGGGGTGAGACTGATAGCCCAGCTTAAGTGCATCTACACCAATGCACGTAGCATGCGCATTAAACAGAAAGAGCTGGAAGCCATTGTGCAGCAGGACAGCTATGACTTGGTCCCCATCACAGAAACTTGGTGGGATGACTCTCTTGACTGGAGTGCTGCAATGAATGGCTAGAAGCTCTTCAGAAGGGATAGGCAAGGAAAGCGAGGTGGTGGGGTGGCATTGTATGTTAGGGGCTGCTTCGATTGTATAGAGCTCCACGATTGTGATGACAAGTTGAATGCTTATGGGTAAAGATGAGGGGGAAAGCCAACAAGGCAGACATCCCGCTGGGAGTCTGTTATAGACCACCCAACCAGGATGAAGAGGTGGATGAAGTTTTCTATCAAGAGGCTAGTCTCACAATTGCTAGCCCTTGTTCTCTTGGGGGACTTTAACTTACCAGGCATCTGCTGGAAATACAACACAGCAGAGAAGAAACAGTCTAGGAGGTTTCTGGAGTATGTGAAAGATAACTTCCTGACACAGCTGGTAAGTGAGCCTACCACGGGAGGTGTCTGGTTAGACCTGCTGTTTACTTATATAGAAGGACTGGTGGGAGAAGTGGTGGTCAGAAGCTGTCTTGGGCTTAGTGACCATGAAATGACAGAGTTCTCGGTCTGAGGTGAAGTTAAGAGGCAGGGCAGCAAAACCACCACCATGGACTTTCAGAGGACAGACTTTGGCCTGTTCAGGATGCTGTTTGAGACAGTCCCTTGGGAGAAAGTCCTGTGGGGCAAAGGAGTCTATGCAGGCTGGATATTCTTCAAGGAGGAAGTCTTAAAGGCAAAGGAGCAGACTGTCCACATATGCTGCAAGATGAACTGGTGGGGAAGACGACCAGCCTGGCTGAACAGGGAGCGCTTGCTGGGACTCAGGAAAAAAAGGAGGGTCTACCACTTATGGAAGAAAGGGCAGGTAAAGTACAGGGAACTCGTTAGGTCATGCAGAGAGGAAATTAGAAATGCAAAAGCCCAGCTGGAACTCAGGCTGGCCACTGTTGTAAAGGACAACAAAAAATGTTTTTACAAATACATGAACAACAAACAGGCTGCCAAGGAGAGTCTCCGTCCCTTATTGGATGCAAGGGGGAATATTGCCAACAAGGATGAGGAAAAGGCTGAGATACTTCATACCTTCTTTGCCTCAATCTTTAACAGTCAGACTGGGTAGTCAGAACCCAGTGCTGGAAGATGGAAGGGGAGCAGAACAAATCTCCCATAATCCAGGAGGAAACAGTTAATGACCTGCTATGCCACCTGGATGCTTAGAAGTCTCTGGGGTTGGATGGGATCCACCCCGGAGTGCTGAAGGAACTGGCAGAGGAGTTGGCCAAGCCACTCTCCATCATCTATCAGCAGTCCTGGCTAACAGGGGAGGTCCCAGATGACTGGAGGATCGCCAGTGTAACACCCATCTACAA
>Ga0065711_1029123_pt1 | contig 37542 bp, 18 predicted proteins | sample Hoacrofraction12_FD_59098 | JGI IMG/M metagenome (GOLD analysis project Ga0065711, IMG submission 59098) | Hoatzin crop microbial communities from Cojedes, Venezuela - Epithelial fraction 12 v2 (version 2) | ecosystem: Host-associated > Birds > Digestive system > Esophagus > Crop | place...
TGGTATGGAATACCGGGCTCTGTTTGGCCAGGTGGGGTCAGCCCCCACCCCCTGGCTGTGCCCCTTCCTGGAGTCCAGTGAAAATTAACCCTGTCCTGGCCAAACCCAGGACACCAAGTCATTCATGGGGTTTAAATCAAAGCCGGGCAGTATACTCATGCCATGATTTTGCTCATTGCCTACATATGAGTTGAACTAGAGACGTGATTGATTGCAGGTCTTACAGGCGTGGGAGACAGGCTATAATGATACACCTATTAAATACTGTCAACACTTTTAGGACCTCTGGTTGTTTTCATCTCTGTTTTCAGGGAGTGGTGAGAAAAGCCTGGCTTTGTTGCAACATGGATTTGCTGTTGTTAGTTCATGTTAGGTACCTGCCTTTGTTTGGTCTTTCTTACTACACTTAGATACAGAGAAACAAGAATTCCTCTTAATCACAAGACCATATCGCTTTTTCGCTGCTGTGTCCCGCTCATGCCATTCCCATGGTACTTTGGGGACGTGGGGCTGCTGTGAGGCGGGCGCTGGCAGCTGATTCTCCCACTGGTGCTGGGTAAGGACTGCTCTGCCAGCCAGTGTGCGAGGCATTTCGTGGTGAGGAAGAGGTGGGTCAGAATGGCAAGAAGAGGGACTAGAATACATTACAACTCCTTGGATGATGTCTGTTGGTACAGTTTAGTGTATACTGAGCCAACTACATGGAACAGACTGAAGTTCCTTGTCCTCCCTCATTCTTTTTTCCATTGGCCCCCCTTCCCTGTTTTCCCCCGTAATGCAGTCCTCCTCTGAAGAGGGATATTTCTACGCAGTAGTCAGGCTCATCATTTGCTTAGTAGGTGCTGGTTAGCAGTGCAAGGGTATTGAGGAGAAAGCTCATGTTAAATCTCCCTTCGGAGGCTGCCCTAGAATTGTTACAACTCATGTACACGTGGCATTTTAATCTCCCCGCAAAGACTTCAGAAAGGGATTTTTAAAGGACTGTGCCACTAGTTAGTAGCTGTCACCAGTGTGTGAGGCACGCTCTCGGTGGAGAATTTAGCAGCCCTCTGTTGCACCTGGAGTGGAAATGTCGCCAAGTAAATACATCTCTATCTTTTCAGACTGCCAAGTCACGGCAGCACTGCGCAGGACTTGGGATGTTGAGCTCCTGAGAGGGATCTCAGCACTGTCAGCAGTTCCTGGGGTTGGGCCCTTTTTTCGGCCAGGGGACCTCCTGTGGCAGGCCGTCTGGTGGGGACGTTGGGGCGAGTTCGACATGCCGAGGGCTCATGGGATTCAGGCCGTGTGCCAGCAGTAAAGTGCTTGTTGCCTCCTAACGAGGTAGCCCTCCAGTCCTGCTATCAGGAGGTCTGCAGCTGGTCTGCGTAATGGTATTTAGTAACAGTATGTGCAGTAAAGCATGTTCTCCTATTACACAGAAATCCACTAATGCTGGCATCAAGAGCGGTGGGTAATTCAATCACACCCACAAAAATGATATTAATGTAACATTAAAGAGCTGTGTAGACTAGCAAAAGACAGGAAATTATGGAGTTCAGGCTTGAAACTTTATCCTTAACTCACCCGTATTGTGCCGAGGTATTTGGAAATTTCCACAGAGTGTGTGATTTTGTGGAACCTACAGTGGGGTGGATTGTCCTGTTTGTCTGCAGAGGATTTCCTCAGCTAACATCAGCCAGCATTAGTGAGAATTATATAAAGAAATCCTGGCACAGTTTACGGAGCGTAGCTGGACAATGTGAGCTTTAAATATGAATTTCTTGGCTTGGGCAGTTTACCCATGCCGGCACTTCTGCAGTGCTGTATAAGGCGTTAGCTGCGTCGACTTCTTTCACATCGAGTTGCAGTTCTGTAGCTAAGCCCCTCTCCCAGTTTCGGAACTAATTTTTAGGGTTGTTTTTTTTCCTGTTCAACAGTCACTAAAAATATTTTGTTTTCTTTTAAATTTACTTTTTGATTTAAAGACTCTGCTTCTATTTATTTGGGGTAAATTCACTGTAACTAAGATAAATTATACTTAAAAAAAAAAAAAGCTCTGTACCTATTTCTGGGCATTATTCGTATTTTTCCTCATTTTTGGTCCTGCTGAAACTAGTAGTGTAACTCAGTAAGCAAGATTAACTTCATCACATAAAAATCCGTGGATGGAAATGGAAGAAAATTTGTTGACTACCCCATCTTCCTCGTGGTTTCCAATCCTCCATCATACCTCCCCTTACCAGCAGGGACCCATTGGCATTAGAGTCACCTAAGAGCCAAGGGGAGAATTTTCTGTCCAAGGATGAGACTTCACTGCAATCAAACATGAGATGACAGATCTCCCAGAGACAGTGAAGCCAGCAGGTACACTGCTTGTAAAGTAGCTAACCGAGCAAAAAGTGCAGCACCCAGACATTTTGTCATATCTTCAGGCAGGTTTTGCAGGCTGTGCTGAAATACATTCTGCTGTTAGATAGCCTGATACTGGTGCTCAAGTAAAACCAATATGAGCTCCAGTCACACCTAGTTTAGAGTTCATTCCCATGCCGCTCTCGGTGTGAGGGAACTACACGATGGTTATTTGGAGAAGATTTAAAAAATATAATTTAGTGCAATGGAAGCAAAGAGTGGCAGAGTGGCAGAAACAAACAAGAAGATTTTACTCTCATAATAGCTCATTTAGAGGTTTTCTTTTTTTATGGTACCTTCTGGAGGTGATGAACTCTCGGTGTGGTTAAGCTCTGGGGTTGTTCTCATTTTCCCCCTGTGCGCTTTCTGTGCTGAGGAGCTGGGAAGGAGTGGCACCGTGTCTGTCTCTGTGGTGAACAGGATGGTCATTAATGACTATGCATAGAGCAGTAGGATAGCTGTATCCTAGGGGAAATCAATTTTCTGCAGAGAGCCAGGCTTGTAAAGAGTAGAAAATTTCCACTGAAGGGGGAGAGGGGGAAGGGGAGACAAAATTGGCAGAGCAGGGTTTAAAAAATACAAAGGCTTCACAAGTGAGGGAAAGGCTTCATAAATGAGGGAAGACTCAAAAGGCTTTCTGTTCAAGGTGGGTTTTTTTCCCCCCCTGTCAAAAGTGAGCAGGCATTGAATGTGCTAATCTTCGAGATGGGAGAGAGGATGGCCTTCTGCAGAAGCCGTGGGAAGGGAGACATGGGGAGGTTGGGGAGAAGACTGCCTGGGGTTTAGACAAATGGTGATTCTTTTTTGAAGTGCTTTTTTCTTTTAGACGAAGCACCAAAATGCAGAACTGAATCAGTACTGTGCATTTCACTTCCTGACGGAGCATCTTTATTGGGGATACTTTTGGGGTTTAGAGCCATGCAGTGAAACCTGGGACCCGGTTAAAGCTAGCTGAGGTAGCTCCGTGCTCTCCTGCAGAACTGGCATTGACCGTGACACGGATGGGTCCTTCTGTTCCTCATCGTGTGCGGGTGTAGTATGGAATTCAGACTGGGGTCATTTTCTACTGCCATTCTCCACTCTTTCATATTTATGTCTCTTCTCTGAATCACAGAGTTTCACTGTGGCACAGAGTGTCTCTGTCAACTTTGGGTGGCCCAGTGCCTATGAAAGTCCTCCCCCATGCTGTAATGGTTTGCTTTCCTCTCTTCTTTTCTGCTGATTTCCTGCTACTTAAACCATGCTCCTCCAACCTTGCTGCTCCCTTGCAGATGAGCTGGAGAAAGTTTGTTTTCCCTAGGATGCTGTCATTTTACTCTCATAGCAGATTTTGAAAAACCTATTTCACAGGGGAGATAAGGGAACTAAACTGTGACTGGTGTTAAATATCATCATTCAGATAACAGCGCTAATAAGAGTAAATATGCTTAGACTCCGTAAGTATGTTTGTGTGTTTATGTATCTTAAAAATGTAAGCAGACATAAATCTTTAAATCTCAAACAAGAGAATGATTTTTTTTCTGACTCTGCTCAATATTAAAGGCTAAACCGGAGATAAGATAACGCTCCCATAAACATGGAAGCTTGAACAAAGGAGCTGTTGTCCTGAGAATGTGGGAATCAAAAAGAAACTGAAGACTGAACTTAGGAAATTGTCTTAGAAAATGAAATGTGGCATACAGAGTAACATTTAATGGCTCTCAGAAACAGCAGAAAAGGGGAAATCCATAGGTCTTTCTCTTGATCTCCGTGGTCTCTGGAGCAAGCCCAAAGAAAAGAGAAGGGCAGAGGCATCTGGGAAGAGGACAGCTGGAGCAGACCTTTTCTTTTGCTTTGGCTTCCTATTCAGAATGTTGGTCTTTGGAGAGCTTCCTTTCTTGAACAGCAGAAAGGGAAAGGGTTGGCAACTCCCATGGTCTGAGTAAGTCGGAGAAAAGGGTGTAGATGCTGTTGATGAATAAGATATCAATACATGACCTGGTACTGCGAGTGTGTGGTTCATGAGAGTTGGCCATTGAGTGCATTCAGGACTGTCCAGAGTATGAATTCAGTTGTTCATAGTTGTAAATATTTGCAGACTGTAGCTCTGTTTCTTGTAGAATGTGTCTTTGGCTCCATGAAGCATGGCTGTGTCCTTTTTACATTGGTTTTGTGCTTTCATTGTTTCCGATGAGATGTGCAAAAAGCAGTCTCCTTGCCACTGGAGGTGATCACTGTAAATTTTATGTTACTAATTTTTAAACCCAGCACGTTTGGCGGATAATATTTTGGCTGCTGGAATATATTTTTATCTGTATAGGATGTAATTGTCATTTATGTGTATCATAACAGTAGTAAAGTGAGGGGTGTCAGTAATGAGGTTTTCATGAATCTTTAAGTCCATCTCTTTTTATAAAGCAGGGAGTAGAACACAGGGTGGATTTGTTCATTGTTGTTATTCCTTTTTTTTTTTCTATGCAAGGTTGTTTTCTGGGACCCAAAACATGCAGCTGCCAAGCACTGTTTTTTCCCTAGCTGAGGATGTTCAGTAATATTTGATGAAGATGTTGCCCTTGGTGTTGCCAAACCTCAGAAGTTTATTGCGAGGTTCACAATATTTGTTTCTTAAACCCTTAGATCCTGAGGCTTGTGATAAGATGGGAATCTCAGCTTTCAGTTTTTAAAAAAATGTAGGTTTCACTCCTTCATGGCTGTAAAGAGAGGCACGAAAATACAACCCAAGTCTATCACAATGGCTCGAAATGTATGAACAAAATGAAAGGATCTCTCAAACATATTTATTTCCTAGTTATTTTTTAATACCAAAGGTTAATTTCATAACTTTTTGGTGTAGTAACGAGCAACGGGAGTTGTCAGTACTGTACTGCTTGGCCCGTTACTGGAAGAATTGTGGGTTTATCACAGTGAGTCACAGTTCTATCTGAAAGTATACCCAACACTCAGAATGAAGTCTCAGTTTTTCCACTGGCTTGCGTATTGTATCTTATTTAATTAGTTTATTTGAAGGCACCTGAAGCCAGCAATATACAAAAGACTCTTCTTGAGGGCTCCCAAACTACTGGAGCTAATTTGCTTCCAAATCCAGTATTTCTGATCAGACTTCAAGATGTGTTCACTGTGTTTTTCAGTGAGTCTTTCATTCCTGGGGTTAAATTTCTCAGCAGAAACGTAAAATATTTAAATTCTTACTCCTTCCTCCAGATCTGCCCATGTATATTTCAGAAAGGATGGGTTACATAGCACTTCTTTTTTCATAGCTCTCCATCCAGGGTTCTGCCTGGCAGGACTAACCAAATGTCCTTTTAAGGACAGCAGACACTGGGTGTATAAAGAGTGTATTTATTTAGTGAATCCCATGGCTTATCTAGCCTCTTACTGGTCCACGTTGGCTGTTTCTGGGTGCAAGCTGAACCACAGCCGAGCACAGCAGTTGCCAGCGTTGGCTTTTCTTCTGTGGGAGACTCATGGCCAAGGTGTCCAGTGAGAGCTGCTGGCACAAAGCCCGAGTGAGGAGTTTTTGGTTGACTAAGATTTTGTTGGTCTTAGGCTCACTGGTTCTCAGAAGTGCTGACTGATGAGCAGAGAGTTACGAGATGTGCTAATTACGCCATATTCCCTGCCCCTTGGTGTTCTTTTCAAGTGTAACTTCAGCGCTCAAAGACAGAAAATAATGAGGCAGCTGCTCCGTTGGTGTGAACGGGGGCAGCCCACTGGACCCCAAAGGAGGGCTCCACGTTTCTGGAAAGCAAGAGCCTGATCCAAAGTGCAGTTTTTAATAAGCCCTCCCTCTCCAAAGATATTTACCAGGCTGAAACAGTGAAGCTAATACACTCAATAATGTCCATCTTTTTTTGAACAATAAAGAATGAAGAATTATTTATACAAAAGACAAGGGCTCCAAACAAAATATCTTTTTAAACCTGTAAATGTGTTTTTGTAATTGGTGACTTCATTTAATGCTATATTTACCTGCAGGTTTTTAAAGCATTTCGAAAACATAAAAAAATTAACGCACGATGCATTAATTATTTATGTATATTGCATGCTGGGCAGCTTCACCTAATCTGAATTTTATTGTCGACAAAGCTATCACAAGATAAAGCTTTGGAGAAACCTGCTTTGGGACCCTGGCCTGGGAGTTGTGGTGAGTTACCAGCAAGAACAGATTTTTCCTCTTAAAACTAAGTAGTGTAGTAGTTATAGGTGTTGCACTGAGGAAAGCAAAGCACTCGCTGACTGGAAACGTGCACTTGCATGTCCTGTGTAAGTCAGTTTACTGTATTGGGGCTGTAGGGAGGACACTGAATAAGCATATTAATTTATGAGCCTACAAACATGCTTTAACCTTGAGAAACATGGATTGTCCCGTTTAAGTTCAACTGGGCTTCTTACACGCCTGAAGTTCTACGTGTGCATGAGAATTTAAAAATATTGTGGACAAATAGCTGATCGAATCCATTTCCACACCTTCTCCTGAGGCTGTCTTTATATTACAGAGTTGTCCAAATAAATGGACTAAAAAAATCTTTGCTTTTAAAAATATACATGGTGGAGTTAAATAAAATTCAAAGAAACTCAAAACCAGAGGTACTCTATCCCGTTCCTGGGCAAGCAGCATGAACTTTTGTCCATGTAATTACAAAAATCCAAATCCATGCTCTTGTTTCTCCTTGAAAATTTCAGGCAGAGAAAACTGCTCCTTTGCACCACTCTTGTCAAAGTTCAGCCTCTGGAAAATGAATACAGCTGTGACATTCCAGCCTTGGAAATAAAAGGATTAAAATAAATATATGGAAGAAAAAGAAGCAATTCTGTAATGTAGTTCCCGAAACACGCATTTTGCGATGTAAAAATCCTAAGAAATGGTTCATCTCAAAACTACGTTGTTTCCAAAGACATCCCAGATACCTGGATTTTTCCAATTTGTAAATAATGAAATGAGAGCTCTGTGAACTCAAGAAGTCTCACTCACACATTTGATTCAAATGGCCTCTGTGTGAACTCTATAAAATGCTTTAGCTTTAAATTATCAGTTTGAGTTCATGGTCCCTGGTGGTAGCTGGAGTTCTTGCTTTTTTCTTTAATTCTTTTTCTTTTCAATTCCTTTTCTTTTGTTGGCTATTATTGAGGAGGAACCATCTGATTGAGAGACATATACGTATTTTACAATATGTTGCAGTCATTGAATTCTTTTAAGAGTAAATTGTTTTAGTGAAATGTCAGAAAGTCTGCACAAACTGAGTGCGCAGAGTTCCCTTGAATAATGAAGCTATTGTTAAATGACTGAATACTTTAGAGATTGATATCATGGTATGCTGGCATGGTGGTTCATACCAACAGTAATTTAACAAAGAATCCTCCGTAAGTAAGCAAGACTGAATGAGAAATCAGATACAAGACAGCACAGCATGCAAGAACATACAAAGTAAATAAATTCTATACACAGGGATGTTGGGGGGGGTGGGGTGGTGTTATTTCCACAATACCCTAGATAATTGATTTGTTGGGTGAAGGAGATTCTTCAAGTTTGAAGATCTGCTTGATTTTTTTCTTTCAATGCCAATAATCAGTGTCTTACTAATAGAAAAGACATATTTTTGATTTTTAAAAAAATGTTTTCCCCCCACCTGCTTTGAAATTAGGGTATGCCTGGCATTATCATTTGTGACATGCTTACAGTAAAGCACATCTCATTCTGTGAATGGTTTCGGATCCCTAAGCTGTCTTCCCAATAATGCATCCTATCATTATACAGAAAATTTAGCGGTATTGCTGAGTGTCTGCAAACAAAAGTTGCATTTTATTTTTTTAAGACATCTGAATTCTGTCAAATACAGAATAATTAGTAGTTTAAGATTTAATGATGGCCCAGAAGGAGGACTGAAGTGTTCTGCATGAAATCACAGTTATTAATTTGTGCATGAATTTCGTTTTCCATACTTAATTTAGCAACTGTAGAATATTTTGCTAATTAATTATTAACATTGGTTATTTGTCATGGCAGAACTGTGAGGGGAAAAACATAGCTTTCTATCAAAGCGAAAATATAAGTGTCAGAATTTTAATTTAAATATGATATACAATAATGTAATCATGTTTTAAATAGCCTTAAATAGCTTCAATATTCAAACATACAGCTATAATATGAATATAATATATAGCACTAATTCAGAATAAACAGCGCTTAGAATAAAAGCTGCGGCTAAGAGTCAAGTGTCTTACTTGCAACAAACGGGAAAAACACTCTAGAATGTCAGGCTTTTCTGGGAAGTGCCACTTTAGTAAGCGGCATGTTATTCTGTCTTGGGTATCAAAAGTGTGACAGGTCTGTAGCCTTATAAGTGCTGTGAATAGGATTTGAGCTTGTACCTGCTGAACACAAGGAAAAAGCTGCCTTTGGTTTCTGCAACTGTTGGATCAAGCCACTTAATTTCATTTACGTGCAGACAAAAGAATCTTTTTTTATTATTATTTTGGCAAGGAAAGGAACAAGGCTTCAGGAAAAGTTACCTTTGAACTAGTTACAGGTCTGAAAGTTCAAGTTCTGTTTCCAGAAATTTAGTATCTGTTAAAATTTCATTTACTTGAACTTCTGTTTTACCTGGCTTAATTTCCCAAGTACCAAAAAAATTACAGTCTGTCTCCAGAGCCTGTACACTTTCATAGGGGACTATTTTTCCAGAGGTGCCTGTGCATCTAATGTTGAAGTATATGAATGCAGATCGGTTTTAATAGGAAATATGACTCTCTCTTTCTTGTGAAAATATCTGCGTTGTCTTGTAAATACATTTCTACCTTGAATGTGAGACACCTCTATAGTTTCAGTGAAGATGAAGGCAAGATGCTTTCCTGCGTTTAATAGCAGTAGATTTTAGGGACACTGGAAAGGAAAGCTAGCATTTTAACGGTGGAGAGATTTTTTGGTTGTAGGTGTTTCTACACACATTTTAAAAGGTTTATTTACAGTATTCTCTGCCTTAGGTTGTAGAAATTTTACAAGAAGTAAACTTTGCTAAAGCTACCAAGTTTTCTATATTCTTCAATAAAAGAGCACCAAAGGAGCTAATATAGCTGTTCCAGGGCTGTATTAAAACCCTGTGATTTGAGCTAAACGGCTCTTGCATCTTCTCCTGAAAAGTAGGATTTTGGAATATGACCTGTAAATGCAGTGTAAAGTACATGACATGATCCATAATCTGAAATAACCTCTTAGTTTCTTTATTCCTACCATGGAGCTGTTATTCAAGAGAATGGTGTGATCTTGGGTTTTATTTGTCTAAAGCAATAATGTGTTCATAGACATGTGCATATAATTATTTTGTGGTTTTTGTAGCTCTTTTTCCTCATACTTCTGAAAAGTACATTTTCAGTGGACGTGGGGTGATGGTGAATAATAGGCCTGTGTATGTGTTGAATCACTACACACTTAGTAGTAGATATCTGTACCAGAGGATATTGAACATTCTTTCAGTGGTTCATCAGCTTGCGTTCTCTTGGAAATTCACTGCTTATAGATGCTACAGTATTCATTACTGTTTGCTTAAATCCGGGGCTCCTAACTGCATTGTTAGGGACAGAAATATGTCATCTGAGTTACAGAATTGCTGAGGAACACCTGCCCTTGCAGAATTCAGTACTAATGACTCGGGAGCCCTTCTGAAAGTCCAGGGCTGTTTTAGATGTACAACCAAAGGATTTAAGAGCCTCCCCTGCCCCCCCTTTTTCTGTGATGTTTTTGAAATTTTGAGACAAATTGTCACCCTAAACTGCTGTACTAAATTGTGTTATATTTAGCAAAGGACTGTTTTTTGTAAACTTGACAGCCAGACTGAAGTAAGTAGAGAAGACTGAGAAGCTGAATGTTGAACTCTTACGGAAGTACGGTCCTGTTAATCCGGTACACTGCAGGTTTCCTGCAACAACCTTCGTCTGTGTGTTCCCTGAGCCGTGCGCTGGTCTGTGGAAATAGAAGGTGCTCTCAATGGTGTGAATATCATTGTTCTGTCTTTGGGTGAACAAGAGAGTTTAATCTTAACTTTTCCTTTTTGAAATCAAAAACAGTATATAGAGAAACAACAGCAAAGCAGCTCAATCTTTGTTAGTGGATAGAATAGCTAGGAGTTGTATTTTTGGGTAAAAATACAAGCATCGAAAATATCATGCAGTAGATGAAATGCCCAGAAATGATCATGCAAATCAAGAGTTTTCTTTCTGAGTGAATTGCCCTTTTGTGTGTATTTGGATGTCTTAAGTTCACGTGGCAGTGTATTATAGGAATAACATCTCCGAGAAACCCAGCAGCAGTTACTTCTGTCCTTTAGACCTTCATAATGTGGGCTTTTTTTTTCCTCCCCAAATCCATGATTTTCCTAACAGAGTCTGCTTTAAACAAAATAAGCCCAACTCTTTATATATTAATTCACAAGAATGAAAGAGCCCCAGAGTTGCTTATCTAAATCCAATTACTGCTGGTCAAATTGATCCCAGTACAGAAGTTCCCTAGATAAAAGCGTATGTTACCTAAATGCCCAGAAATGCAGACTGTTTTCAGTTGGGCGAATTGTGCTCTGAGCAACGTGTGAGGCCTTGAGTGAACCCTAACGCAGGGGATGTAATTATTAAGCTCTGAACTTGGAAGTTACGTGGTAACTCCATTGGCTTAACTAATCAAGGAAGTATTAGAATACACCGGTTTCTTGAGTTTAAATCCCAAGTTTCACGTTTGTTGAAAGCAGTACCTGGAATTGGGCAAAAGCTGTGTTTTGTAGAAGTCCGTGCACCTACTGTCTTGCGGAAGAGGATGGCAGCGAACATGGAGCACCGAGTCGGGCGAGCGGCGAGAGGCTTGGCCTCTCCGGTCTGATGGCTGTTTGGCATTACGGGATGAGCCGCAGCCAGTACGAAGGCTGGCTGGAAGGTCAGAATGAAACGTACTTATCCCAGAGGCTTTTGCTTTCCCTGATGCCGTGGAACAGCTGAAAAGTGGAGTGGCCCCGACCAGCCTGGTCTCCCAGGAAAGCCCTTCATAGACCCAGCAGCTTGCTGATGGCTGTCCCTCAGCAGGTTTCCCACCCTGGCGTGTTGCCTGCCAGCAGTGGGGTGGCTGGTGCCTGGTTCCTCTGTGTTGAGCTAGTCCCTTGCTCAGTCTCGCTTCCCCCCTAGCCTTGGTCACCCACTTGCCTTCCTGTGCACCCCCAGCTTCCCGCAGGCAGAAGCAGAAATGGCTCGAATCCTTTGCGTGCTGTGAGACAGCAAATTCCCATCAGTTTGGGATCAGTGTGGGCAGCGGGCAACGTTCCCGCATCTTACAAGTGGTATCGCTTGCAGCTGAATTGCTTCCTTCAGGAACTATCTCCAATTTAACAGCAGTTATCAAATAACTTCCCCGGAATGACCGGGTCGAGCTTTGTCTGCAGTGTAAGTGCTGATCGACCGCCTGCCTGCAAGCTCTTGAAATGATCTATTGATGCTGCAACTTTGATGTACGTTAAGGGATTTATTCTGCATTGCTTGCATCTTTCCCGAGTCTGCTGAGTAGTCGGAAAATGTGGGGTGCAGTGGGATGGGACTCTTGAGAGTGGTTTTTGACACAGCTCTGTAGCCAGGGCTGAGCACGGTTTCTGTGTGCACGACAACGTGGGATCTTCCCTTTGCCCTACCCTCTGTGTGACACGGTGTGTGTTACTACTGTTTGCAAGTGAAGGTATTTTAAGTGACTTTTGTGATTTTAGTAGTGGAAATCAGATGACTTGAACATTTTCACCCTGAACCAATACATACAAGAGAAGGTAAAAATCTTTATTTATAAGAAGGTATTTCTGCCCCCAGATTAATGTTCTCTTGGAATGTAAGAACAGCTGGGCTGGGTCAGACGGGAATTTGATTTGGCTGCTGTGGAGGTGCCTGGTGTTAAAACAGGGATGACATGTTATGATACTACTCTGGTATCCTCTGGCAGTATGTGACTTCCAGGGCCACAAGTCATAGAATCATAGAATGGTTTGGATTGGAAGAGTCTTTAAGAATCATCTAGTCCCAATCCCCCTGCCATGGGCAGGGACGCCTTCCACCAGACCAGGTTGCTCAGAGTCCCGTTCAACCTGGCATTGAACACTGCCGGGGAGGGGGCATCCACAGCTTCTCTGGGCAACCTGTTCCAGGGCTTCAACACCCTCAGAGTAAGGAATTTCTTTCTTTCTTTCCTGTAATAAAAAATTATGACATGGACAAATATTAAAAGTATAATTGAATATAAGGGATTAAAAGGATTTAAAAAAACACATGTAAACAATTTTGTTTGTGCTTGCCATGCATTTAGACAACAGCTCGGGAAGAGTGTAATGACCAACACATGTTGTATGTCCGGAAATCTTCTGAATAGCGATTTCGGATCACTTGTTCAGTAGACACATTCTTGAGGTCACCATCTCGCGGATTCGTTATGTGTTTTCCCTTGGATACTGTGATGCAGTAGGTTGTCCTTAATGATGCAGTCATTATGTTAAAGTGTTGGTAAAAAGGCATGGAGGTGAGCTCAATTCCACAATTATCTTTTTCTGTCTGGAATTTTTGATTCAAGATCTTAGAAAGAATACTTCCATGCACTGCAACTTAGGAGGAAATGAAACAGTGCTCATGTTTTCTCACAACAAGTAAACCATACCTGGTATTTTTTACATTAATAATACCAGTAGTTTGTAGAACGGAGGTCCACAGGCTGTTGAATTTTATAGTAGTTTCCTTTTAAATATAAAGAAACAAGAGGCCAGCTGTTGTGATGCACCTTATCCTTATTTCTGTGGGTGTTTCCGTTGAAGAATACTTCCGGGTGTATCAAATCACGATGAAAGGTCACACAAACAGAAAGCCAAACAACTTTGGAGAGGAGACATAACTTGATACCGCTCTCCACACATGCAAGAAAGAAATATTGCTACATTTGTAGGAACAAAATACCTTCCGGATTTCATGCAGCACACAAGCTAACATTCTTCATCAGAACTGATGTTCCGATTACTGTAAAATAATTACTTGAAATATTTAGGAAACCAGTGTCCAAATTAATTCCAATTACTTTCTTGTGGTAGCACTTAAGGTTTATAGCGGTAGATTAAATCGCCTGCATATGGCTAATTACCTATAATAGTGTTTGTTATTGTGGTGCCTCTTACCGCTCTGATGTCTGTTTTTGCAAACGTGAAGGTGTGCACGTAACGACGTGCTGGACGAAACTTCTATGAACTGAACAGAATTACTTCTCTGAGTAAAATCTCTAGTGTAACTAAGTGTTTGCAGGATCACAGTATGTAGCAAATAACTCTGGGAAATCTGTAATAACAGCAGAGGAACCACAAATGCCTGTCTCTGCTGGCAAGAAATGTTAACTTTTAGCTCTCACGTGACTTGGATGAAACAACATATCAATTCATTAGGAGTGGCTGGACTGCAGCGGAGCCTGGGTGTTAGTTTTTGTTGGCGGAAGTTTAGGTAGAGGTTGTGTTTTATTTGAGGTTGTTGTGGGTTAGCTGCTGATTTTTGTTGGATTCTTTTTCCGTATATCTGTCAGAGGCCCTTTGCTGTGCAAGATACGCGAGTTTTTGCATGTTTTCCATGTATTTGATTTTAAATCTAGATAAATCAAATACATGAAGATGCACCGCACAGGCCAAATTTCCTGCTGGGTAAGTTGGCCTGCTGAACAACCATAAATTACACACTGGCAGAGAATTTGGCTTTGCCTTCTCAAGACGTGTGCTCTGCTGTCTTCAAGGCCAAAGTCAACTTCAGGTATTACCATGAAAAATTATAAAATTAAGTGGAGTATAAGTGAGTATAAAGGTCCCAGTTCCGGAAACACCTGAGGTTAGAAGTGCGTGTGATCTCATGATTAAAATTAAATGTTATATATGTGTTAGGTGTGGAGCCAGCTATGGCAAAATAGACCCACAACTACCTGCCTATGTACCTATCATAGTGGCATGTACAATGGATTATGCCAGCTTTCAAAGCACAAAATCCTGCCATTCTACAGAGCCAGCAAAAAAGGGGGTGTGTGCAAGGGAAGAAGGCTTCTATGATTTCCTTGGTTCCTAAAAGATGGCTGAATTGGGGCTTAACTTAGTTGGCACAAACTGTTAATGCCTTTAGGTCAGTTTGCTGCTCTTCTGACTGGTTTCAGTAAGAAATAAAGCAAAGCGTGTTTTTCCTCCCTGAAATGAAAGTCAAATGGAAACAAATGCTTTTGTGGGTTCTTAGGGAAAGTAAAAACAGTGGAAATGTGGAAAGTCTCACTTTGCATCAGTCACGAGAACAGAGTAGACAGACATGGAGAGGCAGTGGCCTTTATCCACAGCTGAGAGGTCACATGTCACTCACAGTGTGGAAATTTCAGCTGAGAACTTTGTCCGGGACAAAATTGCCTCAAATCTTTTTTGCTGGTACCAAAGAGTATGTTTAGGCAGGCTGTTCCCACTCTTCCCTGTTGGTGCTGCTCCCCCTTCCTGAAGTATTGAAGTGTTTTTTGGGTCCCAGATAGAAACCCCAAGGTTCCTTTTTCCCTATGAGTGAGGGTACCATTCCCTCTTTTGCTCCCTGTCTTTTTTTTGTCTGTCTGTCTGTCTTTTTTTTTCTTTATTCCTGATTTACTGGGTGTGTTTACAGATTGGTAGGACAGAGAAGAGCATGGCCTTGAATATGTAGTACAGTGCTCTAGCTGCCTTTAGAGTCCTTTTCGGTATAGTAGGAGACATGGGTTTTCTCCTGAGGCAGAGAAGGGAATTGTAGCAAAGTCTTCCACCTCCTGGTTTCTGGGCTTTAAGTAAAGTCACTAACACCAAATTTATATTGCTGTTAATAAAGATTAACCAAATAAAAATTGGTCTGCCGTATGTTTCAGTGGTTAGTAATTAATGAGCTGTTATTTATTTTCCATGGGTGTTGCTTTGTCATTAAAAGATAGAATTTTATTATAATCTTTTATAGTAATAAGTCCTTCATTGACAGTGAAAGTTGTGTTCCATGGAAAAGTCTTCCAAATGAAAGCCCAATCTATCAGAATACCAGTAATGCTTTTCAAAATCTGGGAAAGGACATTTTAGAGGAAGTTCTCTTTGGTGAAGCAGAGACCAAGACATATCGGTGACTTGACAAAATAAAATTATTCTCCTTATTCTCCTGAAGTCTTATATTCAGCCATAAATGCCATCTTTTGTGATCTTTTACTGGAGCTTTGTGATACTTACTCGTAAGTCTGAATTTTTAGTCTTACCCTCTGTGAGGTAAAGACAGATACGTATTTTATGGTCTAGTTGCTTAATGCAACAAGTTGTGGCTGCCTGAATTCCCTCTTCATCATGCTAAGCCTATGAAATGGCGGTGCAGTGCCATGCTATCTATGGGAGGTGATATAAATTCAAATAAGTATTAGCATTCATCTTGGAAAGAGCTAGGAGATGCACATAAACCTCAAAGCTTCTGTTTATCCAGAACAGAAGTTTAGAGCGTAGAGTGTATGTGCACAGACATGGGTGCATACTTGGGCACAGTTGTGTGTGCATACTTGTAAAAAAATGACCACAATTCCTGCATTTTTGTTAATTCTGGAGGAATCTGGTCCATCTGTATTTAAACAAACCTTGTTTGGCAGCTAAAAATAATAATAGAAAAAAAATTTTAAGCAAAGCTAATTAATGTAGCCAAAGAGACATTTTTACCAGCGCTGAAGTCGGCTGCTATAATTTATGCTGGCAGCGCAGCACAGCGACCCGAGATGGACAAGGTGTGGCAAATGACCAGTGCTTTTCAGGTGAACTCTGAAGGTGTTTGTTGAACTGCAGTGGCAGAAGGAAACTGTCCAGGAGTACCAGGCAAACATTTTTCAAGAGCAGTAGATCTCTTACTGGTATATGTGTTTAAAGTGTGTTAAAAATAACTATGAACATTATTAAAATATAATAACACATTTTTCTGGTTTTTTGTTTTCTGCATAGGTATGGGAAAATTGTATCCACAAAGGCAATTCTTGACAAAAACACAAATCAGTGCAAAGGTACGTGAAAAACATCTACCCTGTGACTTCATTGTCTGTTTGAATGATTGACTGGTGGCTTGACTGCCAAAGCTTTGGCTCCAACTGTGCAATCAACATAATGTACGGTATATTACAAACATATTTAATAATGCCAAAGCTTTGAGTTGTGTTTCCAGTAACATTGCTCATTAATTTTTTTCATTAACAAACAAAATGAAAATCACAAATCAGAACAAGTATCAAATTGCTTCAGCAGAAAAGTAAATTACCTTCTAACCACATAGTGCTGTCTGATTTGAATGATATCATCAGTGATGCAAATTGATTTCCTATATAAAAATGAGAAACCTTTGGGAAAAGTTTCCCAAGCACAACCTGGTTTAATTTTTCTATTTTTGTGAAGTCTTGGCCTACCCTATTGGAAGAAGAGAATATTCTTTGTGACAGGAGTAGAATCACAAGTCGCAATACCAAGATATAAAAGTGATTCCTCTTCTAGTTTTCTTAATTTTTCTGCTAATGTATGAGAACAGTTTTTAGTGAAATACAGCATGTTTCGTGTGTGTGTGTATAGCTATATTTGCCTAGATATATACTGACTAACATGTCTAGAAGTATCTCAGGACTAGAATTGTTATTCATTTACTGGTCTGAAGAGCCATCAAGTCTGCGGGAGAAGCTCTGCTTTAGGATGACTCTAACTTTACACTAATGATATACAGAATCCATTTGGAGCAAGAAGATCTGCTAAAGTGGGTTCCACTGATAAGAGGCACATTCTGGACAGCATTTCTATATGAGTTAGTAAAAAGCAAAAGCATTGCAGCACAGGAATATCTTATGGGTGGCTAGATAGGGTGTGAAGAGAAGAAGCAGAGGAAGACATTTGGGGAAATTACGAGATGGGGCAAAATCATGCCAGCTATACCAGTGATGTTCTTGCAGTTTGTGGAAGCGTGTGCCTTTACTATTGCTTGCCACAACAGCATTTGTTAGCCACTCAGAAGAAAAGTAGGCTGGAAGACGACACTTCTAGTCTTAAAACCTCCACCAACCCAATGGGTCACGGGCAGTCCACAGAAGTGGCACTGCTGGGCATTTGCTTTTACCTGATCTGCTTTTCCTTTCCTTGGAGCACTGTTCTGGCAGACTTCTGATAACATTGCTTTGTCTGTATTTCTTTGAATATTACAGCAGGAACAAAACCTGGTTTATTGTTTTGGGGTTTTTGTTTGTTTTGATTGTATTATGAAGGAATACCCTTGTGGGAAGTCAGGCTGTGCCAAGTGCAGAAAGCCCTGGCAGGGTGATCAGGTGGCGAGTGCTGCAGTTTCAAAGCCAGGAGATGATAGACATGGCTGATGCTGGCAGCAGCGCGGCCAGGAGATTTGAGTTTTGGAGGCAAGGTGCAGCGTGGGGAGCTGCAGGGAGAGGGGGACTTGCAGCATAATAGGGCTACGAAGGGGGTGAGTGGATTGAATGGGCTCTGAGTTGGTTTAACATGGAGGAGGAGTGCTGCGGTGGGATAGGAAAGGCTTTGGAGTGGGAGCAATTGGGGATAGAGCTCTGGGCCAGGACAGAGTTGGGGCTTAGGTTTAGCAGAGCTGGAGGGGCCTGAGCTGCTGATGGGAGGGATGAGAAATAGGAAGTCTGTGGCCAGGTAGGTTGGGATTACCCTAGGACCACTCTCCACTGTCTTGCACTCCAACTGGGATCTTCCTTTGGGGACGAGGGCATGGAAGTCCCTGTTCCCCTTCCAGCTACCATACAAGACTGAGGTCGTCTCTCTTCTGTCATGTGTCAACTCCATCCTTTTTTCATCTTTCTTTTCTGAAATTTGTCTGTCTGAAATGGCAACACAAATCAAGCAGGTGGAGTTAGATTTGAACTGGGCCATATGTTGAAATAATGAGGTCAAGTCCATGAGAGAGAAAAATGTATTTGTGTCTGCTGATTTTGCTTGTCTGAGACCACGGTGTTGTCAGTGTAGGTGCTTCAGCTGGGTGCCTAAAGGTTGGTGGAGAGAATCTGTGGGTAGCATGCTCAATGACTGTCCTTAACTTTTTGCTTTGTTATTAAATGCGTATTTGTCTGGTAACCACTCCACAAACGTGGTGCCATGTGGTCAGAACTTCCTTCCATTCCCATTGCCAGCAGTAAACAAGGAAAGGAATAGAACTGTTTGTGAAACACAAAATGTGAAGTGAAAAGATTGTAAAGAATTTGAGTGGTAGAATTTCAAGAATGAAAGCCATCTGGGTTTGGTGTTCTTTATGTTGTAGTTAGCTTTGAGATTATTGTAGTGGGGCAATATAACAGTGAGTTGGAATTTTGTAAAAGTTTGCTGTCACACTGTTGTATTACACTGTAGGGCAGAGATATTTATTTGTATTTTCAAAGATGGATCTTTAAGACATAAGTGCTGCCATTAAAGGTTCGTAAACATAATTGGATTTATTAACAATATGCTCCATGGCATAAAAAGAAATTTTGCTGCTTTAAATGCTGAGTACAATTTCCTTCCTCTTTGGTTAGGCTGCCAAAAAAAAAAAATTAAAAAAAAAAAAAAAAAAGAAAAAGTAAAAAGAAAAGCTTCCCAGGAATCAGAAGCGGAAGGGACCTGAAGAGGTCAGCTGGTCCATTCCTCTGCCTCGGGACAGGATCAGATCTAACCCACTGCTGAAGGGTGTTTCTCTAACCTGTGCTCAAAGGCCTCCAGCGATGGACATTCCTTGAGCTCCTCAGGCAATCTGTGGTAGTGCTCCCTCTCCTCACTATTATGAAATGTTTCCTAATGTCTAACCCAAATCTCCCTTGATGCAATTTAAGCCTATTGTTTCTTTTTTCATCCCCAGTGGACATGCAGAACAGTTTATTCCTTTTCTCTTTGCAGCAAATGTATATATTTGAAGACTGCTGTGCATCTGTCATATCTTTTCCTTAGAGTAAGCACGTATTCCTTTCACTTTTTCCTTAAAGGCAATTTGTTTTAAGTTGCTGATTATATTGGACTTTCCTGGTCTCTGCCTAATTAGTTCACTCTTGCTTGAAGATGTTACAGCCAGGCACTGGGTGTCACATGGCCAAAATTTTACCATTCGCACTAGTGTAGAGAGGTCTTCTCCGTGATCACGTGACTCTCCTGTTTTGTTGTTATATCCGTGTAAATAAATATGTATATTTAAGATATAGATATATTTCTGAGGCACAGGGCGTTGCATGAGAACAGCAGTGTTGATTTATGCTAAGAGATTCTCTGCAGCCCCTGGTCTGTTATTCTTTTCTCCAGCGCTGCTGCCAGCCAGGCATTCCTTATTGTGTGCTCTGCTCTGTGCTGTTGATTATTCCCTCCTAAGGCTAGTACTTTTCTTTTGTCTGTATTGAATTTTATCCTTTTTTTTTTTCTGACTACTCCTTAATTTTCTAAGATTATTCTCAAATCTGAAGTCTCCAGAGTGCTTGCAGCATTTACCTCTTTAGTATCCTCTTCACAGTTAATAAATGATTTCTCTAATCCACTGGACAAGATAATTTGGAAAAGAGTGAATAATGACAAACCCAGGGAAGACTTTTAAGGAAACCCTCTCAGTACACCAGGTAGTGCAACAGTGAGCCATGGAGAACTTTCTTTTTAAATTGGATTTGCTAATCAGTTTGGCACATACACCACAGCAGTTTTAGCTAGATCGTATTTCTCCCATCTGCTTAAGTTATGAGAGACAACCAAGGTTTAACTAAAATATAAGGTACTTACCTATCCAGAAGACCTACTTCTAGATGGAAGTATGATGTGACAGTATTTATTCTTGCTAAATCCATGCTGTGTGGTACTAATCACCTGTTATGTATTTGCTCAAAGATTTTTTTCAGAAGTTGAAAATATGTTGAAGTGTGTCTAATTGCCTGGGCCTGCATTCATTCCTTTTAAACACAAAAAAAACCCCACCACCTTAAAAAAACCTCCACAAAAACCAAACCAAAACAAAAAACCTCAGGCATTTTGTTTGTTCCTTTCCAGTCTTCTGGATCTCACTCACCTTCTGCAAAGTATGAGATACCCTGTTACATGAACACATCGTCCTGTGATGTTTATACAGTGTGGTAGGGTGGATGAAATTCAAGGAGATGAGAGAAGAAGTTATCCCATGATTGGAGATTTGTTTTAGTGTCATTTGTGGGTTGACCAAGGTACAGAGTAGAGCTGAAAGTAGAAAATAGTTCATATAACAAAGCAATTATTTCAAATACCCCACGTGTCAATGTGCAGATCTGCTAAAACAGGCCACTGCTTAGCAAGGAATGTTAGGTTTCCTCTTGGAAAACTGAGGAAAACACTCTGCAATAGACTTTTAAGTCATTCTCCAGTATTTCTCAGGCTTTTAAAAAGACACCCGTTACGTTGCTGTCGTGCTAAGGAATAATGTTATCTGAGGATGTCTCCCTGGTATGAATTAAGCAGTCGAGTCTGAAGTAATCATATATATTGCAAGGGAGTTCACCAAGGGAACCTTTTGACGTAACCTCTCATTTTCAGATTGCTCTTTGCTGGTGGCATAACTGCTAAGTGAGGCATAGGAGAAGCAACAACCACCCTGTAATAGAACAATATATAAAACAAAATCAGCACAGACATGACAAAACGGCCAGAAATCACCAGACAAAGCAGGGAACAATCACATATGGAGAATAATGAAAAACAGATACATGATTCATTCAGATGTTCAAACACAAAAACCCTAGTGAAAAGTCACAGAGTTTTGGCTGCTGTTGCTTTTTCCCTCTCCTCTTTCCTTCTTTCCCTTGTGCATTTCCCTTCTGGGTCTACTGTATTTGCTAATTTAAAAAGTAGGGGAAATGAAATAAAAGAAACTGTTCAAGAGAAGCGTTAATCTGAAACGCGTAGACTCCTGTTTCCAGCCCTCGCCCCCCGCCCTCTCCAGACTGGCTTGCCTTTGATAGACCTACGTGCTTAGAGCCCAGGGAATGAGTAATGGTTGTTTCACAGTACAGTTTCCATACCTCATAGCAATGGAATACAGAACAGTTAATCTGCCAAATACACAAGCCCATTTCTTAGAGTATGAATTACTGTCATCTGCATCTGCCCTTGCAGACACTTTAATTGCATGCATGCAGATTTACTTCCTAGTTTAATCAGGAGCTCGTATGATTTTGAGCATTTTGCTAGGACCTTGGAAGATGAGAATGGGAGAATGACTAAAAGTCCGAAATCCCACCCGTGGTAATTTTTTTAAATAAATAAAACCTTTGAATCACAGTAATGTGTAGGAGACAAACACTTCAACTGCATATTCTTTATTTTATAAATATTTTTTCAAACCATGCATGACTTGATTTGTTGAATAGCAGTGTTTGTCTTGAGAGAGATGTTCCTAACATGATGAGAGGAACTACAGAGACTCTTTATAATTTTAATATTTCATTATGACACTTTTTCTGTTGAGAAACGTTAGCAATGATCTCTTCATTTTTAAAATACGAAAACTGAGGATGCATATATGCAGTTATTAGGATTGCGGTGGGTTGATGGTAAAAAAATGCCATGAGGTCATCTGTGTTAACCCACCATGTATCACATACAATTTTATTTCTCCAGTTGCCTTGCTATTTTTAGACCAGGACATAAAACTTACTGTGACCTATTTTATAAATTGGGAGTTTATTTGTGTAACAAAAATGGGATAACTGGAGGCTTACTGTAAGTGTTGGAGATAATTGTAATGGCATGATAAAGTGCTGCTTCATATCTCCCAAAAGGGGTCTGTCCTGCCTTGTGTCAGTGGGGCTACTCATCCGCTTAAGTTCACCAGCATCCCTAAGTACCCCAGTGTATTGGAGCTCAATGGGCAGGAGGCTTATGCTTGAGTACTCTGATAAACAAAGCTTGTAAGCATGTGGCAGATATACCTTGGTGTGTATGTTAGACAAAATACTTCCATAACTTTAAATTTTAGAAAGTAATTTTTTTTTGCACATGTTCTATGAAGACTAGAGGTTATTTGTGATCATATGAAATTATGCATTTTCACTTTATTAATTCCTGTTCCTGTTATATTTGAGAAGGCACAATTTGGTTGTGACTAGCAACATGAAGCAAGTCTATGTAAAATAATAAGCTAGTGAAGAACGAGCTAAGCTGCGTAGAAAGCTATTTAGTTAATAAATTTTATTTATTGGGAATAAGCTCAAATTGCAATAACTGTGCTTCATTATTTATGATTCTCAGAACTGCCATTTTGAGAGAGGAAAAAAACCCAGCCAAGTAGGTCTGTGCGTGATCACAGACTGTAAACTGTTCACACTAGGAGGGCATGCACAGCGTGCTTCAAGGCGAAATGGATCTTGTAGAAAGTAAATAATTTGTAAAACAGACTTATTTAATTTTGAAACTCTAGACTTGTGTAAAAAATAAATCAATCCTGTTTTCGATGCCAGGATAGACAATAGATGTGGTGATTATTTTTGTGCATTAGTTTTGTTTGTTTGTTTGCATTTCATTTTTTTTCTTCTTTTTTTGCTGCATTCTAAAGTTTTGTGTAATCAGCGGCATAGTAGTTCACACCTTATTAAAAATGTAGTGATATGGAATATTTCAATTCAGCAGGTTTTCTGACAGTGAGGCATTTGTGAAGGCTGGATAGGTGCTGAGTGTGGGTAGGCACTTTGCAAGTTTTGTGTGGCTCTGCTGATCCATCTCACGACTGACCTGCAGCAGCCCCAGCTAACCTGGTCCTGGGTCTCTTGAATAGAGTGCGCAAAGTATTCTGAGTTGCGCCAATTTGGGTTAGCAAGCCAGCTGATAAGCCCACATGTCCTGAGTTAGCCGGGCTAGGTTTTTTGATAAGAGATACATTTAACCATTGTGCGGTCAGTTGTTTAAAATTTGTGAACATTTGGAGGGGTTTTTAGGTTTTTTTTCCTATTTTTTGAAACTTTAGTTTCACTCCTTTGTTTCTTGTAAGTAAAGATTGAGAATATTTTTTTCCTGTTTAAATTAAAAACTGATACTACTTTGTAACAACGTGAGTCTAAGAACCAAGTCTTTAGGAAAGTTACCTAAAGTAGACATCGAAACACCCTAAAGGCAGGCATACATCGAAATAAAATGAAAAGAATTGCCGATGAGAAACCATGAGGCTGTCCACTCACCAGTGAAGTGTGGCAAGCTCACACTCTATCAAATGAAAGCTTGTTTGATCTGCAGGCTCGTGAACTATGATGCTGTTATAAATTTGACTATTTCAAGAAGTTACCAGGCACTGGATGGAGAATAAAACCGAAGTGCATGTGTATGTTCAAACATCCGTATGTAGTTAACTTACAGATGATGTGTTTTCAGATTTTAGGTAACGTAACGAAGTAAATGCACTCAGTGGGGGAGTGTGATGCCGTTGGGTGAACTATTTTCCTGGCACTTGTTGGGCTGGCCAGCGGGCATTACCTGTGTCTTGGCAAATGTGCAAATATTTCGCAAAATCTCATTTTATCTTGGAGGTCGAGATTCTCCTACTTGTGTGTTTTCGAATGCTTTCCATATCCACTGTAGCAACATAGGAGAGGGTGTGATGAGTTGTGCCAAGCAAGTCACCTCAGCTGGAATGTGCCAGCCCTGGCTGCTGCCCTGCCATGGTGTGGAGTTGGAGACAGACCTGCCTCCATGGCTGCAAAACATTGCTGCACCTCAGCAAGCGTTCTTAACTGCATCTAACCAGTGCTCTGTCTCAAGCAAGTCCTCTAAAAATTGCTTCTTGGGTTTAAAGCCAGGTCCTCTACAGAGGAAGCTTCTTTCTAATTAGTTCCCCAGACACTTTCTTAAACGATTTCTTTGCAATTAAGGAAAATATTTCCTGGGTCATTATCTTTTCATAAATGAACTCATGGCCTAGCAAATATTTTCTGTAAGGAGACCCAAGATGCTTAAGTATTCTGTGACATATCGAATCTGTGATTATTCTTAATTTACTTCTTCCAAAATTTGCAGGCCCATATCACTGGCAAGTAATTGGTTTAATTTCTCTTCCTTCCAGAGAAATAAAAAAGTAAAATTTCCATTTATACACAGTGATTAATGTTTTGATTCATTGGTCTGTATAAAACTTTGCCAATAGCTTGGCATGCATTTGAAGTGCATTTTGAGACTGGGTAATGTTAGTAGGCTCTTAGTGGTCTCAGCAGACTCGAAAATATCTATTTCATATCACAGAAGTGAGCAGAAGAGAAATTTTTTTTCTCTTTGAACAGCAGCTCATAATCAGCTTTGTTCAAAGCTTACTTGCAATGCATTGGCTTTTTCAACTGTCTTGCAGAATTGCTTTGCTTAAACTTTTTTTTCTCTGGTGCCATGATACAGCATCTCATATATCAGGAAAAGTGTTTAGCCTGTGGTTGCTTGAAGGTAGGTCATCTCTCCCGAAAGTGGTGGTACTCTGCTGAGAAGTTGGTTTCTCAGGAGACTCCAGTGCTTCAGCGCAGCAGCTGAGCTGTGGGAACCCTCAGGCAGAGGCAGAGGAGGACAGTGCCCAGCTCCTTAGTTTTGCTACAGCCGACTCCGTTACGTGCTGTCAGAGTATACAGCATATGCAGAACAAATGCTTGTTTGAGATAGTGACAATTTGATAATAAATCCAATCGACAGACTCTTACTGAACACAGGTACTCAACAGGAACCATTCTGAATCAGATCTGTTAATTACAGCGTGACTTCGCTTCTGCGGTATGCCAGCAGAGAAGTCACTGTTCACGTTTTCCTCTATTAGTGAATTAAGTAAATGTTCACAGTAGATGATATACTGTGAAAATAAAATACTAATAGACCATGCCACCATTTTTGTTCGGTCCGTCCTTCTGGGTATTTGAGGGCTGCTTGTCTAGAGATGGCGCAGGATTGGTAGAGAAGGAATATGTGTGCAACATATGAGAAAAATCATAACCTCTGGCAAAAAAGATGTAGCTCCTTCAACGCTGAACAAAAACCCCACCCACACCAGTTCTGGGGAAGGAACTGATGGGCGTTATTATTACTCCATCTATTTAGGTTGTGGCAGCCATATAGCAGTAAAGCTCTAGGTGCTGATCGACGGTGCATAAAACAATTGTACTGTACAAAAATTAATTAAAAGACAACCTTGTCTTATGGACTTTGCAGCCCAGAGCTTTGAAAAAGACTAGTATCCACAATTGCTCTTAGGCACTGTGAATAATCTTGTGACTTTCAATGGAGTTAAATAATACTTTTTTAAAATACTGAATTCTCCAAAAAAGAAAACCCCAAACCAGTCTTTCAGCTCTCCTGAGAACAGTCATACATTTGGATAACAATTAGTGAGTATTTTTCAACCCAGAATGTTTTGAGGAGAGCTAAATTTATATATGAGTAAAGGAGGAGGCCATGTTAGGGGTGGTAGGAGGGACTCTCCTACTTGGTGAAGTAGCTTTTGTCTGACTGGGTCTTCCTCAGGACTGATGATCGGCTGATGTTTTCTTCCATTAGATGGCAGTGATGTGATATGTGGTTTCTCTGGACGCCCAAATTAGAAGTTTTATTTAAAAATTAGAAATGGTTCCATTTTTCTTTCTTTTGAAAAACCATCTCTTCGTTGGTTTATAATTTCAGAGTCTTCAGTCTTTCAATTTTTCCTTCAGGTAGAATCTTACAACTTATTGGCCAGTTTCAAGTGAATGTGGCAGAAGACTGGGACTTTCAAATACAACCAGTTTAAAATTTTTCAGAACACGGGCGGCTACATAGAGTGGAGACTCAGTGCTCCCACAGAAGGAAATGCAGCGTGGGTTTAGTTTTACTCCACCTAAAGTAACCACAGTAAATCACCACTTGCTCATCTATGGTGGACCCAGAGCTTGTGCTGGTTTTACCCAAAAAGGAATCTGGGAGGGAGTTATGGGTGTTGGAGGGGAGGGTGGAAGCAGTAAGGAGTGCTTGGGGTCAGGGAATTGGAGTTACTGCAGCAAGTTGTAGCATCACAGTTGGGATAGGACATGGGCAGAGACAGGAAAAGTGGGGCTCAAATGTGTAAGACAACAGGCTTTGTTCGCTTCATTGCTTTTAGAATATTCTGTTTTATTCTAAATGAAGGAGAAACCCAGAATTTTTTTTTTTTTCCCGGTGATCTCTATAAAGGTCTTTCAGCCGCATGCCCTTGTTGCTTGCAGTATTAGTTGTGGTGGTGTTGTTTATTAACTTATTAAATATGGAGCAGTAAACACCATTTATTTTTAAATGAATCAAAATGGACTTGTTGCCCTTCATGGCTTTTTATTAATTGAATATTTTTGTTCAGCTATCTGCTTTCAGGGCAAAGGTTGCAGCCAGGAGATGGGGGTTGATGGGACCTCCGTTTAAATGCATGTTTCTCTATGTTAATTGCCTGCATATTTAACCAACCAAGCATGTAATACTGCAGAAAGTAAAGGGTTTTGTGGTCAACCTTTAATCATGAAACAGCAAGAAAAAGTCTGAGCGACCCGGTTTGCCTGAGGTGTCTTGGTTGCTCTTGTCAGTCGCTTCAGCTCACAGTAAATTGCAGGGTAAATTCCACATAATTTATGGAATGTATCTTTAAAAAAAGCCCCAAAACTGAGGAAAAATCAGTATTCAATATTTTAGTGTTTAATTGTTGTTTATTTGTTGCACATTATCTTAGTAGTTATTTCCTTTTTAATAAAACAGATTTTATTACTAGTATAGATAGTTATTAGGGAAGAAAGTCACGGAACAGACATTAAATATGCCTTGAGTTTTGGAGACAGATACATATTTATCAGTTTGGGTGAATGTGAGTTCTTCCATCAGAGAGAATTGCATAGCTACTGCTTGCCCTGCTCTACTTCTTGGGCTGTTGCTGTAGAAGTGTTAAAATAGCTACACTTAAAGAGGATCGTATGCCCTGCAACAAATCCTTCTGTGGCTGCTGGGATTAAAAAGCCTGTGTTTTGTGACCCTGCTGTGTTTTTTCTAGTGTCTAGTAATGGGACTGAGTTTTTGGAACTTAAAGTATTTGAGATTGCTACCTCTGTCAAATTTGTTTGAATAGGGTAAGGCAATTCAGAAATTATGGGGAAATATATGTAGATACTTCTGCAGTATATTCTTTGCCTGGCTTTTTACTCCTTTTGTAATTATTTCTAGAATTCAGTTTGCCTTTTCGAGCATATATGGAGCTGACATTTCCAAGGACCATTCAAAGGGCATAATTTTATATGTGAAACTGGAATTGTGTTCTCTCATGTGCATTGCTACACTTATCTATGTTTAATTTCTTCTGCTGGTTTATTAGCCAGTCACTTAGTTTGATAAGGTCCTTCTGCAGATCTTCCCAGCTGCCCCCACTCCTTTTTGTTCTGAATAATCTTGTCACCTTACTGCTTAGCCTCTTCTCATGATTTAGCAACAGGTTGTGCGGTATGGGTCCTGGCAAAGCTCCACGTGGAAGTCCATTGGTGCCGTTCCCCTGTAGTAAGAAAGACCATCCCCTCTACCCTCCGTTTTTGTCTTTTAACCAATTGTTTATCCAAGAACTTTCACTCTTAAGCTATGGCTGCTTAGTTTCCTAAGAAGTCTTTTGTGGGGGGCTTGTCAAATGCCTTTTGGAGATCCAAGCAGACTATATTAGCCGGATCACCCTTATCCACAGGCTTGTTGACCTTTTCAAAGAACTCCAGTAGATCTGTGAGGCAAACTTACAAAGGCCAGGTTAACTCTTTCCACATACTGCATTTCCATTGATTTTACTCTGTTTCTGTAATTTCTGGTAATTTTTGCACCAGGTTTACAGACCTGTAGGTGCCCGGATCTCACCTGGGATCTTTTCAGAATACTGTCAGCACTTGTGCCTGGCCTCAGGTGCGAAGTCAATTTTAGAAAAGAAGCTGCACATCACTGATTAGCGTGTGTAGTCAGCTATTGTGTCCTGGAGCTCTTTTCAAACAGGGAGTGTGAATACCATCTGTTGTTGCGATTTATTAGTGTTCACTTTTGTCAATTTGTCCCATAACCTCCTCTGTGGTCATTTCAAATTAAGAGTCGCATCTGTTCTTCTGGGCTTCCTAAGCAGCTGCTCTCTAAAACAGCAACTAAAAATGTGATCTATGCATTATATCCCATTTTGCCCAGTCTGTGTAGGGATAATTAAAGTCACCTGTGAGCACTCCGCTCGCTTTCTGCCCTGACTGCTTTTCTGCACGTTCCTCTGCCTGTGGCCATTGGTGTTGCCATCCTGGTGGGGCAGCCAGTGGTAGAGGTAGCTCTCCAGTAATGCAGAATGTGCTTCACTTTTAGGCCTGGGATTTCAGTTCTTGCAGGTTCTCCGTTAGTCACTGCTGTGCTTAGCCTGATCGTTTCTCCACCACCAGCACAGCTTACTCTCTGTGCCATGCATGTTAAATTTTACTGTTGTGGTGGTCTGCTCATTGCCGCACTTTCACAGTCTTTCTGATACGTGTTTTCTTACTGTAGTATGTATTCCAGTTCACCGATCTTATTTCTTAGGCTTAAAACGTTTAGGGAGCTACTAGTGCTTCAGATGTGTTGTTGGCACAGTATTTGAGTGACTGTGGTTACTTTCCATCCTATGACCACTTAGATTCTCTGGCCTGTTGTTTAATTGGCAAGAGGGATGGATCCAGCGATCACCCTCTGATTTCCTCTGAGGTTACCAACTCTGCCATCTGTTTGCCTGATGAGAGAGACTGCCGTCACTCCAACCTGCTCCTTCCTTCTGGTTAGATCCAGCTTCTGTAGGGACACTTTCAATGGCAGAAGATGCAAAGTCAGCAGCTCTCAGTGGGGAAGGTCCAGCTGTGACTCCCATCCTGCTTCACCACCTGAATGCTGCCTTGAGCTGGCAGCTGCCATAATCGGCTTGGGCCTGCTGTATGACACTGATGAAACATCCCCTGTGAACTGCTCCCTCTTCTCCCTGAGCAGGATTTGGCTCCATTGCTTGGAAGTGATGTCCCTGAAGGTCTGCTGAATTTCTCTGTCTTACCCAGTCCCTCTCATTTTGCTGTCATGCTCTCAGGAGCCAGAATCTCCTGCTGAAGACCGTAAATTGTCTGCACAGCATACTCGGGTGTGCAGCTCTCCCATGAAGAAGACATAGAAATCATAGTTGGCATGGTAAATTGGGTAATTCCCACCTTAATTTCTTCTCCCTGAGTATTTGATGGGGTTATTCCTTCAGCTGCTTTCTATCCAGGTAACCTGGTTGACCTCCCCTCTGGTGTCTACCCAAAGGACAAAAGCCAGAGTTGTCTTCTCCCTCCATGCAGTGAAACTCATGCTCTTATGGTCTCAGCTTAGTTCTTGGAAACATGGGGCTCCTCTTATTCAAAAGAGTGTAGAGAGGGGTTGGTGGGGAATGGAAGACATAGCAGTGGAGAGAACATTTACAAGACCAAAACCAAATGGGAAAGGCACTGACTGTGAAGAAATTGGTGTCTGGTATTAGGCAGGGCAAAAAAAACCGTGTGCACAGTGCTGGCAGAAAGAGTAAGTGAGGATAAACAGGCCATGATTAACTTACGAGTGAAATATGGGTGAGAGTTTCTGTCTACCAAAGCAGCAAAGTTTTGATACAAGAGAAAGAGCAAGCTCAGTTTTTATGACAGGAGCTGTGGCATGAAGCCACTGCACAGTTGGGTGCAGGTTCAATGACCAAATTCTTGTCCAAACGCATGCACGTGTGTCGTAGAGTTCTCCTGATGTTGTGAGTTCGGAGCCAAGCAAATATAGTCAGATGTACCTTTTCAGTGCACAATTTCATTCAGCTGTTACAGTAATCTAAATAGCCGCACCTCTGCAAGGAGTGCAGTGGAGGGAGCAGGGTGATGTCCTCTCTTTGGGGCCATTGCAGCCAGCGTAGGAGCTGGGCTCTGGTGGATGCTGGCTCAGGGTTTTCAGGGCTGGGGCACGCTCTCACACTCTCTGCCACCCTTTTAAACAAGCCTGTCCCTGGAGGGTGCCTCCTGATGCAGGTCCTGGCTCTCAGGCTGGAGAGAGGGCCAGCCATCTCTCTCACCCTTGACCAGGCTGACCGGCTGCGATGGGGTGCATGGGAGTGTGTGTGGGGGGGGAGCTGCGATGGTTGGCTGAAATGCTGGGGAGTAGGAGCAGGAGGAGTGATTTGTGGCTGCGTTATGGTACATCTGCTTGCAAATTATGTGAGTGTTTGCCAATTTGACTAAGAAAAGTCTCTAGGTTTGCACATGGAAGAAAATAGAAAAATTCAAAAAAGGAGTTTTGTCAAATTAACCATCGAAAGGCCAGCAAGGTGAGCTTGCTGTGTTTTGGGAGTGAGGATAAGGCAGAGGAATGGCTATGAAATGCTCCCCTATAATTTTAACTGAAAGTTGAGACTATCAGTCAGTCATTTCATATTAATAAGGCTTATAAGAAAATGGGATTTTCAGATTATGATTTTAAAGCCCTGTGTTCCCACTGTGTTTTAGGGAAGAGTGGAAGCACATGTTGCCCACAGGACTAAGTGAAACCAGAAATTTCATTTCAGTTTAGGCAGTCTTTACTGACACTCTGCTCCTGGGTTTGGCATTCCTGGAAGGGAGAAAGAAGTGGAATGTAAAAGGGGAGAAACTTTCCAGTCAACATTTGGTTTGAATTTACACATAACTTTAAAAAAAGAAAGGAAAAAAGAAAAAAGGCAGAAGTTACTCTTATAATTTTAGTGTTGGTCCACTTTAACCTCAGAAACACTATTTGTTCTGCAAACCTCTTGTGCGCTTTTCATTCTGTATGGTGCATCAATGTCCCTGCGTTGCTGTTTTATCCTGGTAGAGAAGGATTCAAATGGAGACAACCTTGCAATAGAGGAATGTTTGGATTGACATATAGAAAAGAGTATTTCTTTATTTTACTTATTTATTTTATAAATTAGATAACTCCCCGCATTTCTTCAGAAAACAGAAACAAGATCTAGTATAACAGCTTATTTCCTCTCTAGCAGAGGTCCACACTGCAGACTGCAGATCTAGTCTGTGCTATTCAAATCGTTGTAAGAAAATCTCTGAGTTAGGGTGAAGAAGGCCTTCAGTTTTAAGACCTCAGTTGCCCTGTACAGTGTTGTCAAGGAGCTTGTGATATATATCTATATATAGATATATGTGTGTTGAACTGTTTTAGTAGAAGTTGATGTATGAGTCCATCTCATAAAATACCTTATAATGCAAGAATTGTCAATTGTGAGCATTTAGATACAAGTTAGAGAAGTTGCAATTCACGAATAATAACTAAAAGTATAATTTTGGTCTAGCGATAAACTTTCCAAGAAAGAAAAATTTAATTATCAATCACAAGATCACCATTGACATTTGAAGTTGACGGTAGGGTTCAACTCATTAACGTTTCAATTTTGCATGTGACTTTACTCTGTCTCCCGAATATAGAAGGGGCTGCCTTATACTTAGCATTAGATGCCTGCTGAAGCACAGTGCTGAAGGCAGCCTGGAGTTTCACTATAATCAATCTTCTTCGTAAAACGTGTGGCAGCTCTGATGCAAACTTGTGCTTCAAAGTTCATTTTAGGACAAAGGATGTATAAGCTTACTATTATAGGATCCACAGAAGCTACCATTTATACTGAGCCCTACACCACAGTATTTTGTTTCGTAGTACAGTTAGAAATATCACAGGCCTGAGGATGTATTTGAAAAGCTTCCTTTCTCTTTTGTGATGATGTAAAGGTAGTGTTCCCAGGTCTGATGCACTTGGCATGAATTTGGTCGTTACAGCTAGACTGCGTGTCAAAAATGTTATCTCCATTATTTCAGTGAAACCCTGACTATGTACTTAAGATGGTAGCCTCAAGGAATAGGTTTAGCATTCACTTGGAAAGGACATTACAGTCCTGATATTTATGTTGACTGGCCTGCATGCTTGTTTTAAACATACCTGATTTGGGTCTTTTGGATCACTTTTCAAATTTGGGGCTGAATCTTCAAATATTTGTCAACTGCTATCAAAAGTGAGACACAGAGGTGTGCGATGTGTGATGCTTACACGCCTCAAAACCTGTGGTACTTTAGGGAAAATAAAACATTGCTCTTGTTGATAAATGCTTACTTGTTCTGCTTGCACTACTACGCCTGAAGCTGCGCATGGATCACTCCCTGTGGTTGGAGTACACTCAGTGGGTTGTTTTGATGCGCAGTTCTGGAGGCTCTTACTTCTATGCGTATGAGCGTGAATACCTCCTTTAATTACTAAATGGGACTGCAAGATGAGTAAGAACTGTTGGAAAGCTCAGAGTTAATGCAGAAGAGAAGAGAATCTTTTTGCTTTGCAGGCTTCTGGGAGGAAAGAAGGTATTTTACACCAACTGGCAAAGAGATTACAGGGCACACTTCCAAACCTTCAGAAAAAGTTTCCCACAAAGACTTTTTTTTCTTTCAAAAAAAAAAAGCCATGCTGCAGGAATTAAGATGGAGATATCGCTGACCGAAAGGACATTTTTTCTGAATGAGCCGAGAACCAAAGGAAATGACTCCGGGGTTTGAAATCCTTTTATTTCCTCTGAGGAAGATATCTGTGCAGCTGAAATGAACCATTCTGGCTGGCTCCAAGCCAAACTTTATGGGAACTGAGATTAGGAAGTTCTATGGTCAAAATAGCCATTGAACAAATTGCTTCCAGTTTAAAGCCTCAAATTTCCTGATAAAGCTACAGCATTTAACCCTTCCTTTTTTTTTTTTTTTTCTGCTGGGTTGAGCGACCTGCCCGTTATTAGGCCCAAACTGTTTATCCAGCCGTGGTCCCTGCAGTGCTCTCAGAATTGCCTGCAAAGCACTTGCTGATTGTTACATTTGTGTGAGATAGGCAGAAGAAAATCCAGAAAAATGTTAGAACAGGTTTGGGTGATGCTTCCCACCTAAAGTAGCAGAAAAACTGCTATCAACAGGAAATCAGATTGCCAGCTGCACGGTGGCATTTTTGTCTTGCAGCCCCTTTTGAAGGGATGCTTTGTTTTGTTTTATGGCAGGGTTAGCTGGCTTGCTTGACCTTCCTGAACTGAATGAAGAGGCAGCAGCAATAGCAGTCGTGTTGGACTAGATGACCCACAGAGGTCCCTTCCAACCCCTACTATTCTGTGATTCTGTGATTCTGTGCCTCTGAACTGCCATATTTAAACCAGAAAGTACTAAAAACCAGTGTGCTGTGACCAGAGCACCAAGCCTGGCCTCTGAATGCTCTGGCATGGGCTAGCTAATCTCCAGAGTAATGAAATACATGAATTAGAATAAACATTTTTGTTTATGGATTTCCTTCCCTGTTGCCTTCGAACTGTTTTGCCTGTGGTAGATAAGGACTTGCTAAGGAAGGCCCGGGAGGGTGGCAGAGCTGGTGCTGGAATTGGGAACGAAGGCCAGGTGTGCTGATGTGTCCTTATGCTGCCGTGCTTGGGACTACGTTGGGTCAGCCGCTCTGTCACATACCCGTGTGCCCGTCCCCTCGTGCACATGCCCGTCTCTTTAGCATGTGGGCAGCGCTTCAAAGCAGAACGTGTCTGGTGTGGGTGTAGGCTGTGTTTTGGGCAGTTCCTGAAGAGGATGTTGGTAACGGTGCCGCACTCACAGAGGTGTGACAGGATGCGGCCACATCCGCTCTTTCTGTCCCCACCAGCACTGTTTTATTCCCCAAAGTGTGTGTGCCTTTGTGCATACTTTGTGTATCATGTGTTAATGCCTTTGTGCAACCTAAATTTTAAAGTCCTAAATATTAGGCAGATGTTTCCATCACTTCACCTGAGAGAGTAATTCCCGAAATAATAAAACTCATTATTAGTAAGGTTTTTGTCTTTATACTCAGCCTAAATTTTGCTTTTCCTAATTTAATCCCACTACTCTTCATTATCCCTCCTCACGTACCTCTGGGCACCACACTAATTAATTTATTTCCCTCTTTGGTTTTTGCTTTTTACCCTTCAATATTATGGTTCAATGTTAAAATACATTCTCTTTTCTTGTGTTTACTCAGCCCAACAGTTGTATTTTAGCTCCAGCAATCTTTCCTTGTAAAACTGTTCCTGCTGACCTCTATTCAATGTTATTGTTCATCAGTGAACAAACCCTCTGGTTTGTTTACAAATTGCTGGTATCAAAGTGATCAGAACAAGATGCATTATCCCAGGTAAGTGTGTGAGTGACATTATAAACTGGGAATTTATGTATCAGTGCCCTTAAACCATTTTTGTTTGCTTTCTCTTGGGCTTTTTTTTTTTGAGGGAGATTAATCATAGTTTTTATGATCAGATTCGAAATCAAACCGGAGTCTAACACTTCTTAAATGTACTTAGAAAGTCCTAATTAAGAAATATTTAGGGCAGAGGTGATTTTAATAATTTGATGATTTTTAAAATGTGTTATATGTGTTGGTAACCTGGCATGAACCTTTCAAAAGGCTTGGTTTGTGTGTGTCTCTTCAGTCAGCACTACTTCTGGAATGATTTCTCAACATCATGAAGGCCCTTCTTTCCTATACTGACTTTTGTTGGTGATACGAATAATCAGCCTCTCTGGTACTGAATGACATTGTCTCATGTATTTGTAGACAGCTATCACATCTGCCCTCCCTCATTCTTTTTTCCTTGTACTATCATTTGTGTCCTAGACATAATAAGCCAGGGCAGGTAAACTTAAGTGCTTAAGTCACTAGTGAAACAAGTGCTTGGTCTGCCATTAGTCATCTGAATCTTGACCAAAACATCATTTCTTCTCTTCCTTCTTCCAAAAAGAGCACGTATGATAATTTTTTCATTTAAAAGTCTGCCCTTCAGTTACACAACAGCACTATGCTCCCTTTGTGTCACCAGTGGTCTTAAAAATAAACAAAAATCCCCAAACAAAAAACCCAAGCCCAAGTCCCAGACGATGAGCAAATAAAGGCTAGAAAGATCATGTCTTTGTCATCTGGCAAATGTGGTACATACCACCACACAAAGCAGGAATGATATGAGCTTTGCCTGGAAAAAACAAATCACTTATTAGAGACTGTGTCTGTTGGGATACCTTGGCTAACTCCTTTTGCAGAAAGTCCTGTAAATTATCACTTAAAATTTCCACAGGGCTTTATTTTTTTCTGTTAATCATTCTATCAAAATAGTATCTGTGGTTTTCTGTCACCTGACAAAGAGGAAATCCTCTTTGGACCACATCCCCATGGAAGATTGATTTGGAGGAAAGGCCAAGCTGTGTGAAAGCAGTGATTGATACTACTTGGCCTGAGGAAAATTGCTGTAGGCCAATAACAAATGCTAAGCAGGAAAATTAAGAGTAAGGAGTACTCAGAAAGGATTCTCTAAAGTCATGCATTTATAGTCCTTACCTTAGAGATGATGGAAAACTCCTGATTCATGCAAGACGAGCAACAAGTAAGTTCAAACTGGAGAACTGTTATGAATAATGGTTAGCTTGAGAAGTTGTAGTTAATAGGCACGTGAAGCGATTTTGCAGTGTCTGTATTAAATAGATCAGCAATAGGACTAAATTATTAGTAGTCAGAACTATTATTCCTTAAAATAGTTTAATGAATTTAAGATCTCCTCACAGGAGGTCTGTTAGTCTGTTTTGAGATCCTTGCATGGAAACTAAAGCTACGTGAGGAGGGAGGGAGAGGTTGTCTTCTATCCACAGTCAGAGGTAAGTGTTGGCAAAGCTAGGATTAAACCTTCAGAGTTTTCTTTACTGTCCTATGTGCATCTCACAAAACTCTTTACAAGTGTCTCCAGGAAGTAAAAAATTCATAAAAACCATTTAGACCAGAAAAATACTGCATTAATTGGGTTAATTAAGAAGGCGTCCTGGAAAGTGAAATGTAATGACTGAATGATAAATATGTAATCTGCATTTTAAAATCCTGTGCGGTAAACCTGAGTTTAGAATTGGAGATGGCCCTTTAATTCCATGTTTTTTGTATTGCACAGTTGTAGGAAATGTGCTGATTTCTGGCCATGCAAGCTACTAAAACGACTATGAAAATTCTAAATTTATCTACTAAAAATATGCAGCAGTACCCCTCATGCAGATAATAGCTACAGTGACTCAGGTAAATAAAAATGTAGTAGTAGTGCTGGATAAACACTTAAAGATATGTTCCCACGCATATGCTTTTGAATTGATAATGAGTTTATTGTGGCCATACATCTTTGTCATTCTCCATGACTATTTGTATGCAGCAAGTTTCACTGCTGTCAGTGTTCATGGAAAGTACCATTTAGATTAGTGAGAGACACATTTTAGTCTTGGGGGGAGCAGAGTATTCCATCAGCATTTGCCGTCAGAAAGTAGAAGCCTGGTCACGGTACTTTGCTGTTTTAAATTTAAACTCGATGAGCTCAGCACTTCATTTTTTCTAGAGGGAATGAGATGAACTGGTGAATGTAATGTTACACAATGACAGGTTTTTGATAGTTAAAAAAAATTCAGACAACTGTATTTCCTTTTTAAGTGATAGACTGAAATGCCTATGTTGTTCCTGGAAAAGCTTAAATATAGATATATATATGATGTAAGAACGTACATAAAACTTGGTATTTAAGTAGGCTGTTTTCTTGCCTAATCATATTAATGAGTTCCAAATAGTGTTGTCATAACAAATTGCTATAAATTGTTTATTAATATTATAAATTATTTTTATAGCTCCCCTCTTTTAAAAAAAGGTATTGTTTTGAACTGGACTTTTCTGGAGGGCTGAGCTGGAAGAAATTTGTAATAAAAATTCTGGTGAAATATTGGTGCTTAATCATTTACAGATGGAGCTATACATTTTTCTGATTCGTAAACACTTTTGAAAAATCTTGAGTTTTCATTTGAACATTTGGTAGTAAAAATACTCATGCTGTAAAGTGTTGATGTCCTGGGTGGTTTGGATCACCACATGTGGCTGTTCTGCACATAGGAAATACTATAGCTGTGTAACTGTTGTGATTGAATGTGGGAGGTATAAAGTCTCTTAACCTATGAGTGTCTTTGTATCAGACCTATCTTTTGAAAAGTGTGGAGTTTGCAGCAGTTCCCATCAGTCTAGCTTTAGTTTCTCCCTCCTTCTCCCTCCTTTTTTTTTTTTTTTTTTTTTT
>Ga0065711_1001997_pt1 | contig 37541 bp, 15 predicted proteins | sample Hoacrofraction12_FD_59098 | JGI IMG/M metagenome (GOLD analysis project Ga0065711, IMG submission 59098) | Hoatzin crop microbial communities from Cojedes, Venezuela - Epithelial fraction 12 v2 (version 2) | ecosystem: Host-associated > Birds > Digestive system > Esophagus > Crop | place...
TACAAATATCTGAAGGGTGGGTGTCAGGAGGATGGGGCCAGACTCTTTTCAGTGGTGCCCAGTGACAGGACAAGGGGCAATGGGCACAATCTGAAGCACAGGAAGTTCCAGCTGAACACGAGGAAGAACTTCCCTCTGAGGGTGATGGAGCCCTGGCACAGGCCGCCCAGGGAGGTTGTGTAGTCTCCTGCTCTGGACATATTCAAGACCTGCCTGGACAAGGTCCTGTGCAGCTTGCTGTAGGTGACCCTGCTTCGGCAGGGGGTTGGATTGGGTGACCCACAGAGGTCCCTTCCAACCTGTAACATTCTGTGTGATTCTGTGATTTTGCAACTGATTCAAGCCACTGCAATCTCTGGAATTTTTTTCTCTTGATTTCAGTAGGTTTTCCACTAAGGTCTCAATCTGCTTCTAGATAAAGCCAAAGGATTGTGAATTGTATTACTCTCCATTGCTTCTGCATTTGAGGCTCACTGACAGAAAACAGACAGTAAGGCCAAATCCTTCAACCGTAACACGCATTTCCAGAGGGAGAGTTGAAAGCTGGTCATCAGTTTCTTGATTTTTATTGTATTTCAAACATGATTGTGTTGCTGCTGTGGTTGTTGGCTTTTCTATCACAATGGCCTTTAATTTTAAACATGTTATGGTGATCTAACTTCCCTGTTTCCTGGGATTTCCTCAGAACATGCAGAATGAGAGCTTTTACAACTTAACTCAACAGACACTGTTCTCCACTCTCTAACAAGGGCTTCTTTCCTCCACTGTGATAGCTACTAAACACATATTGAAAAACCAAACAAAACATTTAAAGGGCTCCATTTTTCCGTCTTAGATTATGTCCAGTTATTTTATTCATTTCACAATTATAGTCTTGCCTTTCAGGCTGGGTAAGACTGATTTTTTTTTTTTTAATATATAAGGAACAAACCAAATCCTTTTTCTTCCTTTATTTTAAAATCTTGCTTTTCCATAGGCCAGACCATCTAAGGGAGAATAAAGCAGGACAAGAATTTATTGCGTGGACTGGGGGGGAGCAGGGACAGGATGACTGGAGCTCTCTCTCTCTCTTCTGCTACATGTAGGGACCTGTTAAAAGTTGTCTGGTTACATTTTTTTGGCTTAACCTCTAACCACATTTCTTGCCCCAGTTTAGCAGAAGAATGATGGAAGAGAAGTCCAGTTGGAAGAGTCCATCAAAACCCTTCTGTTGTGTATGCCTTTTGCCTACACCACTGCGAGGGGTATGACTCCCTGACCAGCAAGAGGAGCTATCAGATCAGCACTGAGCACTGCTGCTACTCAAGTGACTTTGTCTTCTTTGGGATAACAGCACTCAGATCCCCCGTCCCCTCTCTTTACCATCAGGAGCTGTTCTTAAGTTCCAGAGCTATAAAGTACCTATGATCGAACCCTACTGTTTATTTTCTGGACGAGGACTTGCCCAACTTGCTTTCTTTGAGCAAGAAGAAATGAAGAGCCAAATGTGACAATTAGTAATCATCAGGATGCTGTATTTCACTTCTATACACCACCACAATTATTTCCTGGAAAAATTAGTTGGAGAGGGAATCCCTGTATTAGCTCTGCACAACCTCCAAACTAAGGAGCCCACAAACAGCTGGCGCATCTTCAGGCAATCTGTCATGCACTTCAGCTGCCATTTGTGACAGCTTGTGAGAAAAATAACAACCAAGATACCCAAGTCAGCTCCTTAACCTAGTACCTGGTTGCAGGAAAAAGACCCCACATACATGCTTTCAGAAGCAAAGCACACGTTGTCTTGCCTTAACTGTCCACATCTCCTGGAGATTACATCCAGAGGTTGGGATTGTGATACAACGTATTTTAACGTCAGAATCAGTGCAGTATGATTTTCTAATGTGATTAGCACAGCTCAGCCTTAGTTGGGATATTATGGCTTAGATTATTCCTATTAGTTTCCAACTGATCTTGGAACGCAAGTATTACATCTGATTTTAATGAAACTTTAGACTTCGTTGTTTTCAGTCAGCTAATGAAATAGTTGAACCTTCCCATGACTTGCTGTAATTATAACAAAGGCTGTGCATTATCATGAACAATGCTAGCCTCTTTACAAGATGTAAAATTAATCCTCCAGTGCTTGAGTACTGATATGTTTGGAAATGTAAACTGAGGAGTGAAAAGAAATTAATGCCACCCTGGTGAAATGTGAACCTACCTGGCACAGAAGCTCTCACACAGTACACTCTGGCACAGCCTCTTGCTTACATGTAACTTTATGTTAACAGGAAAAGTCACTTTAAAATCTGTTTTGTTCATGAAAGCCTCAAGCACACACACAATTTAATCACATTTAGAAGATCATTTTAAAGAACTCATGAAAAAACAGAAGTGCGGTATAATAAAAAAAAAAAAATCAAGGTGGAAACATCACCAAGGCCAAGGAATTTCTTGGGTTTAACACGTGAAGAAAGTTTGCATTTGCAAGAGCTTTTCCAAAGACTCTGGCGAGACGCTGTACTTTCAAGACAGAAAATAATTTCCATTGGGTGGCTTGTTTGCTGGCTTCTGTAAAACAGCTTGGTGGTCCCAGGACAGCTCTTACTGGACTAACGTTCTTCACACAAAAGCCACGACTGCAACTGGCACTAACTGTAATTGGCATCAACTGTTCCCTGCTTTGGCAACCTCATCCGAGAAACCGGAAATCAAATACAAAATGTGGACTGAATTGCCCTTAACGGCCCCTCCACATCAGGGCATACTGAGGGTAAGGAAATGCTTTGTGGAGACAGGCAGAGAACTGCAATTTCTTCCACTGTCCAGTCTGCAAAGAGATTAAAGGGCTAAGGAGTGACCAGTCAAGAGACAGAGCACTACCAGATTCTCTTTGGAGAAATGGGGCACCTCAGTGGCAAGCACCGGGAAACCTCTCTCGGCCACTGAGCTGCAAGGTGGTCTTGTTCCTATCAATCTTTGTGCCTCCTGGCACACGTACATCTGTTTTAAAACATCATCTCTGACAAATCATCTGCAGCTGGAAAGGGCTGTTTAAATACTAGCAAATTCTAGTACAGGGTTTCTCAAAATTTCAAAAGATTTTTAACTCCTGGGGCAAGGGTGTGGGAAGAACAAGCATCATCCTGTGCAAAGTTATCCTGTTTACATACCAATACAAATTTGAAAGGGTTCACTCTTTTACCTCTCTTTCCCAGCGTTCTCTTTCTTTGCTTGTGGGCAAAGGTGTACGTGCAGGGTTTTTTCACACTTTTAAAAGCCACCAAGGGTCCACAGGTCAAAGGTTGATAAGCATAAGCACTAACCTATAAAATAAATCTTTACTGACAGAAAGAGCCCCGAGTGAACGAGGCTGAACCGGGCTCGTTCTTGTCAAAGCTTGCAGCTACGCTGATGGCAGCTCCACCAGTGGCTGATATCCACTGCTACCAATGGCTTGCTTTATATAGTGAGTGAACTCTAACCACAGAAAAGCAAGCTAATTTGCCTTAAAGTATTATAAAACCACAGTGACTTTCTCCTTCCCAGTAAGCAGGGATAGGGAGAAACTACACAGGTCCAGCGACACCAAAGAAGCAGTGCAAAATCATTCTGCCAAAAAACCTTGTCCCCGAGGACTGCTGCTGCACATGGGTGTTCCCAGGCTGACCTCCATGTTAGCACGGTTCCATTGCTTCCACATAGGACTGAGGCAATGAAATTTTGACTCTGGATTTTTGAGGGTTTCCAATGAGAACAAAGAGGCCGTACTCCCAGTTCTCTTTCCACCCAGATAAGCAATTATATACTAGTATTTGGTAAGATTTTAACCACAGCCTTATAACTATGTTCTTTCCTCAAAAAAAAATCCCTACAGTTTTCAAAACCAGCACAGTTAAGGACTACTCCTTCAAATGAATTAATGAACATTTGCAGATGGAAAATTCAAATGCTATTACATGCAAAAAGTACAGGCGAGGTTTATGCATCCTTACATCAGAAGTTTGAATATACACCTTTGCTCAGTCTGCTTATGCCTTCATACCCAAGATCATGCAAATACTACTTGTAAATGCAGCGTGAATATCCTTCTGTCTTGCTTGCCCTGTATTTTCAAACAGACACAGACAAACACCCCAGGCACTCAGTCTGAATTACTAATTTCAAATGCAAGCAAACCAGCTGCTGTCAACTATTCACTTGTATGGCCATGTCACCGAGGAACCCGAAGTATGGGGTCACTGTTGTGCTAGGCTTTGCACAGGTACGGAAGAAAACAGTAACCTGCTTCAAAGAATTTCCAGGATGTAGCTATACACTTCTTAAACTTCAGAAGCTCCCAGGCTCACAAGAAACAGAAACAATTACTGATAACCCAACAGTGGTTACCAGTATTTAAGGCAGACTCGTTAGACTTCCATAAATGTAAACTTGTGGCTGTTTTCTAAGGTCAGTTAACCAACTCCTATTTAAATCAGTATCACCAGCACAAGTCTATATGCCAAGCTGGATACCCTTTCACTGATGCAGTCCCTTCCCTGCTATGTTGTTCCATTTGGAAACATTAGATCGCATCCCTCTAGTATTAAAATCTTATTAACAAAAGTATGGAAATTGCAAGTGTTTGGAGGTGAAACAGACAGTTATGAAGTAATCCTCTATAAGGAGAAGAGGACTATATACAGAAGGACACCTGTAAATATTTTTGAACTATCAGCACTTAGGATTACCCTCATCACCATCAAGTCTGTATTTCCCCTTCCCCGGAATTGAGGACATTACGTTCCTGTAAATCAGTTATAGGATTCCAGTCATTTGCATTGTATGAAGAAAGGCTTCCAGTTGCATAACTGGTACTGCTATGGGATGCAGGCAGTAAACTGGTCTCTTTCTACTTCTCAAGAGCCTGACAAGTGCTTGTTCAAAGAAATTCTTGTTCTTGACTGATCAGTCCTACTCCTTGGTAAGGAACAACAGAATGGGTGAGGTTGGAAGGCACCTCTGGATATCACCTAGTCCAACACTGCTTCTCAAAGCAAGGCCAGCAGAGCAGCTTGCCTAGGAACTTTTCCCGAGATGGCAATACCATCTCTTCCTCTATGGCTAGTACAAAAGCCACCAGGATTCCAGAACAAAGAGAGACTTTGGGAGTCTTTCCTTAACCTAAGCTCTCTTTATGAATCTGTAAGGTGGAGAAGTGAGTGACTATGCTTTTCCATTCAGTCTGCTTTAGACAAATACTTTGATGCCCACCACAAACATAGCGAGCACGACTAATAACATGAATGGTGTCAAAGCTGTTAGCAGGAAATCAATAAACCTCCTTATGCTTAAGACCATGACAGAGACAGGAGTCAAGCGGATAAAGCTGAACACTCAGAAGCCTGTTGATTAGTGTTCTGTTCCCCGTTCATATCAAGTTACTTCAAAAAATGTGCTTACTGTAGAGTGTTTTGAGATCCGATGGATACAACAGCCCTCAGTGCCATTCAGACACACACTAATTCACAGCAGGTCATGAAGTGCTGTTAAAAATACTTTGCACCCCTGAAAATTCGATGCATGTGCTAATTTTTTAAACTGTGCTTATTATCAGATTATACAAAATTACATGCGGAGAAAATTACACTTCATTAGTTAATTCAGCATAAGTGATGCAAAACTGCTCAGAAAGAGAATTCCTAAACACAGCTACAGTTGTTGTAGTCCGAAAAGCCAATCCAGCCCATCTCAAACAAGTATTAAAATAAACCTAGAAAAGTTCTGTTTTCATGAGTGTTCATGATTTTTATATCCAATTTATTAAATTGTATCTTATTACACTGTTTCACCAAAGACTCAGTATAGTGTCAAAGTACCAAAATGTAATGAATCTTTAGATAATCATAACTGACAGGTGACACCCTCATGTGGCATCTGCTGATTAGAACTGACTTCTACCTGAATAGATGATCTACTTTAAAAGAAATGTTGTAGTCAAAAATACAGTACCATCAACTCTAAACACACAAGTTACCATTAACAAGATAAGCAGTTTAGGAAATTAACCTAACAATGAGTGGAGACATTCATAATGGTTTATGCTAACTTTTCGTCAAACAATACTGGCTTTCTAAAAACAATTTGTAAGGAACCTCTATTCCTCACATTTTCATAAATCTACAGATGGATGACTCTACACAGCTAAGCTGCCTGCTAAGCAAGCAGTTGTGGTAAGGATCTGTCTAGGTCCCTTAAAGTAGGTAAGCTAGAGACTGGCTAGCTAGAGACTTTTTTCCCCTAGATTTTAGGCATTTCCTTGAGTACTATGAAAGCACAGCAGCTACTCTTTAAAGAAAGATTGAGAGGCCCTATGCTTGTAAGTGGATCCTCAAGAGACAGAGAGGTTTGACTTTTTTTGAGGACAAAAAAAATGAAGAAGCTGATTTTAGAACTAAAGTAAGCAGCCTACAAAAATACATGGTGATAGGTACTGAACAGTAACATGATCGCATGTCACGAGCTGCAGAGTGCTTCCCTGTGAATTTCTCCTGTTTTCTTGTGAAATGGGGAGAGATGGAAAGCTACTTCCAATTTTTGTCTAACCTACCAGTTGCTCTGAACATGCTTATGCACAGCCTCAAAGTGGGGCTTACTAAAATTGTGAAAATTATTTGAACTTTGCCTCCTGAGAAATGTAGCTGAGTGACAAGCAGGCAGTTTTCCAGAGACCCCTCTTTAAGAAGCCCTCTTGAGACTCTTCTTTAAGACCCCTCTTGAGAACAGTCACGTTAAAAAAATAAAATTGTAAAAGGTCCCTCAATGTCATTTCTTCTCACAAGTACATCTAAATTGTGACACCCGTTTCACCTTCATGCTGAGAGAGAACAGGAGGCCGTAATACGGCCTTCCACTTCCCTGGCAGTGTTCCAGGCCAGGTTGGATGCGACTGAGCAACTGGTCTGGTGTTCTTGCCCATGGCAGTGGGGTTGGAACCAGCTGACCTTTAAGGTCCCTTCCAGCCCAACCCATTCCATGATTCTAATATCATAGGTCTGGCAACAAAGCAGAGGATGAAATCTTTACCTATACTATGCGTAACCTTTAAATATAAATAAATAGGCCAGTCATGAAACAAAAGTGCATGAGACAAGTTTCCAGGGTTCTCTGATTGATTAGGAATTCATCTAAACTGAAATCAAAACAGATAATCCTTTTTTTCAGTAGTTTATACAGATTTATTTACATAGCACTAGCCTTCACTATACCATCCACTGTGTATACTAGCAATGATACAGCACATCTTCCTATGATCAATAGTTGGAAAATATAAGAAAATTAATGAGGAATAATTTATAAAATAAATCAAAGTATGAAAAAGCATCTGAGAGCCTACTTGATCATTTGCTTTATAAGAAGATCAAATTTTTTTTTCCCCCCTGAGCTGGGAGAATTTGCAAATGCTAAATGATGGGTAGCCTGGTTGGATAATCACAGAAGTATCTTTGTAGCAGCTATTTGTACTAGCATATACTTGAAAAAGCTCAAGCTACTCATCAGTTTTAGCCAAGAAATACTAGTGCTTGGCTGTGCTCTTAACAGATAACTTCACCAGGTTGAGTTGGTTGAGAAGCGCATTATACCATCTCCAGGGTTCATTGTTTAAGTTCCTCATGCTAGAGAGTGTTTTAGTATCCACATTTAATAAATGCTAATTGTGGCTGGCAAAGAGGGGACATGGATCATAAAGTTCATTTGGGACGTGGATACAACAGGTCAGGATATGCTGGCTTAAGGATCTTGCTTAGCTAAGTGTTTAAAGCAGTGTGCCCAGACACAGGTTAGGTTCATTTATTTAAAAGTTTGAATGAAAAATTTCAGGTGACAGAGCTCTGATCCTTAAATGAAGTTTATATTGGCACAGTGCGTACCCCTTCTTCAAGGATGTGGTCTTGCAGCATATTTTCTAAGGACTGCAACACTGAAAGAAACACAGCAGGAATGCAATGACTGGACTGGAAGGAAGCAGAGGGAGCTAACTACCAGTCAAGACTTTGCAGATGAAGAATTTTCTCTTCTCTTACAGGAGAGAATATAAAATATGAGTGACATGAATCTACTGCGACGATTTTAAAATTGAGGCAGTCTCTAAGGAAGAATGAAAGCTCTTTCAAAAGAGCAGAGGAAGCTTTCAACAAAGGGAAAATGACAGAAAAGAGGCTGTTTTGATTGGGCTCTGGGGATTTAACATATCTATTGTAAAAATCTGATCTGCTATTACTATCCTCTGAGCAAGAGAGTTTATTGTACTTTAATAATGACACAAATAGCGTGTTTGAATATTGTGTGTTTCTATAATTGTTTGCTGACAACGTATTATTGAATTCTGTAGCTGCAAAGGCTTGCTCTGGATTACTGCTTATGAAAATGGTACAGTGTGTGAAGCAAAAGATGGAATGGCAACATTGCAACCACAAGGACATCACATGTCGAAGACCAAATCCTACAGATGCTCACTACCGTGAGGATGTTCCTCACCATAATAAGTACGATGCCCAATAACAAGCAGTCACAGGATTAAGTTATGCATAGTCAATAGAACGAGCAGTGATGAAGGGCAATAAAAACTAGTGCAAGAAAAGCACTGAAAAATGACATATCATTCATAAAGTCTCACTCTTGAAAAAATTTGAAAGGTAATTTTTCTGAGCTTCAAAGGGAGAGAAAAAAAACCTGTGGCAGCCACAGAACCATACAGAAACACCAATTGTTTCTGAATAAGAAGTGAACTAGGCAGAAAAACGTTATCCCAGCAGTATAAGGGAAGGGGAACAAATTGTATAATATTGTGCCAGATCTTCCCAAAGCAAGGCAAAGTAAACAAGCCAAATAGCTCTCACTAGAAGATCTCATTAGAGCTTTTCATTAAGTATCCTTTGTAGAAACATAATAGTTCAGGCCTAATAGAACAGCAGATATGACGCTAAAAGCGGAGAGATGGTTTTCACTCAAGCAGTATACATTTGAGGGGAAAAAAAGAAAGAGAAATGGGCTTTGCACTTTGCCAGAACCTTAAAAATGCCAGGTACTAGTGGTCTAAGATGAAGGAATAAATTCCGAATCAGGAAATATCTTGAATAGCCTACCTGATAGAAATTTTCTGTTAACTACTCCTTTTTGCTTACAGCAAGTAGACTCCAGTTGATGTGTTTTGGGAGATTTCAGTTACAGCACACTGAAAGCCTCAAACAGTGGGTTGCAGGTCCCTCCATTAACAACCATCTTTTATTGTGTACTATCAGGAGGGTGCTCCCAAAAGGACAAAACAAAGGCTGATTTTTAAAATTTAATCCCTTCCTTTTAACTATACTGCTTTCTGACATTATTTTTTCTGTCTCCTTTCCGACAGCACCTTTAAAATATTTGTAGACTCGTATGCCCAACACAATTGTTGCTTAGAAAGTTTATTACATAGTTAACTTTCAATATGGTTCTAGTAGTCAGTTGAAATTTAATTATAGTAACTATCCAAATAAATCTGACTCTGTAGATTAAATAACAGCTACTCTTCAGTAAATAACATTTGAATATTCTCTCCCTTTCTCTGTCATACACAGACACTACTCGGAATACTAACAACATTGCAAAACGTGCCTTTTTCCTAGCTGTTTGGTCTTGTTAGATATTATTCTATCAGTCATTTGTTTTATTAGAACCCTAGGATCATTCAGGTTAGAAAGGACCTCGGGAGGTCTCTAGTCCAACCTCCTGCTCAAAGCAGGCCCAGATATGATGAAATTAGATTTAGCTGGGATAGATACACAATCATTCCCTTTTTAAATCATGAAGCTTGGAGACTTGGTACGGGGATGGGGACAGGGTGATTAATGGCTGATTGTAGTAAGCATTGTGCCTTTAAGCAGAGTGGGTGTTCTAATTCTGACCACCACAGACTAAGGAAACTGGTGTTACAGAACAATCATTTGGGGTTAACGTATGATATCTGCAACATCTGAAACCTGTTATTTTTCCTAGCTGAGGTTTATCCTGAAGCTTCATAAACTTTCCATTTTAAATTACAGAGCTTCGTTTTTTAACTATAATAAACTTTTATCCTAAAATGGTGTGTGCCTTTTAATCATTCCAAAGTATTTACTTTAATTAGGCTTTAAAAACCCTGCAGAAGACAGCACTGTTCTTAATTTTGGCTGTGAGAGTTTGTTCTGCACTCAGCTAGCAGCAGTTCCTGATACCCCTGCTGAACTTCAGCCAAATAGAGCATTTGAGGCAAAGCAAGATGGCGTGAATTCAAAAAAGATGACTTGTTTTTGTGAAAACATTGGTCCAGTTTCATGGCATTATCCATAATCCACTGGTTTTGTAGGAGATAAGAGTTTTCATCTTTCTTTCTCTACAGACATGCAGCATGTGGCATTCTTGGAGCGTCAGTATTCTCTTGGTTTTCCCATGCATCATCAAAGATTCGAAGTTCCAAAGTCCTGAGCATCTCCAACTCAGTAAAAACTCTTGGGAGCTGCAAACACTTACCCCTTCGCAAATCAGGTTCTAATGATATGTCCAACCGGGGGGGAAGACATTGAGAAAAGAAGAAAATAATAGATTCTTATCTCAGGTTGTTGGAACTTCTCACCTGAGACTAGAATAGCAGCAAAACCAGACAACTAAGATTCTAACTCCGGTTATTAGTTAAAGTAACAGATAATTGAGGAACACGGAGTTCATAGCAAGCACTATCCCAAGTTCAAGCCCAAGATGTCCTTTTTTCTCCAGTATTTTAAATCAAGGCAGTTAACTTGGCTTTGCCAGTCTGAATTAACAGACACTATGGCAAATTTTACCAGAGTGTAAGACTTTCCTATCTGAGCAATCCAAATAGTTCTAGCTCTTTTCTGGTGTGGGGGCATGCAAACAAGACCTGAGAAGGAAGAAAGACTATGGGTTGAGCTAATTTCTGCATCACTTCCTTACTGCACCTGAGGTTTTCCCATACTGGACTAACTGGTGGCCACAGCCAGAGGTATTGAGATTGGCATGAAGAGGTGTGGGATAAGTGTTCTCTTGTTTATTCTGAAGAGACATTCTAGCAAAGAAAACTTTTACTGCTTTCTATTTAGGACACCTTTCAGTGGGCCTGGGTCACTGGAAAGCATTAATTCCTGCACAGCCAGTTTGTAAGGACTTCCTATTACTCCAGCTGTACAAGCAGGAAGAGTCTCTCCATCTACAGACATCCTCTGACATGAAAAAAAAGAGAAAGCTGTTTCCTCCAGTTCTTTCTGGGAATATCGTAGAAAAGGATTCCAACACAGTGAGGCTCCTAACCCTTCTTCCACTCAGTGCATCTGAAACTGCACATGCTTTGAAAACAGATTTCTTGTAAACTGGATTGGGAAACAGGCTTATCAGTGCTCACACACATGGAAGAGTGAGTGGTTGCCTTGGCTGGGTTATAGTCCTTGGCCCTCAACGAGAAAATGGGAACCAAAATACTTTAATTTAAGGATCAACTTCATATAAAGGTCACAGAGTAACTGCATTTCCCTGAATGCTAGAACTCGAAAAATAAATATGCTTGTAATATAGATTCCTGGGTTTTCAACTGTGCTATATTCAATTGTATGTAGGTTTCGTGCATTAGCATTAGGCTCTTTTTCAGTTAGTCTTTGTTCCTGTTTGTGCTCTTAGCTGTCAGGTCTGCACAGGAATAATGAGGCTAATAAACCTCACAGATGTATACTCGCCTAGTGACATTTAAAAATTCTGGAAAGTGAATCATATTATTTATTAATCTGGCCTCTAGTCCTAATTTAGTCTCAGAACAATAGACTCTGGTTTCCTACCTAAAAAGAGCTAATGTAGCCCTTAGATGATATGACTTAAAGTAGACTTGGAATTAAAGGGTAAGAAACATCCAAGTAAATCACACATTCTGAAAATGCCAAACTGACTTTTTTTTTAATTTTGCTGAGCTGGTGACATTGGGGCTGAACGTGCTCTCACTTCTACTAGTGCAAATCGCTAGTTTGCACTAGCATAAGCAATATAAGGACACACTGAATTTTAAACACATCACTCTCCTTTACACATCAGCATGGAACTACTGAAATACGTAACACTTGCTATGTACTTAAGTATCTTGCTATCGTGAGACTCAAAATCAAGCTGCATGCCACTAAGGTCACTGTAGACTTTTAAACAGATTCAAACTGGTAAGTTGCAAAGTCAAGCCATGGGTTCTGATTACTTTTTATATTATGTGAATACATGTTTCTCTGGCAGTGTGCAAAGACCTGAAACTAAATGTCTTTCTGATAATACTATTTGTAATGCTTCCTTTACAAACTGGTGCAGCACATCACTTTTGTTGACATTTGAAGGACAGAGTAGGAAGACTTTTTTGCTAATGAACAGTACCTTCTAACCAAGTTAATTCATGTCAACCATGCAAAGCTTGAGACAACTGTTGAAAGTATACTGCCATCATGGAATTTTTTGTGGTCTTTTTTTTTTTTTTACTCAAAATTTAGGGCAGCCCTGAGTTACTCAACAGAAGGAAAACAAAGAGGAGATGCTGACAACAGAGTGGAGAGAAGCTGAGAGGAGAGTACTTTGGTTTCGTTCTATGCCTCTGAACATTTTCAACAGAAGTCTCTCAACTGCAGAAATTAATTTCTTTCTACATTTTATTATGTAAATAATCTTGGATCAACCTTCAAAACACTCTTTCAGTTCTTTCTTTTCTACTAGTCCTGGAGGAGGCAACTGAAAACAGAATCGCTTACTCACTGCAAAAAGAATTCACAGATTTTCACATAAAAAAGTGACGGTTTAGTGGCATGACAATATCTTTCACTTTCTTCTTGTAAACATTTGTAAGGGTAAAACTGTGTTCACAAGAACACTCATAGGAAGGAGCAGGACTGGAAATGCTCAAGTCATGGAAGAGCCATGGGTTCAGCAGGTACACAGTCAGGAAGAGGGAACCTTGCCACATGACTTAAGTGATGAGGTACAGTATGAAAATCAACTACTTTTAGCAGCAGTCATCACAAAGAATTCACAAGTGATTCACAGGCTGAAACAACTGAAAAAAAATCAATCATCAGAGAAGTTCAAGTAATTAAAATAGTAAAGTCTGCTCTTGGAAATTTCATGGCTGAAGTTTCATTGACTACTGCTTTGTTTGTTCCAACTGAAGCTGGAAAATTAAAGTGGTGAAATGCGATTGGCAGAATCCTTTGGCTAGATCCTTAAAACTTTCATAGCCCCAGTGACTTCAGGGAACCCATAGGCTCATCTTGGGTTCCATAGAACCATGCCATTTCAGACCAGCTAATCACCTGGTCTTCTGCAGTGGTTGATTCGCTGCCAATTTTTGTTGTGCTTTTATGAATAATATATAAGCACCTTGAGTTGCAAGTAGGCACTATTTGTTACACTGAAATAAATAGAAATAATAAGAGCAATTCAGCACTTGTTCTTTTACTACCAAGTACTATATAATTATAAGCCATTGGGAAATTCTGAGAGAAGCAATTTGGAACAAGTGTTGCTTATACTAATGTTTAATATTTAGACTTCTGGGTCAACAGAGTTACAAGAATCATTTATAGTGGCCTAATTGAAGCCTATGAAAAATATATTTATACTCAGTGTGCTCCCCTTTTTCATCTAATGGGCTTACTGATCTATAGATTCACTATTTGATCAGTGCATCTGGCCCCACAGGCTTCATGGTTTGCAAACCACAACCTACTAATAAGCACCCTGCTGCCTGTTTGTTAAACAGATCAGTGCTGGCAGGCACCCAAAACTCCAGCCTTTGAAACTTGGAGTTTTTTAACTTGCCCGGCCTATTGCGTGGCAAGAAAGACAATAAACTATGAACCTCATAAATGCTGAGCAATTAAACATAAGTTAGTAATACAGTTGCGGTAATGGAGACTACTTACTTCAATCCAATACATGTCTCATTTCTTCTTTGTGTCATCTCTGCTAAAAGCCAACCAGCCGACCATAAGCAGTTTGCATACGCACTAACGGTTGAGATTTCCTTGCAAACAAGATGGTGGCTGCCTACTAAGAGAAATCCACCATCCAAATAGCAATATGATTCTTCTTTCATGTTCAGCAACAAAAGTATCCACTCAAGCTCACAGCCCCTGTGTTTTAGCATGCTGAGACAATTTCTATCGTAGATGGAAGCTCGGCTCTGCTATCTGAACACCTCCCCTTGATTCTCTAGAGAAAAAATGATTTACTTGTGGAACCACATTTTCAGAAGCAGCAGCTTTCCTTTAAAACTGAGGAGCATAAAATCAGCTTGGTTAATGACCCATTCCAAGCTTGTATTTTGAGAATCTGTGTTCTGCCTACGCGTGTATTACATTCCTAGATTCTCTAAACTAGGTGGCTCCAGCAGCATATGGAATACAGTAGGACTTCAATAGTTAGGTCCCATGGCCTGGGGAAGAACTTAAAGAAGGCTAGGTACCTGTGAGACTAAGGGGTCATGAAAAGCCATCAGAGTTTAGAAAAACAAATACCATTTCTCTGAGCACATCTAAAAATCTGAATGATCAGAAGAGGTTGTTTTAGAGGAAGAAAACCTGACACAAAAGGGAGAGGACATGAGTGGCACAACTGTTGATCTGCAGAACATCATACATCCATCTACCACATAGGGCCATTTCAGTCATATTCACAGCACCTGGATATACCTGATGCCTGTTTGAGAACAGACCAGACACAAACCTAACAAACTCCGGCAAAAAAAAAAAAATCGGCTTCACAACTAGGCACTGCCCTAGCACACAAGAGTGAATCATTTCATGAGTCAGCTCTGCCTTGGACAGGCCGTCATATAGCCTAGTGAAGAACTAACACAAAAAAGTATCCACAGATGCTTCAGGGACTGCAAGGCTGCTTAGGGAAAGGCACTCATAGAAAAGGTTAATTCGTCCTTGCTACTTCCCAACTCAGCAATAAATGTGACCCATAACAATAATTCAGCACAGGTATTTTGGAGGAACTGCTATAGGACAGAGAAAGGTAGGAAAAGTTTCCTGAACTGGTGTCCTCCTAAATACACTTTGTACTTGATAAAAAAGAAAATGGAAGAACAGAATACACAGGACAGACAGAAGTCTCCCATACTTAACAGCTCCATTTTGAAGTGCTGAAGTGATTAGCTCTCACCTGAATGATGGCTCACATTTTTCCATATATCTAAGAACCATGCTTGGTGCTCAAGAAACATCTTTGGAAGGAGAAGGGAGATAAGCTATGTGCTAGTCTTACTATTTTAAACACAACCATATTCATAACCAGTTGAAAATTCTGCTTTCTTCAGACAGGGCCAACATGACAAGCTCTTTGCTCTTCATCCAGTCCAAAGTCTTCCTTTGGTGCTAAACAACTACATTTGTAAAGTACAAAGACAATCTAAATTCTTATTCATAGCCACAGGAACTAGTAGGTTGATTCTTCTAACTACATTATTAATTATATTCATCATCCAGTTACAGGGTATGGCTAAGGAAGACACTGCTATCACAAAAGACCTTTATTTAATAGATTTGTTCCCTGCCACGAGTTTCTAGGTCTTTGTATACAACATACACGCCTAGGATGAGTGACCATTTTGTTTCAGTAATGTCACTCTATGGGGAAGTTAAGGGCTACAAACATTAGGTCACTGGTATTTTCTGCTGGCTTAAACTGAAAATCCTATTAGCTGAAAAGTTAAAATGAGTTGATCATTTATACACCTCCAAAGTACATATCATCTGGGGACCTCCTGCACTGGAATCAAAAGGATGATCCTGTCTGTGTGTGTTGGCAGAAGAGCAGCTTATCATGTAAGTTTACAGCTCCAAAGAGATGATTCATTTCATCTTTTTGTTTCAAACGCTAACCCAGAGAGGCCCCTGCAGGGATGGGGAGGGTGGTGCAGATCCAGGATCACTCCATTTCAGTGTCCCAGTTAGCAAGGCCAACAGTGCCATTTGTAGAGGAGGCTTTAGAGCAGATGCATTATCCGCTAAAAAACGGACAGAAGCGATCCAACAAGTAGCTAACAACCAGTTTTAGTTAGTACTAGTCTTGACTAGATCCAAACCTGTAACATACAGTGCAAAGTCATGCTACTCAATATCGATCCCCAGAGACGTTGTACCCTCCCTGCAGTCTCTGAGGTTGGAGAACACTAACTTACGTTTTCTTCATAGTACTAATGTCCTTAATTTTATAGAAAACAAAATTATATGTACAGCCTTCATATCTTACATGATGTTATCCATAATGTTGATTACTTCGATTTTACTATGACAGCAGTCCAGCCACAAGAGAAAAACAAGTAATCCATTTCCTTATTTGAAAGCCAGAACCACATAGCGTTTATTAATAAAGAGCATAGTTTACATAGATTTTTACTGTTATTGACCATAAAATGGTGTATACTATAAGCAAGGGTGAAATTTGTAACTAATTAGCCTGTGAAGATCATATTTAATGGAGTATATAAATTTAGGTTCTTTACAAACCTTTAGGGTCTTATTCATTAAGTGTACACATATGCAGTCTTTATGCTGAAACAGGATTTTGACACATAATTCAAGGTTAAATAACCCACCTTCAGATTCACAAAATAGAATAGCTTACATGTTCCAGTCTTTTAGCCTTTAAGAAAGCAATCAAGCGAAATACGATGCACCTTCCTCAGCCAAAGAAATCTAAATAAATCCAGGAAAAAAAGCTGTAATTACCCAGACACGTGAAAAATGCAGTCAGCAGGAGAACAATAGTGTTTGCAATGTACATTTTAATCTCCTTGTGTCTTGATTCAGAATACAGTCAGCTAACTCTTACAAGAAAAGCTTCTACACTTGCTTTTCCTGGATCACCTATTGCCACTGTACAGGCTGTCTTGCTAGACTGATGACCTAAGGATTTAGACTTCCTTTTGCAGTTCTCTCAGCAAAACACTTCAGCATATAAGTAAGCATCACTAACATCAGCAGGATTTGTGCACATTTGCAAGTGCTTTGTTAAAGTAAAATCCTGTGGTAAAATGAGTAAAATCTCATGGGGCCAATCCAATGGGAATGCAATTTAACTCATCACATGGAGCATTATTAGTCATGGGCAGCTAGATGAGGAATGGCTAACCCAGTAACACTGGACTCTGTCCAGTCCTTGTTCAGTCAAAACTTCTAGCAAATTTGCTTAAGCCTAACTTAACTACATGAATATTTGTCTGTTTTAGTCCTAATCTTGCATCTGTCTCAATCCCTGACCCAAAGCCAAACTGATGTCCTTGAGAGCCTTCCTACCACCTGAGATCCTCAGGACCAGTGTGTCACCACCTGCATTAATATCTAGTTTGCATTAGCTGTGGCTATGACTTCAGTAGCATTTCAGTAACAGAATGTGCAGAATTTTGGTCCTTCTCCATTTTGTTTCCATTTTTGTTTCAAAAGACCTGTAATTAGATGGCTGCAGGTGTCAAAACCTTAACTAACATGCAGTAACCACTACTCTGAGGAATGCGTTACTATCGGAAGACAACAAAACAAATGTTCTTATGTCCTTGCAGAGACACCGAAATGCTCTTGTAATTCTAGATTATGGACTTGCTTTGTCTTAATGTCAGAATACAAACTAGATTCTGGTTTTAACAAACTTAACAACTGTATTTGTGTTACCTTTTGGAGTCTGTCCCATTTAGATAGAAAACCTTACATTAAATGTGTTCCCCACTTGTTGTTTAGGTTGATGCTGCCCTCTTCTGAATATACTGGATTATGACAGTCACTTCCCAGGAATTTCAGGACACTGAGAAAGCAGGCAATTAGTTATACAGCAATCGCCAAATAAGAAAAAAGAATCTTTACTTTTTAATCTTGTATAGCTCCTCAAATTTCATTCGCTTTTATTAGAACAGACTTGGGTGAGACACTATATTTCAAGGCCTTCAATGACAAGTCTTACTCTACTTCTGTCATCTCATATTCTGTCATGACAACAGCTTTCTACCCTCAATTTTGCAATGCAAGCATTCATTACCCACTTGATACGCTTCCAGAAAAGCCTCCTCATGCTTTATCCCACATTGCCTTTCATGTATAACAGGAGGTAACTGGAAAATTATTTCACTGTGCTTTTCCACATCACTCCATATACTCTGCTGTAATCCCTATAAGAGATCTGTGTTCAGCAGTGTCTTTATTGAGCTTTCCTTCTACACTGACTATAAATCTTTTGGGGCAGGGACTATCCTTTTTTTCTGATTGTGGTCAGCACTTAATACAGTATAATCTTTGCTAGAGCTCCTTGCTGCTACCACAATGCAATTGTTAAGCTTGTCTCAAAGAAATGAAACCAGTCATTGATTAGTAATACTTTTTCACAATTAAATCACTATGAGCATATTAGCGAATCTTGAGCTGTAGATGATGAGCCTGCACGAGTGAGCTGACAGATTCCTCATGCAACTGTTTTACATCCATCTCCACTGGAGTTTGCAATCTGGTCCTAAATACGTTTGAATATTTGGTAAGTGCAAATTACTAATTAATAAGGGAGGTGAGTGCAGAAGAAAAGGAAGAGAGGACTATAACATACCCCTATTAAAAAAAAAAGAAGAAATTGGAAATGGACTCTTGTCTTGTTAATTGAGGGACCTACAGCGGAAGAGTTGAATCTAGGTTCTGGTTGTAATGTCAACCTTTGAAACATCTAGAACTTGAGTTTCTCATTCACTCAGTGCAAGAAATCAAACTGCAGCAGCCTAGTACAGATCTGAGTCACAATTTGAGTGTGCCTTAGAACAGTGGAGGCTTCCTCGCTGTTTACAAGCTTGACTGTTCCTTACTTAGGGGTCCTGCTGACCACTCTAAGCAGATCATTACAGTTTTAGAAGTAATTTTTAATGTCCGTATCATTCTTCACTAAGATAGCACTATGAAGGTCTTATTTCTTGATGCATTTCACTTTCAGACAAGAACAGTACAAAAAATTAGTTTCAGTTCTCATAGGGCTGTACAAACTTTTCTTCTGGTTTTGGTTCACACATCTGTGTTCACACCCTACAAGGTTTGCTTTGCGTTTCACATTCAAACTGATAATATGCCAAAACCACCAAGTTTGTTATGCCCTGGGCCATATTAGCATGGGAGCTATTCATAAAGCACACAAAGGTTTTCATTTTGGTGGGCTCAGCCTCACCAATACCAGACAATCCAATGCTTAATGCTTACTGATCTCTTTGGAGCAAACAGTTTCTTCACAGTGAGCACTGAAGGAGCAGACCTCTACACTGCCAGCATTAGACAACTGTATTTTTAGGGCAGTAAACACACAGCTCAGTGCAGTTCACATGAGCAAATGCCTGCCCAGACCACTCAGAACTTGTACCTGTGGCAACACCAGGTATTTCTGGTAATTAAAGTAAAATGATAGTGTAAAGGTATGAAACCCACTGTTTAAATAAACTACTAATCATGATCATCTGGAAATCAGCTATTGTGCTGACAAGATGCTAATGCCTTTTAGCACACAGCCCAGATTATCTCTGAAGTTGTGCATCTGCAGTGGTGAACTTTGAACTTATTTGTAACAAAGAGTTTAGATCAATATGGAGGTGCAAACCCTACCACAGCCCCCAAAGTGCACTCCTGTGTGTGCATCTGAAGTGGATCTTGAAGAGCTGGGGCAAGCAAATGCTCCCAATATGGTTTCTCTGTAAAGGAACGTAACAGCAGAGCAAGCAGGGCAGTTTAGAGGCACATCTGGTGCTGAATTCCCTGGCACCTTCTAGCACTGTCATGCAAAACTGAAGTGGATGCAAGGAGTCAGCTGAAGAAACAGACAATTATGCAAGAAACCTAAATTAACCCAGAACTTACCCTTCCTGTTGAAAAGGAAATTGCTATGGTGGCTAGACCCTAACACTACAGGGAACAGGAAACATTCCTCAGGATGTTAATTTTATTTCTCCCCACAATCTAGGCAACTAAAGCCAACATATTCAAGTTTGAAATTTAGCAACTAGGCACCTGTTTAAGTATTCAAAGAAATGAGGCCGTATTTTGAGAGTCACTGTCATACCAATTCACACCAAAGCCAGTTGAAGTCTTCAGAAAAGCTCAGCACTTCTGGCAACAAGGTTATAAAGACACGAAAGATTAACTTTTCATTCTTTCAAACGTGTTTTGAGTACTGTAAATACCTCCCTGTGTTTAAAAAAATATTGGGATTCTTTTTAAGCTAAAATATCTTTTTAAGAAATATTTTGAAGGACCTCCTTATATCATAAAGAAGGGGAAAAATGAGCCCACAGAGAAGAAAAGCAAACCTACCTGAAACCTGAATATGAGATGAGACACAGGTGGGAAAAGTTGACCCGCTGCTAAGAAACAGAACCTTGGGCCTGGGAGAGCTGAAATTCTGAGTAGGCCATCAACTTCTGCTCCTCTGGGCACCAGCACTTCAGCAAATCATTTGGTTTCTCTCAGTTTTCTACCTATGAGCGAGCTAATCTTTTCTTCCAGGATCTAATGTGAATTAACAGTGCAAGTACAGTTCAAGAAAGATATAAAGCACCAGGGAGTACTACAGTGCCTACACCAAAAATTAAAAGATCATGAACCAGGCCACCCAGATCAAGAGAGTCACAAAAATAATAAACGTGTGTTTCCTTTTATCAGTCTTCCTGTTTTGCACCTTCTATGTGCATTTTCAAAATTAATTCAGTTTACTTGGAGAACTAGACTCTTGAGGAAAAATGAGATTCTCATGCAAGTCTACGGGTAAAGATGAAAAAGAAAAATAATCTTGTTAAAAAAACATCATCATGTTGAATGTTTTAATGTCTCATTTGCCCACATCACACAATTAGTTCTCAAGCAAGGTAGTCAAATAGGCCAGCACATTCTGCTGTTCTGCACTATTTTAAAAATGAAACATTACTTCTAATTTTGTTTTCTATTTTTCCTAATTAAATATTATTTTAAGATGAGGCAGTATCTGCTTCCTTCAGGATATAAATTCATCATGATATATGTAGTGCTAATTGATATAACATTTGAAGTCCATTCCAGTGCTAACAGGCATAAAAAAAATCAAACCGTGCTGATTGCTTGTGGGGGGTTTATTACACTGATTTAAAAAAATTGAAAATAAAGATAGAATGATCACAATTGCTTTGATGCTAACAGGATTGTCCATATGCAAATAGTTAACCACTTCTGGCCAAAAATCTTTCTTACATATTGAAATACTGCAGAAGGGAACTCCTTAGCAAAAGAGATGGGCCAGAGATGTGAAAAATATTTGTTCAGCTATCCGATATGAAAAATGAAGGTGACAGTGGTTTCTCCTCTTCTATATCCATGGAGTTAAATGTGGGACCACACAGACTGCCATAATAAAAGCCACCTGATACCTGGGCCTAAGGCACTTCTTATTAATGTATTAATGCTCCTTGCCCAGTCAGTAATTTTGTAATAAAGACAGTACATCACTGGAAGTCGAATAGGCTGACTCATTAGGCAGAATATGTGGATGTGCCTGCAATTTTGCACATGTTCTGGCATAGCCTGTTTTTACAAAGCTGCCAGACTCAGGTCAGAGCCCCTGTTTATTTCCTTTAGACCTCAATAGGACTGAAAGATCACTGTTAAAATTCAAAACTGATTTGCAAGCCACCTACAGTGTTTGATGCCCAGTTTCTGTCTCAGTGATGGACCTGAATTCCCAAATACTTTAAGTAGCATTGAAAATCTCAGCCCAAATCTCTAGCCTCATTTTGGGCTCATTTGAAACTTGCATTGTCTCCAAAGGGAGCTTGATTGGGATTTATAATTAATCCTACTATACAGGTAGAAATTACACTGGCAATATCTCAGCCAATTCCCTACAGCTGCTCAAGTCTGTCAAATCAGCTCTTTAATCTGATGATGAATTATTTAACCACCACTGCAGAGCCAGCATATCACAGGGTCTTCAATAACTTCTATTTATGTTCTGAATATGTCCATAGCAGCTGTTAGAGTGTGAATGATGATTTCCATAGAGACCTTCCTTGCATTTCTATACGAAGGAAAGGCTGTAAGAATTCAAACAAATTGGGTGACTTGCAGATCTCAACCTTAAGAGCGATCATAATCATCATCAGAATAATTGCTTCACCAGGGAAAGCCATGATCTTAAATGTCTCTGTGAGGAACTACACTGATCACCTGAAAAGAATTCAGGTCCAAGTAACCACCTTGGCACACTACAGTGAACAGGATTTTCCATTAAAAGAGCAATTGTGGTCAGCAGTTTCAAAATTTGTTTTTGCCCAACACATTTCAGTACCATAAAAATTTATGTACTAATCTCATTATCATCTTTGTTCCTAATGCCCTACAGACCTAGATCCAAACATGACCAGTGAAAAATAATACGTTTTCTCCTCCCACCCATTTGAAAATAACTTCTAAAAAAGTCACAAAAAGGAAGCCTCCTGAGGCCCCAAAAGCTATTCCCCACTCCACCAGTGTCTGTCAGTTCTTCTCTCTACCTCCTTGTCTTATGAAAGTGGACCAGTAGTGGGAGTCAATGGGAATTTACCACTTCCTTTCACAGAAGCTAAGTTCTGCCTTCAGAACTGCATGCCAGCTTTTGAAATAAGTGCTGCTACAGGCAAGAATACTTTGAAAAAAGCCCAGCAGATTTCTAAACTCAGCTTTAAAAGTGTCCTTTCAGAGTTTCCCTGAGGTGTTTATGGCTTATATTGCTCAATTAGCTACTTTATATTGCAGTATTTTCTTCAAAAGCAATCTTTGACTAATTGTAAATTCTTTGAAACATGCTTCATATTTTAAAACTCCTATTTTACAGATGCCATAAAGTCCTCCAGGGTGCATATTAGAGGCCATAATAGCACATTTAGGCAATCAAAATCCACTACTGGAGTTCAACACCCACCCCATCCTCATGATGGGCATCTCCAATTCATTAGCTTTACCTAGTAACAAGCTGATATTCACACCTGTTCTCACAGAATGGATTTTAACAGAAACAGGGCCAAGCTGAATGCATTTGAGGAAGCTCAGTTTTGAGGGCTGGCTGAGTCCATCATAAACATGCGGAGGTTCTAGAAAATCTCAGCGTGCACAGATACCAGGATTTAGTAGTTTTGACACAGGACTTCAGTAAACAAACTGTTTGAATGACCAGCCCAAAGCACTATTCATTCTCCATATACATTGGACAGCTAAACATGAAAGCTATAAAACTGGGGGTAAAGTTCTGAATCTTTAAAAGCAGACAGCTCTTGCACCTAGGACTCAGGTTAAATACTTCCAGGTCAAGTTCAGTTTTGAAAGAATTCTGCTGATTTCCTACGTGGTGTTTCCACTTGACTCAAAATAATTATAATAGAACCACCAAAATTTTATGTCTTAATTAGAAAGTAACATTCTCCCCAGAACCACTTACATTACAATAGTGGGTAAATATAGTAAGTATTGCAAGAGACTTATGCTCATCTGAAACTGTGTAATTCCTCCTACATAAAGAAAACTTCTCCACCTTCATTTTTTCTACTCACATAAAGCAGCATTGCACCTATGCTTACAGTGAACTAATGAAAGATTTGCTTTCACTAAAATGATTTAAATGCTTGGGACATCACTAAGAATTTTAACAGCTTGAGCTGACTCATTAACTGGTAGAGTTCTCTTGTCTCCAGGAACATTGGTAAAAAAGCAACTTGAAACCACTATTCATAATTCTTTCTTTTAGAAAAAGATGAATGGCACTAAATTCAGTATTTCAGTTTGTCTAGGCCCTGTTCCCAGAATAATGAGAGTCCAGCTCCAAAAACACTTGGGAAAAAAGCTCCCAATGGGAACATGCAGATGACAAACATGCATAGAGGCTTACATTCTCTAAAAACAAGGTAATCTTTAATAGCTCTTTCTTTCAGACTGAACATGGAATCTGTCATCACAGCACTGTTTAAGTGAATCTGACACAAGCCGGGGAATGGATCATCCACAAACAGGCTGCCCCAAAAAGCAACCTTGAGTGCATTTGGACCTCAGAAGAGGACAGTGCAGGACTAGCGAGGAAGTGTCAGGCATGCCAATGGTCCAAAGTCTGGTAAGCCTTTGCACTGGATTCCAGCTTTGACTGCCTCATAGCTTTTCTACTCCTAATCCTTCCAGCATGTGTCTCTTCAGAATACGACATCATGAGCGCAACAGAATAACCCCAGAAATGCTAATTTAGGGGCTAAGGAAAGGCAAGTTTCATTGCTGTGTTGACTTGCCTTGCATAAATGCCTAGGGGGCTAAACTCTCTTTTTTTTCTCCTTTTCATTAAGAGTAGTCATAATTTTGGAACAACATTAGCATTTATTTGTTCTGTTTTAAGATTAGAGTACAGAGATAACATCAATTTCAAAGAGGAAGTGATTCTCACAACTCAAACGCTTGTGAAGATTCTGTGCGTGACAAAGCTTTCCAACCTGTGATGCAATACTGCCATCACTTTCACAGATCCAATTCCTGTTTACTACTCGTAAGTATTTAATACTGTAATCTGGGATGGGACTGTCTGAGGACACATAGAGGTGACCAAGACTTGAAACCTAAGAGGGCCACATTTCCCAATATATTCTGTTCAATACATTTACAGTTAAGAGAAACAAAGTTTCACTTCAGACTCCTGTAACAGGCAACAATCCAACAGGTGTCTTTGTGCTTCCAGAAGAGGTTGTGGCATCTCCAGCCTTGGAGTTACTCAGAACTACGTAACTGTGATCCTGAGCAATCCAATATCACTTTAAAGCTGCATTTATCATCTTTGAATTGGCTCTGCTTTCAGCAGGGTTTCAACCAGGAGACCATCGGAGGCCCCTTTCAGTCTAGATTACGCTGTGACTTAGTATCTCTATTAACATACTGTTTTAAGTATCTAGCAGTCAGTTCGCCTTATGTCTGTTGTTTTCCATTTTGATATGCTTGTTTTGTGTTATCCAGGTTATGCCTCATGTCCTCTCCTCACTGAGCTTACACAAATGAAAACCCCACACACTATGGTCAGAGCTGGATGGCAGAACTGTGGCTCTCATGCAGCACAGCAGGCAAGTACATTCTGAACTTTAAACCCAAAGGCAGACACACTGACACAGCAGAACTGTTCCCACGTTTTCTCCTTGCTTTGTGTACTGAAGTCATATTTGTGCTATACATTCACTTCTAAATTGACAATGCATAACACCTGAGCTCTCTGGGTGAAATCTGATCAAAGTGAAATATTTAATTCAATTATAAACATTCAGGGTTCAACTCTTGCTATAAGAATTCTATTATAATTAATAATACCAGATTCATTATATGGCAAATTTCCTGTATAAAACTGAAAACCATTGTATTAAAAGTACTGTGGAGCAGCAAAAAGTCTACATGAGATATCAACAGCCTTCCAAAACAAAGTGTGGAAATGAGGCAAGCCATAAACATCATGCAATGAACTGTATTTCCCAAAATCTAGGATTCAACCCAGTGTCTTAAAAGCCAGACCACTGCAACTGAGAACTGAATGCTGAACTTGAAATGTCTAGAGTTGCATTCTCGTAACTCCCTTTTTATGGAGTGTAATGTGACTGACATTAACAAAAACCCCAAATCACTCACCAATAACACACCAACCTCCCAGAATCAGGACTTTTTCAAAAGTTTATTGTTGAAGAGACTAATTACGCATTTCATAGTTAAATATATACATTTATGCATGCCTCCTCACTAAGGTACTACGATGCTATTTTCTGTAGCAGAGAAGACTCATTCCCACTAGACCATGCACTGTGGTCTGGAAGAAGACACAATAAATGATCCACTTGCTTGCTCCTCCTGCTCTTGAAAACTCCCAAGCGCAGCACTACGGTTGCTCAACAACATAAACAGTGCAGCACAATCACCCAGACACACACCCACGTCAAGACAACAAAATAAATATCAATGGTCAAAAAGCATGGATCTCTTCCCTGAAGGTAAAGAACACCCTCTTAATGAAAAAAAACTTGCAATAATCTTGGATCCATCTCCAATTTAGACCTTGTATTTTCCCCTGTCATCAGAGTTTCAATTGCCTTTGCTGCTATGAGCTCTCAGTTTCAATTTACAGAGCATTAGCCCTAGGCTCCCCATCAGCATCTTCAGGTCCACTGGGACATGCATTCCAAAACACCGAGCAGTTGGGAGAACGCCAACAAAATCATGATTGACAAACAAAGCAGACCAGTTGCTAAAGGAAATGGGGGATTATCCCCAATATTTAAGAGTGCCAACTGGATCCAAAACAGTCTGAAGGTGTTGACAAGGAGCTCTCCCTAAGGAATCACATCTTCTGTTTCACTCAGATACGCAGCCTACAAGCCAGGGAAACCTAAGCAAAGTGAAAAACAAAAGCATCCAGGAGGAGACATAACAATTATAGGTATGTAGAGATTCTACACATTTGTGTAGCTCTTATTACAACAACATGCCACATAAAGCACAATGTCAGCAATATGCATTACAACAGGAAACAACGTAACAAGAATCATGAAGGCAAGTAAAGGTGATTTGATCTCAGCTGGCTTCTCTCTCCAACCGACCTTATTAAAACAAAGCTGCATGCCTGTTGTCCCAAAAATCAGGGTTCTTTTACCCAGTCTGCAAAAAGCCAATCCACACACAGAGCTAAGATGTTTATTTCACATCTCCGCAGAGATGGGTGTTAGGTGGTAACTCCACAAGGCTAGCATCCTTTGTGGCTAACACACAGTAAACATTTGTACATGTAGAGAAAGTCATCAGTACTTTTACAGTTATGCTTCATCACCCTCTTTCCCCATTGGTCCTTATAAGTCCCTTCTTGATTTAAAGGTACAGCACATTTTAAATGTACTGAACATGCTCAGTGGGTAGGGGTCTTTAATCAGAGATGGGTTTCTTAAGCACTGGAAGTATGGTTTTCACATTATGAGCTAAGTACATCTAAAGGACACAGTCTGGTCACTTTTGTAGTATCTCTGAGCACCTGATCATGGGAGGATTCCTTGTTCCCAATTCAAGGTCTATTTGTTTCTTTATCTCTTTGTTTGGCTGGGCTCTGTTAACTACTTGCATACTGGAATTGCACAGTTGTGCCTATTATCCTTTCTCAAAGCCTTGTTTTGTTTTGATTTCAGCCTTTCATCACACCCATAACATAAGCCCTTACTTTCCCTGCTTGATGCCTCACTCCTTGTTAACCTGCTTTCCAGTACAGCATACCAGCTCAGGTGCTTGAAGGAGCATCAGCAGTGTGCTCCTTTTGGCACTGACTGCACGCGGCCGCTGCATAGCTTGTAGTCAGTGGATTTTGCAGCTGGTCTGGTAGCAGCTGGCAAAAAACCTACTGTCCAGATGGACATTAAATTTGCATTATTTATAATATAGCAAAAGCAAATAAACCTATATCAAAGTGACTTATAAAGACATTTATTTACGGACTTGTTTCCGACAGATCTGACACCACTTTCATCCAAGCAACGCTTGGACGCCGAATGCTTTACTCACCCACAGGAAAAAGATCCACAGTTCTTGATCACTGTTAACCCTTACATAACCCACACATGTCAAAGGAGAACTGGTAAATCCAGTCCTTTTCACAGATTATTACCTTAAACTTTGTAAACTCATCTATGATTATAGCACTTGTGTCCAAGAGCACAGAATGTGCAAGGATCTGGCCTGCTGAAGTTTTCCTACTTGCAATGTGAAAGAATGGAAGAGACAGGCCACAAGCTGAAGTTTTCAAATGAAAAAGCAAACAGTCAGAGAGGTAAACCACTAGGAGAGGTCAGTGCATGACAGCCTGTGTGAGCCAAGTGCTATATCACACCAGAAAACACAAACGGGTTTCCTACAGCATTCCTCCCATCTCCCAGCCAACTTTGAAAATCCCCCTTTATCACACAGATGGTAAGCCCCACAATGTCCATCACTCTTCAGAATTCATAGAAAACAGTAATTCTTTATATTGAAAGTCCTTTAGCTTTGCAAAACTGGCACAAAATGCCATAATGGAGAATGATGAGGTGTGTGCTTTTTTTGAATAACCTGAACTGAGAAATATTTTCTGCTTTGAAAATTATAGCCCTTAGAAAAGTGGTCATCTTCATTTCTATCTATCTATCGTTATTAGTGCTTTGGAAGTGTCAGTATACAATCCATTTTGCTAATACAGGCTTTAAAATTCTTAACTAAAACCCTCTGAAAAGAAAACAGTTCACTGGAAAATTATTTTTGTTCCTATAGAATGACAGAAATTGAGACTTTTCAGCCCAAGCAGTAGAACACCCAACCACTTCATCACTTTCTGAAGCTACTGTCAGATCAGCCCATTGATACTGCTTCAGCCCCTTCTTAATATCAGCTGTGAGTACATAATGATTTCTGTAAATTTTATTCTCTCCTCACTCTGCTCAGGAGATTAAGCATACTAATAAAACTTTCAAGGATGTGAACCAATCATGTAGAGTACACCATCACAAACCCCCTAGCATTTCAACAGCAAAAGCAGACTGTGCAGCCCATGGTGTTTTAGCAACCCAAGGTCACTTGCCTTACAAATTACTCATTCCTACATTCCACATCATTAAACACCCGATTCTATTCACTGAAAACAACACAAGCTTCACTGGGAGAAAAATTATTAAATCAGCCATGACAGCTTTGCTATAGATTTGCTAATCCAGTATAAATAGTTACAAGTGCCTGTCACAAGTCCAACAGGACACAATTGAACAACATATCTCAAGTAGTGGCTGTTAATCACAGTTAAATAGCTATTTGATGGAGATGACAGTTCCAGTCTAACAAATAGGCACTTCAGAGGCACATGGTGCTGAAGGCAGTGCTCTCTGTACTGTATCGCCACAGATTCTACAATTTGCTCAACACTGGGAGCAGCCACAGGAAAACACCCTGCAAGGCAGCACAGTGTTTAGCAGTAGCATGAAAAGAGCAAACTAGCAACTAGAAGGAACACAGTTATCAAGTTTTAATTTCCTTCTTTAGATATCCCAGGTAATGAGAGAAAATAGCTATGAAGAATGGAGCTAAAGTCACCATGGAGCAGAGAAACTGATATAATCTACTATTACTTCTCCACAGTATCTAGTTCAGCAAGACTACAGCCTGTAGTCAGCAACATCCAGTGCCAAAATGTTGTTAGATTCAACCCCTTTATTGATGTCCTCACCTTTTTATTTTACAAATGTTTAAAATTTGAGCTGAGTCTGGTGCTGAAGTCCTTCTGATCAATTAGAGCAAATGTATGCGAGGACATTTTCCAAAGTGATCTAGCATCAGCTGGCCTTCTACTACTATGTTTAGGGTATATACAGACCTGTGCTTCAAACAGCTGTGCCAGTGGAGTAGCTTACAATGCTTTGGTCTTTTCTACCTGTTCTTACTCTTATTTCCCTCTCCAGTATACCAGCAGAGCTGCTATGGAAGTGCTCCTGCTACAAAAAAAGCCAGCTGGGTTAGCTTTGTTTCAAGTATAGATCTTTCTGAGCAAGCCTGTTTTGTGGAGATCTGTTTGGAGATGGTGTCTTTAGCAGCTTTGATGGCAGCCTTAAACACTGGGTTGGGAAGGCTAGTGCCAGCACCCTCTAGTCAGCATATCAAGTTATAGAAAGGGACATCAAACTAAACTAACATTAAAAGTAGTCACACTGAAGTTTGCAAAAACTAAATTAACCTGAAATGACACTCATTGTAGAGTCAGTGAAATATCTGCGTTTAAATGGCTTTAGGCTTGTCTAGACTACCACAAACAAAACAGTTAACTAATGAATCAGATGTCCAAAAGAATAGCCTCTAGTCTGCAAACAGAAGTGATCTATTTAATTTTCTACATTTGAGTAGTCCCATGGACAACCTAAGCACATAATGTTCACCCCATTCAATCCTGCCTTCACCTATATACAGCATTATAGTGTTGTGGGTTGTTGGGGTTCCTCCCCTCCCCCCAAAAAAAAGAATAGAAGATATCTCAAAGACAAAGCTTCCCTTCCAGTAAGCAGTCAGGTTTTTCCTTGTAATTAATATCATATTGTTGATACAGATGTTAAAGAGCAGAGGTTTCTGTTTCTCAATAATTCAATTCTACTTTAGGCTGGATATAAGGATATAAGGAAGAAATTCTTTACAATGAGGGTGGTGAAACACTGGAACGGGTTGCCCAGAGAGGTAGTGGAGGCCCCATCCCTGGAAACATTCAAGCCCAGGTTGGACAGGGCTCTAAGCAACCTGATCTAGTTAGCCATGTCCCTGCTCGCTGCGGGGGGGTTGGACTAGATGACCTCTAGGGGTCCCTTCCAACCCAAAACTTTCTATGATTCTGTGATACTTCATTATTCAAATACTGAACAAAAATCCCAGAAGATGTTTAGCTTGCAACAATTATTTCTGTCTTCTCGTTACTGAACTGTGCAGTAACACAAAAAGAGCCTTAAAAATGCTTAATGTTTCAGGCAGAAAGTATTATTCAAACTGTGGGTAAATTAAAACAGTTGATGTATTTTAGCACAGTTAAGCCAAGGAACACAGGAATTCAAGAAGATTTGGATCTATTCTCTAATCAACCAGAAAAATGAGGATAAAATGTGAAATACTGACTTGTTATTTTAAAAATCATACAGCAGAATTAAGACTCAAGAAAGGAACAGTGTCGAACTCTACGATTTAATTGCTATGGCAACCTGCAAAGCAGTTCTACAGAGTGGTTCTAGCAGTTCTCTTGTACTATCAAAACAAATATGCTGAACACTAAAATTTAAAGAGAAATGGTCATTTAATGTGTTGTATTAACACATTTAAAAGTGTTATCATATGAAATGGGAATTTTAGATGTATTTATATTTATTATTTATATTAAATCTGCATCATATTGTAGCACTTGAAACTATTCATTTACGGATACGGAACTGGGGAGAGGACCTCCTAGTTTACAGGTCTGATCTACAGCTGATTTAATCTTATCCCACTCAAATTTACCAAGACCTGAATTAAAACTAGCAGGGTTTTTTTTTCTTACTCCCACTATTCTAACAACGTCATTCTAAAGCCTCACTCTAATGATCGTTTGGAGTCTTCTACTAAGTTCCTGTCAGAACTTACTTCTAACCAGATTATACCTTTTTGCTCTTTGCAAACATTTTCTTCCAGTTTAAATAACTTTTCTATGTGGAGGAACTAGTGGTGGAATAAATACCAAAGCAGAAAAGCTATCACATTCTTAGCTTTCACTTTGCTATGCTACACAAGCCATAAATAACAACATAAATAATACACACATATAAAAATATCTATACTATATACACACATACAACATTTAAGTGTATATACACACAAATGTATGTATATAACTATGAAGGGATGAGATTGTGTCAGACCAAATTATATAACTGTAAAGAAAAATGTGAACTGACAAATGAGAAAAACATAGTTTTATAGACTATTTTCACTGCTTGTGTTGAGATAAAGGTCAGTCAGTTGTGTTGAAATGTCATATGGATATGCATAAAAATGAGATGCTTATACATATAACTATCACAGGAATAATTCAAACAAGTTTGGGACAGGCAATTATGTCTAGTAGCAGCTAGAATACAAAGTACTTCAGGAAAAGGTGATTATAGCCAAAGTTTAAGACCTATAAATTCTGTTCACATCTCATAAACCAAGGATTTCTTTCCTTTGTGCCCTTCCCATTGAAATGGAACAATAATTCTCATGGCCACGAAACAGGCTCGAGTTTTTCTGACTCTAGTTGTCCAGTACCTTGTGGCATAATTCCATGGCTTAATTATAAATTTGCTCTTATAAATTTCAAGATCACTTACAACTAACTGGATTCCTTTTGATATGAGAAATGGGAAACAAAATCTTCTACTCCACCTTCCCAATCTGTGCTAGTCATTATTTCTCTCCAGACTACCATGTAGTTTCTTATTCATCCACATTTGAAACTAAACACTTAAAGTATTTTCAGCCTCCTCTCCTGTGAAAAACTTTGTGGTTTCTAACTATTTTTTCACCAAAACCACTACCTTTTTTCTTGCAAAACAGTAACCAGATCATAGCAATGCAAGTAAATACAAGTCTTATTTTTCTATAATGGCATATTAACCTTCCCCTACTATTCTCCATCCCTGTGCAATCTAACATTTTCTTTATTCTTTGGGACACATGCCAACAATGAGCAAGCTTTCATCTCAGCTCACTGTTGAAAATTATTCTAGGATGCAACCAGACTGACTTGCAAGTGTGTTTCAGACATATTCGAAGATGGAGGTCTGCTGCATTGCCACCCATAAAAAGCAGTTAGCAGTTGCTATTGGCATGAAAATGTCAATATTCTTCAGCCAATCACAGTGAAAGTAAACAGCAGAGCTATTTCTTTAACAGGTATTTGAATTGAATATCTGGGTTCCACTAAACTAGACAGCTTTGTCACTTGATCTCTGATACATTATGTATTACACCAGAGTTTCATTACTTAGAAGGATATTGGAAAGATACAGCCAATGAAACTACAATGCGCTACACTTGCAGAGTAGCATGTATGTTTGTCTTCATCCCCTCCCCCCAGCAAACAAAAACAGAACTCAGATTTGCTTTTGTCATTGGGGAGGCCAAGAAAAATCAGATTTTGCTACTGAGGAAGTAGATGATTAAGGTGACAGAGCTTAACACATGCCATCCATGTGCACTGACCTACCATGACTTACCATACCAAAATTAAGAAGTTACAGTTTAAACTGAATTGCCAGCTGCTGTGCACACTAACTGAAAACTTATTTTGAGACAATTTATCTAACAAGTGTCTCCTTAATAGCGGCATTAGCACTGTTTTATCATCACACCATGTTCTTTAGAGGTTGTTGATTACACAAATGACTCAAAATTTGGCCATATCACTATCCTCACATGGTGATGAAACCAACTCATCATCCATGCTACAAGCTCTAATTTCTCTAGCTTCTTTTATACCAGGATCATCCAGTTCACTGTTAGTAAACATAGCTCACCGAACTGATTTACCATGTGCATAAACAGCTGAGTTAGAATAGAGGAAGGGAGGGTGAAATAGTTGGACCAATCAAGTGGTTGGAATGAGAGTATAATTACCTCTGAGCAGCAGCATTGCTACCTGTCAGTTTAAGCAGTGTGCAGAATTAGAAAGTTAGTTAGCAAGCTGAAGATGTTTTTCAGTACTTTCGAAGCCACTGTAGCCTTGCTTAAACAAACACAACAGATTAACAGCCTGACTATAGGCTTTGGAAGAATGAATGTCCTTCTGGCAGTCATTGCTGGTAAATAGAAAACCTGCCTATCTGATAATTGTTATCCAGTTATCTGATCTCTCTGACACAATTATCCAAAGCCAATGCCCAGGTTTCAGTGCAGAACTGGGGATTACAATCTGTATACTCAGACTGATTAACTGGCACGAATCCCATCAGCCCCACTGTCAAGGCTACCTCAGTGAAGCCTACTTCATCATGAGCAGTTCACTGTGTTCCATTCAGTAACTCAAATTATATCAGCGTCGTCTTATTCAGAAATCAAACATTAAAAATTTAAAAGCTCTCAGGTCTACAATTCAGACGGCCACCTTATTTCAACTGCCATGGGCTTTGAACCTTCAAGGACTGCAAAACATGCATGATCTGAAAAATAACACTAATAGAAACCTAATGTTGCTCTTGCGCAGTTCCTTGAGGAATTCAATGTGAAATAGCCCAAGAATCAAGAAAGAGCTACATCTTAATTTCATTAAAAATTAAGCATCATTACAGAACCAACACCAAAACAGCATTAACTGAAGGCAGCATTTCTGAGCATATGAAGTAATAGTTTTCACTGACAGAGGTATGTTTCAGTGTTTGCATGTACACCTATATTCTTTCTATTTATACAAACAAAAACAGCAGCTCAACTTGTAATATACCATATATTATATCAAACTTCAGAGAATACAGCCTTACTTATGAAAACACGGGAAAGCTGTATCACACTACTTTTAAATTGCACCAGAGAAGCATATATTTACTACTAGCAGTCATTAAAACATACACTATAAGTGCCTCAGTAATGGCACCCTTAAAGGGATAAGGCTTACATTAGTCAAGAATCAGTATACAAAATAGCTTATTAAAAACTGAGAATCTATCTTACTTCCCTGGTTAAATAACAAAAAAAAATTACATAAAATAGGATCCTGTAATAAGAAAACTCAGAAAAAAAGCAAAAGAACAAGATACTGCAAACTAAGTTTTTAAAAAATCTCACGATATTCCCCGGAACAGTTGTCAGACTTTGAGAATTCCAGTCTCAGCTGTGTAGTAGCTTTTACTTATCAACTTTCAAGGCACTGATTCACTAGTATATTCTAAAGAACTGAGGGCTGCATTTAAAAAGTAATTTAGAAACAGTTATGAGAACGTTAACATTACAGTGGCTGCCATTAAAAAACAGAACTTTGCAAACTCACCATGTACTATCCAACACACCAGAACTGTCGTCTGTTTCAATTCGGAGAAACTGTTTCAGCATGTTTCAGCTGCTACTGTGGCAGCTATTTAAAAAAATCAACAGAAAAGATTTAATGGGACCACTTTGCAACACAATATTGAAGTTGCTAAATAGAAGTAAACTTTATTTTTACTTCTAATATACACAACATGCACAAAACCATAAGTCAATGTAAGTTTTACTGCTTACTTCAGTGAAAGCAGAGTTAGACTCAGCCCTCCGAAACAGAGCACAACACCGTTTTAGGTTCATATTGAGAAATCCACTAGGAAAGCTAATTTTTCAAGCTGAATGCCCAACACCTTTTGGACCCCTCTGAAAATTCTTGTGGTATTCTGAATAAATTGATTCACTGGGAGACATAAAGAGCCTAGATTTGAGGGAAGCACATAGTACTTGGTCCACTGTCCTCAGCATAAGCAGAGAGAGGCTTTTTCCAAAAGCAGGAAGCCTTTGCTTCCCACATGCTGCAGCCTTCTACATTTTGCCACCAGGTGGCAAGACGACAGCAGAAGGGATAACACTAAGTCCGTGCGATTCACACATCAGTGGCCAGCTGCTGCCCGCTGATGTAGTGACGAAAAAAGCAACAGTTCCTTCAATGCTCAGGCTCCAGAATAACGACACACTGCGTTTTCTGGATTTACAGAATGTTGAGAAGCTGAAAGTAATTACCGTCCCACATAGCTCTATAAACTACTTTACATGACTGACAGACCAAGCAAGGGTTTTGTATTGCAGTCTGTGTTGCAACTGAAGTTACATGCTACTCCATGTTCCTACACACCCTGATAAGTACCAAGCACTACTTAGTTGTAGAAAAAACACAACTAATGAGCAAAATGAAAAGGAGCAGACCCTGATTTTTCATGATCTTAGTGAAGTCTAACATACTTAAACATAACCCAAGGCCTGAGGCAACATTCATTTGCATAGAGATGAATGAGGCAGCGTTGAAGTCCGTTCAATTACACAAATAAAACACAAGGAATGGTAAATGGAAACACAGGTGATAAAACAGAAGCCAAAGTTCGAGGTAAAGAAAAAAATTATCAGTGAGTCCTTGCTGAGCTTCTCTAATTCTAAATGCTTAATCCTAGAATGTGGAATTTGACATGAAGCCCACCTCCATGGGGTGGAATGGGCTCCAGTTTTAAGTAAAACACAAGAAAGGATTAATTGTAATTGTAGGGGAGAGTGTCTTTTTTTAAAAGAAAAACCCTCTTGTTACTAGAAATTTTAAAGATATTTTCCATTAAGAATAATTTGGGGGAATTCTTTCAACAAAAAATTCTGTAATACAAAGTTTCTGGTCTAGAGGGTTATCTCCCCACCTGTTCCTCCACTTCCCAGAACCATGCAACATATCGTACCAAAAGACTAACTCAAAAACCCCTGCTACTAGTATTGTTCTGTAAGATACTACTAACTGAGATAGCAAAACAAAAAACCCACCTTTGCAACAAGTAAATTCTATTGTTTCGCAGCTGCTTTTATCAAATCTCATCTGCAAACAGGATGGAATGGTGAACAGATGCACCTCCCTCCAAACAGATGCTGGAGGGCTACTGGCAATATCTCATTCTTTACTGAAGTGACATAGCATATCGAGAAGCAACGCTAAGTAGTGACCCAGGTCTGATCTCACTTCACGAACCTGTAAAGCAGAAGTCAGCTGAGCTGCACTATTGTAACACTGGAATCAGATGTACAATGACAATTTCCATCACAATGCATGATGTGTGGATGAGATTTAAACATCTGAAAAAGAAAAGCAAGGTTTCAGCAGAGAAAAATCTGAAGAACCATTAAACAGAATAACAATAAAAGAAGTGTCCAAACACAAGATCTATTATTACCAAGTCTTCTCACTGCAATTCAGAGGTAAAATACGATGGTTAAGCTAGGCATACATTTTTTCTTTTTCCACTGCTGCCTCTTCAGAAAAACTTTTCATTTCTGTGGCTCAGGCTAGATGCACTACCCTCACAGGCCATGGTATTAAAAGTAACCAGCATGTAGAACATGAATGCAACTGGCATTCCTCTTGCTCCTTAAAACTACGTTTTTTTCAGAATGCTAAAGCATTGTTTGCAGTGCAATGTGGTAAACACTTTCCTGTGATAACAGCAAATAAAGGCCCATGTTTAATTCAAACACTGTCATTACATTATTTCCTTTGACCTCTGTGAATCTACTTTAACTCTCAGTCTAATCAGTAAGAAATATTCTCATGATTTCACAAAGTGCAGGGCTGTGCGCAGTGCTTTTCAACTGTTTCTTCCTCACTCCGCAAACAAACCTCAAAATTAGTAATCACAGTAATAGGTAGGGTTGCAAAGCTGGGTGCATCTCATCCTGCACTGATAAGATACAAATCAGAAACAAATAAACCTTTCCTGAAGGAAGGAAAGATGCTGTATTGTGTGGAATAAACAGTAAGCCTTTCCACCACAAGGTTTTTTGCTTTAGGCCAGGTTAGCGCTGCAAGTACCACCACAAACACAGAGTTCAATATCAAAATACAGTAAAATTTCAAGCAAAATCAAGCCCCACAGGAAAATGAGTGTCTGCTCTTGTACATATATGGTAGAAAATAAAAATCTGCAGCACTTTGCCATGTTCTCAGGCAACCCATCATGCAATGGAGCAACAGTCCAGAAATGGCTTGTATGACCAGATTTCATTGGGAGGGTCATCTTGAGATAAGGACTTTTCATCCCCTCCTGCTCGGACATAAAAGTGTCAGAACGCACCCATGTCTGCTTGAACAAAATTTGAAACATTAGTCTAATTTGGTTTTCTAAACATTCACAAAACAGTGCAAAACACTTCTTTCTGCAAGGCAGCTAAAAGCTTAGGCTTGTGGTTCTGGCTCCCCCAGAATATTGCGTATGCATTTTGGCACTTCCTATTTATAAAATTATT
>Ga0065711_1029124_pt1 | contig 37539 bp, 15 predicted proteins | sample Hoacrofraction12_FD_59098 | JGI IMG/M metagenome (GOLD analysis project Ga0065711, IMG submission 59098) | Hoatzin crop microbial communities from Cojedes, Venezuela - Epithelial fraction 12 v2 (version 2) | ecosystem: Host-associated > Birds > Digestive system > Esophagus > Crop | place...
TGTGCCCATTGCCCCTTGTCCTGTCACTGGGCACTACTGAAAAGAGCTTGGCCCCATCCTCCTGACACCCACCCTTCAGATATTTGTAAGTATATATTAGGTCCCCTCGCAGCCTTCTCTTCTTCAGGCTAAATAAGCCCAGCTCCCTCAGCCTGTCCTCGTAGGAGAGATGTTCCAGTCCCCTCACCATCCTCTTAGCCCTCCGCTGGACTCTCTCCAGTAGCTCCTCATCTTTCTTGAAGTGGGGAGCCAAGAACTGGACACAGTACTCCAGATGAGGCCTCACTACGGCAGTGTAGAGGGGAAGGAGATCCTCCCTCGACCTGCTGGCCACACTCCTCCTAATGCACCCCAGAATGCCATTGGCCTTCTTGGCAGCCAGGGCACACTGCTGGCTCATGGTTAACCTGTCGTCCACCAGACACCCAGGTCCCTCTCCACAGAGCTGGTTAGTTTTATTATAATCCCTTTTCCTATCCCTTATTTTTCACAATCTTAAAAGGTCAGATGGTAGGAAATCCTATCTGTAACCTTTTTTTCTTCATGTACTTTGTAGTCATGAACTGACGAACACCACCTGGTAATAAAGACTACAGTGTTTTAAAACCATTCTGGTGTTTTAGATAATGTTCCAAATGTATCTGCTAGGACCCTCTGTTATTTTGCTGGCAGTTGATATGTTTAATTATTTTTACTGTATTGAACTAAATTTGAAGAGTTGGGTAACCATGAATTTTTGGTTATTTCCCAACGTAGGATCCTTTTCTTAATACCCAGCCACCATAATCGCAACCATGCAGGAAGTGGGAGCTATGTACCAGCGCTACTTAAAAATCAATTAATTGTTTACCTAAGTATTCCTACAAAAAGAAAACTTCTAATGAATATAACTAATATTTATATGTAGGTAAACTAATATTGGCCCCAGCAAATGCTGCTGACACCAGGTAGCTATTGTAAAGACTTCAGCTACTCTGGACACCTTCTTCCATAGATGAAAGAGGGATTTAAGGTATAAGCTGTTCAATTTAGAGAAATCGCAGCCTCGAAAATGCTGTTGTAAACATGTACACACTACCTAAGTCCTGTATTAACTGGGTCCAGGCTTAGTGAGAGCTTAAGACTTTAATTTGTTGTTTAGAGTCTTAAATGAGAAATATTATTAGTCAGCCAGTGTAGAAATGTGTTAGAAGAAATGAAGAGCTTCAAAGTCTTGGACAGGAAATATTTTTGGATCTTAGATTTGGTTTATATTTTCTATCTAAAGGGAAAAATCTTATTCATTTCTCCCCCTTTTTTTAAGAAAAAAGGCACTTTGACCAAACTCTGTTGCCAAAATATTTGGAAGATTTCTCCCTCTGTTCCACCCTCCGCCCCAAATTGTGGAAATGGAGATTAAACTCTAAAGGCTTTAAAGACAACCTAAAAGAGCTTCTGTTCTCTGGCCAGTTCTCAAAATAAATAATGTCCCATTTTTTAACATCACTGTCTAATAATTTGTCAAACATGCAGAAATTATGTCGTATTAGCATTTATCAATTGTTCAGATGCAATTTATCAGCCACCACCATTTGCAAACAAGTATTATGAATATTAAAAATCCTAACTGCTTAAATTAAAAACATTTCTTTTACATAGCAGAGGCTATGTTTGGAGCTTTGTTTTCTGTGTACATGAGCTCTTGGGAACATGAAATATCCTAGTCAGGGTTGCTCAAAGCTGCGCTGCTTGGTGACAGAGTTTTTGAGTGCTGCTGTAGTGTAAAAAATAATGAAGTACTAGAAATATTTTGACAAACACTTAAAAAAATAGAGGGGTAAACTGTCTTTAAAGACATCAGTTTCAATGTAAATGTCTGTGTGGCCATTGGGAGGCAAAGAGATTAGGAATTGACTTTGTTCAAATGTCCTTGACTGATTTTAAGTTCCAATGCTGCATGTAAGTCCTGAATCTGAAATTTAAGTTGTAACTGGGCTTGAACTCAAATGATTTCATCGATTTAATGTTTTATGCCAAATAGCTCTTAGAAATTTCTCTACTTGAGTGAAAGGTTAGCTGGCTCACTGTTCAGCCACCTGAGGATCTAAGAAAATTCTCAGACTTGTATCCCAAATGTATTTTTTCAGTTATATGCCATGCTTAGTGAAAAGCAGATAGTTGATTGGAGCAAGAAATATAGGAAATTAGTCCTCTGCATACATGAGGGAGAGATTTATAGTTCCTGTAGTATATTTTGTGTCTTTGTAGACTGGAAGGCAGCACCTTGCAGCATTAGAAAGTAGGCATGAAAGAACCTTTTAGGTGATGAAGAAAAAAGCAAAGAACTTTCTTGTCCCAAACTTTGTGGTTTTGGATCCTGGCACAGTTGTATTTCATGGAATTAGTGGGAAACAGTTTAAAACAGGCAGTCATTTTCATCATGACTCATTATGCATAGCAATATATCATATATAAACATATTGTTTGTAACTGATGGAGAGTTTTGTTTTGTGGTTCAGTTAATACTATACTGAACGTGATCTTCTGGACATAGAATACCCTGATTCTGCCAGTTACAGAAATTGTTCATTAGTATCTCCTTTATTTACAGCCAACATCTTGCATTTACTTAGACAGAAAGCTTCATAGATTGGAGTTCTCTCTAGCTACATACAAGTGACACACAGCACAACAGCAAAAAGTTGCCATACCACAAGACAAACACCTCATTATCAGTACTGTAGATCAATCCATTGATATTCCCACAAGGAAACTTTGCCTTTCAAGTTTATCTGAATTTTGGCCCCTGAAATGATGAACTTAACAGTGTTAGCCTAAAAGCCTCTCTTCCTAGAAACCTGCAGAACCACAAGGACTACTCTGGCAGTTTCAGTCCACAAGCTGCCATCTTTACCAGTTCCTGTAACGTAACAGTGACATAAAAGTTGCCAAGTTGACAAGCAGGCACACCTCTTGGGAGCTGTGAAAAATCTAACAAGACTCATTTTGTGTCTTTTTTTGACTGGATTTCCAAGGAGAAAAAATTCAGTAAAAAATTCAGTGAGGTAGATTCTAAACTGCAACAGTCTGATAGAATTGCATCTACGTACACTTAATAACTACCTAAGCAAAGGTTGGAGGCTGGGGGTAAATCTAGTAAATGCAAGCTAAATGCTACTGTCCGACCCTTATTTGAACTGCAGGGCCAGACCCATCATAACATAATTAGCTTATCCTCTTGTGTCTAAGATGCTCTTTAGTAAACAGAATATTTTTATGTCCTGAAGAGCCTAGATTACAAGTGAAACTTCTCTGAGTCTGGTAGATGTGATGAATAGAAGCTAAACAAAGTGTATAGCTAAAGATGCCCTTGTTAACGTTTTGGAAAGTCACACCATTTCCATATGTAAAACAACCCCTTTTTTGAACTGCAGGGTCACAGCCATCACAGTATAATTGGATTATCCTCTTATGTCTGAGATGCTCTGTAGTAAACACAGAATTCTTATGTCCTGGAAAGCTTAAGCCTGGTCACTGCTATTTTTAATTGCTGTTCAGTAATTCTTGTAACAGGAAGCATAATGAATATTCATTCCCTGTTAACATTGAATGTGCTAGTAAAATTATACAACTTTATGAAGATTTTCTCAGGCTGGAAAAGAGTCCAAGGCTATACAATCATTTAGAATCATAGAATGCTTTGGGTTGTAAGGGGCCTTTAGAGACCATGTAGCCCACCCCCCCTGCAGTGAGCAGGGACATCTTCAACTGGATCAGCTTGCTCAGAGCCCCATCCAACCTGGCCTTGAATTTTTCTAGGGATGGGGCCTCCACCATCTCTCTGGGCAACCTGTGCCAGTGTTTCACCACCTTCATCATAAAAAATTTCTCAATTATATGCAGTCTAAATCCACCCTCCCTTAGGTTAAAACCTTTACTCCTTGTCCTGTCACAACAGGTCACAACAGGCCTTGCTAAAACGATTGTCTCCATCTTTCCTATAGGCCCCCTTTAAGTACTGAAAGGCCACTAAAAGGTGTCCCCGCAGCCTGCTCTTCTCCATGCTGAACAGCCCCAATCTTCTCAGCCTGTCCTCATAGGAGAGGTGTTCCATCCCTCAGATAAATTTTGTAGCCCTTCTCTGGACCCACTCCAACAGCTCCACGTCTTTCCTGTGCTGGGGGCTCCAGAACTGGATGCAGGACTCCAGGTGGGGTCTCACCAGAGCAGAGTAAAGGGGCAGAATCACCTCCCTCGCCCTGCTGGCCATGCTGTTTTTGATGCAGCCCCAGTTACTGATACAGTCACTCCATCATAGAAGGCCACCAGGCTGGTCAGGCAGGACTTGCCCTTGGTGGAGCCGTGCTGGCTGTCGCATATCATGTCCCTGTCCTCCTCCCTGTTTCCTGTAGGTAAGTTATTCCATGTCATTGATTGTGCAGGTAGCCCTCCTCTGTACCTCTGTTAGCTCCGCTGGATCTGTTCTGGAAAGGAACAATCAAAAGTTGTGTTTTTTCTAGCGTAATTGCAAAATACAGTCACTCTGGTGTTACGATAATGCAGTAGCAAGTAAGATATCAAAGTTGAATCTGTTAATTTTTTATTAGGATATGATTTAAAAAAAAAAACATTTCAGTAGTTCAGACTACTGAACTAAAGTTTTAGTGAAACCCCTTGCTTGATGTTTTAGCATGAAGCATGAGTCCTGTGTCTGAGAACTTTTTGTGGGGTGAGGTGCTGACAAAAGGGTAAACTGTATGCCTCAGAATTAGCTCTTCTGCCCCTGCTTCCCCAACGCCCAAAAACATTTGAAGTACAACACAGTGATTTCTCCTAGGACGCCTGCACACCTGAGGCTAGGCTTGGGAACCTTGTAATAAATATATTGAATATTAGGAATATTATGAATATATTTTAAAGTAAATATGTTATAATATATTAAATATTATACATATTACAAATATTTATATTAAATATTTATACAGTGTGTTCTGGGAATCCAGTCTCATTGACTTATTTAATACATAAGAAAAATTTGATAAACTTAGCGGGGTGGGAACCCAACTGCAATAGAATCTTTGAGTGGGATTTTTTTTTTTTTTTAGTTAATAACAAGATTTTACATAATCTGTGAATAAGCTTGAAATATATCTTTAGGCCTTCTATCAGTGAATGCTTCTTAATACAAAGGAAAATCAGAAAGTCATATTTTATATCTAGGTGTAGGCAACACTTTGGACAGTGTGAAAGAGTTACCATTTTGTCTGTAGCTAAGGAGATTTTTATGTACGTGCTGATGATCTCAGTTTTGTCATCCCCTCTCAAATTAGTTTTAATTGTTCATCACTTTTCTATGCACTACACCAAGGGAAGAGAGCAACAATTCTTCATGTGAATAGTGTAGGTGATCATACATGTGTTTGATCTTTCTACAACTGCTCTAGAAATAGGGGAAGTGGTATAAATAACTTGCACTCACAGTCTGTGACTGCAGAGATGTCTTGTATTCAAGATACACTTTCTAGTTTTGCTATTCATTTATCTTAGACTGTAGTCATTGTAAAATTGTGCCATTGGTCTCATCTTTGAAGACTACACAGTTTTGGAGAAGTGAACAGTGAGGATTTTATTCAAGCATATAGTGCGTATAAGCAATAGAATGTAGCTGTATGATGCTTTCGTAGTCCTTTATGTTGTTGTCATTGATTCTACAAACGTTCCTCCATGCAATGGAATTGAGATTTTTATCCCAAATTCGGAGAACAACTGTGTTCTCTGAAGTCAGACTGAGTTGTAACTAGAAGGTGACAGACAGACTAACTTTATTCTAGACAGTGGTGTGTTGAGGGGGAATTGTGTTTCCATTGAAGCTGATGGGTATTTAGTTAACACTTCCAAATCAGGAGGATTGGATTTAACTTTGTAGTTTTGCTTTAAATATGGTAAGTATTCCTAATAGAGCTTCCAAAATCTTTGTCCCAAAAATGAACTTGTGTCCACTTGCCCTCACTCCATTTAAGACAATGGATATCTCATATTATCAGGGTTGGGTTCCCAGAGGCACCTGTAATCTCCGTCATACTCCTCTTAATACAAGTAATGCACACAGGTCATGTGATAGAGATGGTGGAGAGCTAAGCAGCATTTGTTCTGTTCTGCAGTCCCGGTTATGCTGTGTTTTGGAATGAATCAGACTTTGCAAAGGACTCATGAACTTCATTTTGCTTTCTAGAAAGTTAATGGGTATATCTGCAGTTGGTTAATTGGAATCTCCCTTTAAATGGTTTGAGGATAGGCAACTCCAGGAAATAGTTCATCCCATAAAATGGTACTTGTTTAAGATGGCAAAGGTCTCATCTTTGAGAGGTTCTTATTAGCCAGATTTAATTTTAATTTGCATGTTCATATCCAGATCTTTTGGTGGAAATGAGCTATTACAAAATTATGTAATGCAGGGTATACCCAAATCAAAGTACTATCATAGATCCATATTCCTATGTGATGATGGGAAGCATGACACTACTTGCTTCTGGGAAATCTGTGTATAACATTTGTATAATTTTTCTAAAACCTTTGTCTTTTGAGAGATGTGATAATTTCTGTGTAATAGCTGCAGAAAATTCCCTCAGTGTTATCATGTATACTATATGAATGCAAATGTACATGTATGATTACAATACATTTTAAGAAATTTAGCTTGTGAAAACTTTTGAAAGTGGCTCCAAATAGATTCCTTATAAGCCAAGCTCACAGAGATTAAAATCAGTTTTCATATATAGTCAGTAACCTCTTCTTTTGACCAAGAGACTTAATTGTTTTCTGTTACCTAAATTTGGAAAATAAGTAAGCGTATTGGATTGTGTCCATAAAGAAATGACACATGTACTGCAAGCTCACAATAAGATGCTGTGATTTTTTTATATTTGCAGATATCCTGTTTTCCTCTTGGTTTACAAAGACAACTCAGTGTTGAGGGAACTGAAGACTGGGATGTGTTGGGCTAATACAAATTTAACTGAAGCCAAGAATGCTCCTAGTTTGGCTCTGAAAAGAGTACTAAGCAGCCAAGGACATTTAGAAGTCCAAATCCAAACCAGTACGGTGAGCTTCCTATATTGTACTGCATACAGTAATAATTATATGTGTGAATTTCATTCTGTCTGTCCTGTGTGTATATCTTATTTTACCAGAGGATAGTATGCTTTCTAAGTGCCAGAGCAGGGTGACAAGAGCTTCATGAGTGGCACAAGCTATGTCTGTTTTTCTAGAAACAGCTTTAATTTCTTGTCATTAGCTCCCTGCTTTTAAGCTGGAATTAACTGTATGGCTCTAGTTTGCTCTGGTCAGGATGTGGGAAAAGCTAAATCCAACATAGTCTGACCCAGAAGGGTTATATTGGCACTGAGAGAGAGTCAGCAAGTAATTTATTTTGCAACGTAAGTGCAAATGGGGATGTGATTAAAAAATAAAAATATATTGCAACAATTACAGAATCACAGAATCACAGAATGGTAGGGGTTGGAAGGGACCTCTGTGGGTCATCTAGTCCAACCCTCCTGCTGAAGCAGGGTCACCTACAGCAGGCTGCAGAAATTCTTTATCTACATTTGTAATAATGCAGCAAACCTGCATTTCTTCAGAGGATTATTATTTACTCCTGATACTGTGCTTCAGTAATATCTCTCAACAGACTTTTCCTCTAAAACTTTTCACAGAAAAAATCATGCTAAGTATTTGTGTTGAAACAGCCTCTGACTTCTTAAGGTTTTATTTGTTAAGGTGCTAGAGTTATACTCCATATCACTTTGGGAATTCTTTAAATTTCTAGAGTGGAATAAAATACTTTAGTCTGAATGAAATATGAAGTTCTCCGACTGGTGTCATTCTTTATTTTAGTTGTATTTCCCTGTTTTCATGGATGTACAAAGATTCATCTGGAAATGAATATTTAGCTGCTTCATAGATATCTCCGTCCTATGTTTTCACCAAACTACTTATCCCATCTAATTTCAATTTTCTGTCTTGTTTTCTAGAAGATCCATATGCTCTTACTCATTTAAATCTTTCATTTCTTCTCTTCCCAATTTTCTGTTTTCTTGCTTGTTATGCCTGAATTAAAAACATCTGGATTAAAAATGTTGAGATTTTGATAACAAGTCTGTCTCTCATTTTTTTTTTCTTGTAAAATGCCACACCAGCCTTTCTATACTTAGCATCCTAGAGAAGTTGAGATGTGTTGAAAGATTTCACTAAAAAAGATTTTTTTTTTTAATAGAAAATCACTGGTTTGGTTGATTATTTTTTTTGTTTGTTTGTTTTTTGTTTTTATATGAAGTTTTTACTTCCTTTGGAGAGTTAGCTGTTCATTTCACCTCTGACAGGGAAAGAAGACTGGATTTTGTGATGCTTCAAAGACTGAGATTGAAAAAATGAAAATTTGCATGTATTTTTAATGATTACAATTGTAATTACCATATTGCTCTGCTTGCATATATTTTGCTAGCAGATCCTCAAGAGCCAAATGCACAGAAAGAAAAGGTGAAGGATGTGTACAGCAGACAAAAAAGCCTGCAATCCTAATGAGCATTAGTAAACCATTCTTCACTTAGCTGCAGCAAAAAACTGTATAGAAATTTTGCATGTTACTATGTACTAGGAAGAAAATTCCATGCTACCAAGACAAGGAAAGACTGAAGGAAAATGAATGCTAGTGAAGCAGTCTAGCCAAGGATCTTCCCATATCTTTTTTATTTCTTGCCAATCTAACTATGTTGCGACCCGTCCAGGAAGAAGGACAAAGAGTGTAGACTAGGGAATGAGCTTGTTATCATAGTTCCAGTGTTACCACTTGAAAATGGATTATGCAGATAAGTAACCTCAAGCTCTTGACACAATTTGCAACAGTCAGGCTGGAAATTCAAGTTAGTACAAATGCTCTTCAAGCTGAAACAGTTGCTATTGCAAAAATGAAATCGGTAAAACCAGGTATGAATGGTAGACTTGAGGAGTTTGCAGTTTGTTTACTGAATATCATGTGCTCAGATCAGAGAAGTTTTTTCAAAAGTTACCTAATTACTGATTCAGTCAGAGGCACTGAAGAATAATGCTTAGTGATTCTGAAAATCCGGTTATCAACACGGAGTTCTGTGTCTTCACAGGTTTTCTCTAATTCTGCTATTGGACTGGAATGCAACCACACAACTGATTTTCCTGCGCATTTTGTGAAACTAACTGCAGCCTGAACTTTACAAATCAGATGTGGTGTGTAATTAGAGTAATTTATTATAGAATGAAGGAATTCTGAGCTCTGATGTTGATTCGTGAACAACAAAAAAAATATACTGCAATCGGAAGTTCGTGTCACATCCATTCCTTTCAGTTCATACTGAAGTCTTGTGGAACTGCAGAACCAAAACATGTCTGTGGCTCTGCCAAGGAGTGTCTGCCTCAATTTCCACTGGAAATTCCAGTAAGCATTAGCACTTAATTACCGTACTCTACCTTGAAGGCAGGGCTTAAGTGATGTGCAGCATAGCTATAGCCCTCTACTACTTTCTACATGTCTTAATGTGTTACGACTGAAGTCAGGAGTAAAGTTCCTTCGCTGATAATCTGTGCTTGGCAGGGTCTGCAGGTACATGATAAATAACTGACTCCCAGTTATACAAAGTAGATTGCCCCTGATTTCTCAAGAGGATAATTGCATATTAATACATGCTCATTAATAAATGTTGTAGGTACTGCAAAACAACCTAATTTACTTGTTTATAAAGCTAGACTTAACCTATTTTCAGACACATTGTACATACACAGAAGCTTATTCTGCCTTCAAAGTTCATAAATGATGTTACAATTCTCGTAGACAAAAGACATAAAAGCATCTTAAAATCGCTTAAAACTTCAATCTAGTTCTTGAGCTCTGATCTCAGAGGAGTACGGGGTCAGATCCCAGGATGTCAACACTCTGCTTGGTGCTGCATAGTGAGTGTTTGGGTCCTCAGTAAGACCATCTCTGGATTAGGTTTTGCTCACACTAAAGTCAGCAGGGCAAATCGTTTCTGCCATTTGACTTCTCACAGGCAGAGTTGTGCTGCTTTCAATTAGTGCTCTCCCTTCTTGTCCGCCCACCCCAAGCCTCCTGGAGACCAGGAATGGTGTAGTGAGTAACAGGAATTTTCAAACAGCACAGTATCAAATTGATTCCAGGCTCTGCAGACATGTTGCAATCTAACTTTTGCCATGACCTTTTAGTTTAAAATACCTGGTATATTTATTTTGTGTATCATTGCTACTTCCAGTTTTTTTTTAAAAAAAAACAACAACAAAACTTGCTTATCGTTTACTGGTTGTGTAGATGGGTGAGGAAAGGGGATTTTTAACTCTGAAAAATTGCTTGCTTTCATAACATGTAATAGAAAGTAAACTTGAGATGACAAATTTTGTAGTCCTTGTTTCCAGAGCTCAAGCTGCGTTGTTTAAAGGAGTGTATGTGTAGACAGCTCATGTAATTACTTTGAACAGAAACTGTACAGATTATCATCTTGTAATACCTTCAAGTTACGTATTTTGCAGTGTGTGCTTATGCTGGTGTGTCGATAATGTGCATGTGAAGTAAGCACTAGAGAACTGAAGTTATAGGTCCCCACTGTGAGATTTTATGAAGTGTACACTTCACACATGTAGATGCTTTGTCTGACAATCATGCCAGTCACCACAGAATAACATGCAATGAGTAGAAAACATTTTTGTGGTAACTGCAGCCCACAGTGGTTTGAAGAAAAGTCCTAGTAAGAAATTGCTTTCATGTCAGAAAATTCTGTATCGTCAGAAATTCCTGAAATGTCAGCAAGGGTGTAGCCCATATACAAATCCTTGAATACTCCAGGGTTGTTTTAACTTGTTTTCCTTTGCGTCGTCTTTTATATTCTTTCATCAGGTATATGAGCAACCAAGTGTATAAATATTGTGCAGACTTGGGTACTCATGGGGAATGAGTCTTACTCATAGGTGTATTTAAGTTTTTTTTTGTTTTCAGAGCAGTTAACTTCTTTCAGCAGTAAAGTTTTCAGTGCAGAACTGGCACTGCGAGAATCCTTTCAAAGGGCTACCTTGCACAGAACCTTATCAGTCCTTTGTACATAAGCCAAATACACGTAGTGTGCTTAGTTTTCTGTATGGCATTTTCAGATTTCATAGAAGAGCCCCAGACAACTGCATTCTTGCAAAAATCTGGAAAAATATAAGCAGAAAATAGAGAGAGGGTGCTTAGTTGGTTAGGTTTTTTGGGGTTTTGTTTTGTGGGATTCCCCCCCCAAAAAAAAAACCTGTGGCTAGAATAAGTTAAAAGTGCACCTTGTTTTTTCAGACTTTAAGCAATAAGAGCTTACAATAATATCTATTAGTCATTTCAAAATATTTAGAAAGAGCTTCTACCTTTCAGGGAACTCCATGCACCACACTCCGTGTAACAGCAGGGTTTGAAGCCAAGGGTTGAAGCTGGCCGAATCACCCTGCAGAGCAGGGCACGGGCAGGGGGACAGGATAGTGTGGCGTGGGGTGGCTGGGCTCCACTATTTGCTGTGTGCCCAGTGGATGTTTCCATTCTGAGCTGGCTTCGTATTTGACTCGGGAGGGGTAGGACCTGGAGGTGGAAAGGGGGGAAGAAGAGCTTTCTGCTTGCTTGTATCTCTCCATGTGGTTCTGCACTCAGATGAAGATATCTTCCCCTGAATACTTGGCTATTTCAGTAGTGTATAGTCAGGTGTATACTGTTTTAAAATCCTAAAGCTCAAAAGCGTATAAACTGTCTTTTATAGTGGTATCTTATCTTTCACGTAATCAAGTATAATTCAAGGTTGACTATCTTTTTCACTACGGGTCTGTCAAACTATTAGACTTCCCTTGTTACTATTTCTTATAATGGGTCTAATCAAATGTATGGTTCTGAAGAGAGAGTGAGATGCTTTTATGCTTTCTGGCTCCATTTGAACTGCATACTGCTGAACAGTAAAGCCAGAACAATTAAGCTCTGTTTTGATGGTGTAAGTCAACATCTGTTATCATAGGAACATATGTTTTTGTGATTTTTTTTTTTTAATTAAAAGAAAAACTCTATTGTGTCCTTTCAGACACTAAGTAGGTGACACACAGCACTTTTTTTTTCTTTTCTTTTCTTGCAGTGCTATACTTTAAATGAATATATTTTGCTTTTGTTTGTGCTAAGTGAAAATTAAAACCTGACGTGCGCTTACCCTGACTATGCTTTTACTGTCAATTTTAACTACTTAAAGCAGTAGTCTAGTAAATAATGTCTGGCAAGGATTTGGCTTAGGTGGAGTTTTCTGAAAGCAGCACTCCCCAGCACTCTGAAGAACTCTTTAAACTTCTGGTATCTGTTGCTGACAGTTAAAAAAACAAGAATTTGCTGCCCTCACATTCTCACTGTCTAGTTCTTGAGATTGCAGTACTAAACTTTTAAAGGTCTAGTTTGTCAAACCCAAGTTTAGAGGCAACATTGTGGAGACTGGTCATCTTAATGAGCTGTGGAGGAGGAAAATTAGCATTATGTCTATATTCTAATGTATTTACATATGTGTGTGTATAAAAATATATATTACATATGTCTCTATTATATAAGCATTCAGAGGTATAGTCTTCTCTAATCCAAGACTAGTATCTATATGACTTTTGTTTCCATGTGTATTAATGATGCCTCAAAAATGGTATTCTACATATAGAACTAAAATTAATAATTGTTTTTTTTTGAAAGTGGTTGTTCTCTGAAAATTCCTGTACTGTGTTGGATGTAGTTGTGGTGGAGAGCGATCAGAATGCAGTAAGACATTGAAAAATGTTTGATATGTGATATTTATTGTGGTGCTTAAAGAATCATATAATTTCTAATGGTATGTGTGTTGTGCATACCTAGGAATAGAACAACCCTCAAATAAAGGACAGCTGTAACTGCCATGAAGTACAGCAAGGGTTTAATGCCCATGCGAACCTCAAACTGAAACAAGCCATCAAAACTACAAATGAGTATTACTCACCTATGCCACTTATGGTAAAACTGAACAACTTCAGCCAAATTGTATAGAATATTCACAGAATTTTACTCTCAGAGGCAAATATAAAAAGCCTCCTCCCCCCAAAGTTCCTGAATAATAAGATGGCCTGTGAAATACTCTGCAAATTTAAACCAGTTGCCACAATGTTATAAAAGCCCTAAGGCAGAGACCAAATTTTAAGTCAGCACTTTATTACTAGTGTGTGAATCCAGCTTGATTCACTCAAACCCTGTGTTTAACTGCTAACTGCCTTGTCTGGAAAAGGATATCGGGTTCTGTATATCCCGTGATAGCTCATCCATCATCAGAAAAAAGAGATTTAACAAGACAGGAAAAAAAACTCGTATTTGACTGGTTTGTACATATGCAAGGAGGAGGAGGATGAAGTTTTGAACAAGGTTCTCTTTCTGTTAGCCAAATAAACGAACTGCTGCCTCATAAAAAATAGTTATGTTGCTGATAGTTTGGAAATTTCTGCATTGCATATGCTGCATAGTAACCAATAGAACCTACCATTTTCCATGGTGTTTAGTTTGTTCAAAACCTCAGTTCTCCTCCTTGAGGGAGTGCAATTATATGAATTGCTCTGAAGATTGTAAGTAACTAAACTTGCTAGTTTAGGGCCTCTGTTCAGCAAGAGTGATCGGGCTGTGAATGACAGGCAAAAGTGCAGATGGGCATTGAAATACTCTTTGTTGTAAACTTTTGTTGACCTATTACTAATCCTAAATCATGAAAGACAGAGAATGCAATGGCTGGATATCTAGAAAATACAAACTGCTGCAAATATGAGCTGAATTGCAAAGACAAGACAAAGACATATTTACCTAAACTGTGGAAAATCTTATAATGAGAGAAGACACTTTTGCCTAATTGAGACTTTTCCATTTCAGCTGGTAGGCTTATATCGGCTAAAATGTCACACATTCATTCCAAAGTTAGCAAGGTCAAACATCTTCCTTCTGCCTTTCCTAAAATTACCATGACTGATGCATATTATTGCTCCAAAGTCTTAAATCATGTCTTGTGATTGAATCGCATGATAAAGAATGTTCCCATTGATTAATAATTGGTCTGATTATTTAACCTGTACTCACCTTGGTAGTCCCTTGGAGGAGCAGGCTTCAGGACAATGACTCAAATGTGAAATGAGTGTTCCAAGGTCAAACCTTTTTTTACCAAATGCAATCTCTATTGCAGCCTATGGGACTTTAAAACATTGTATAAACTCCTTAAGGTTTTGTAGTGACATGGTATTCTTGGAGGGGAAAACAGGGTTCTTTGGGTTTCACTAACAAATCCAGCTGCAAATCAGGGTGTGATATGAAGATGACTTGATTCAACAAGCTAGAAATAACTAGTCTGTACTGAGTTGATTTCCTTAACTAATTTGAAATTGTACCAAAGCATTTAAAATAATTATGATATAGTTCAACTCAAATATTTTGGGAAGATATGCCAAGTCCTGTAGGGCATCTGATTTCCTTTAGCTGGTCCTTACATTGTTTATGCATGTTGGTGTTTGATTTGAAAAGTCACAGATAAAAATGGCTAGAGATTCTGGGCTTTTTTTGTCTTTTTAAGGTCTTTCAGTTAGTTGCATTGCAGAAGAGGTGACTTGCTGCTTGTGTTTCTGCTGAAGAATGATACGCGGTTTGGGTCTGCCCCTGAAAGAAAATGTATGACAGTTTACGGCGAGGGTAAATAAGACAGAAATATATCAACACAGAGATAAGGAAAAGCAGATGTAGAGAAGAGCAGCACTCAAGGCTGAATTTACAAGCTCTTCATTACTGGTGTACAGACAACTGTCATTGCTGTGAAAGTACCTTAATGTGTTGAGCAGCATGGGCAAAGAGGTGTGAGTTGGTCTGGGAGCATGTGGAATAATACATGCTATTCCACATCTCCTTGGCACCCATGACTGTGGGACTACTTGTGGTCAGAGGATCCACTAGCATTGCAGGTATCTTCATAAGCAGAGCGTGTTTGCTATCACTGAGAAGCGGCACACTCTGATGAGGAATGACCTGCCTGCCGTTTCTGTGTGGTGTGTACTCAGAAGTGTTTCGTGTGAACACAGCAGGATAACGCTTGCTTTGTCTCCTCTGGCTACTTACTCGTATTTTGAATTGCTATGCTGCCCTGTGCAGTAACTAAAGTAACAAAACTTGGTGTACATAAAGGTTATAGAAAGATACAGCTGGAAGTGTTGTTGAGTCCAGTTGTTTACTCTTACAAGCACAATTTATAGTATACAAACTGATACAGCTCCACCTTGAAAAGTGGGAAGGTTCTCCAGACAGTTCTAATTTCTAGTCTGAGCATATATATTCTTTATCCACATGTCCTTGTGCCATTGTTTTCCTTTAACTTAGATGACTTTTCCTTTCTGGATTGTCCCTTTCCCCACAACGAATTTGTAGGTAGTAATCTGAATCCTTCCAAGCCTCTTGTATGAAATTCTGTTGCTTCCTGGAGGATCATATTTCTCTATAATAATCCCGTTCTTGAATATGACTGGCTGTTAGTGTGTGTATTTAGCTGCCTACATGAGTCATGAATCTCTTGTAAATATTGTCAAAAATATTTTGACAATATTTTTTATCTTGATTCTGAAACATTAAGAACCCTGCATTTCCTGGGGCTGTCACTTCTGTCCTTCTCCAAGTATGACTATTACATTTACTATTCTCTTGCCCTAAAAATAAACATGGTCATGAGAAAACCTTTTCTTCACAATCCTTAGGTTTGAAACTTAAACTAGGTGGAAGACAGATCTGAGAGGGCTTTAAGGGCTGTTTCTGTGAATAATGTAAAGAAGGGAAGGACAACGGTAAATAGGTATTCCCTCTTACCATTATGTTGGAGAGTTTTTTGACATGACCTGTCTCTGTTCTTTATGTATACACATTTAAATTACTACATGAACTGTACTTTTCCTTCTCTCATAAGTTAAAAGTATATATGTGGATCTCAGTCTGAATTTTGATGCTTTTTGTTGTAGTTGTATTGCTGAACTCAGATTAGGGGATATGTAAATGTCACCTCAAGTTCCTGCTGTGGTATGTCAGTTGTGTATATGATCCTGTTGATAGATCCATGACGTCAAGTAGGTAGAGTGATGTTCTTCCATAATTATGTCATAAATGCTTTTAGTTTTGATGGTGAAACTTTATTTTTTTACATCACAACTTTTTTGTTCTTGCTTTTTTTAAAGCTCCTCTTTTACAAAGATTTGTAGCTTTGCCTTTTGACCATTTGCTGCATTAAAGAAAGTGGCTGAGCTATGGAATACTGCTATAGCATATGTGGTAGCTTAACCACAGTCTTCAACTTTTATTTTTGTTTTCCTTTGGAGATGCAAAGCCTTCCCTCAGTGAATGGAGATTTCCACTCTAGTCTGTCTCTCTGCTTTTACAAGTGGTGCAGTGTGTTTTATTTTTGCCGTAAGGGGGAGGGGGTAGTGGGATGAAAGATAAGAAAGCTGTGTTGTGGCATACTGGGTCCAAAAATGATAAAATGTGAAAAATAACAGACTTGTTCCAGGGCCATGCAATCAAAATAGATTTTGCACTGGAGATATAAAAAGAGACTATGCAAAACATTCCTGAAATAATTTATGGTGAGTTCAAGTTTAAAGCCAGAGATATAATAGTATTTTATGTGCTCTTTTGGCATTCTGTTTTTAAATCTACAAAATGATCTCAGCTTTTGCATTGCACTCAGTGCACTGATTCCCTTAATATTGTACAGTCAGAGCTACAGGTCTACCAGTCTTTCAAATGGCTCATTTTCAAAATTGGAAAACTTTATTGTTTTTTAGTGTCACCTGTCCAATTTTGTGGCAGTGATATGCTATGCCTTATTGGTATTCATAGACTGAGCTATCAGCTGCTTTAGTTATGTATATTCCACTGTTTTCAGGGCTGTCGTGGTGCCACACTCACAAAGACAAGCATTCAAATGTCTCTTTGCTTGGAAATTAATGTTTTTCTGGTTATGCTTACTGATGCCAACCACCTGCATAACCTACCTGTTGGTAACCCAGATGAGCTGGTAACCTTTGCCAGTCCTGGGCAAGGGCTGAGTCCTGCTGTGAGCAAGGTAGCTTGCCTGTTGCAGTCCTAGTTTAGAGTCTGAAAGGTTTTACAGTGTGTGTGGCCTGGCTATGCCAGTTGGCCTTAGGGCCAGAAAATGGGCCCTGGCTCTGCTTAGCTTGCTAACACAGATATAGGTATAGCCAAAGGGTAAAGGCCTATCAGGACATCTCCCAAGACAATATTTTTATGTTGTGAAGGCATTTATTTTCCTTCCTCTCTCTCTGCCATATCATTTTCCTCATTTCTTCCAGATATTTTACTATCTTATTTCAAGGAGTGGAGTTTTCTTTTTGTTTGTTTGGTTGGTTGTGTATTTTTTCCTCCCAGCTAATTACTTCTTTTTAACTCTACTTGATCAGGAAATTACACAGGAAAGAGCTGTGACTAGAAGGGCCTTAAACATGAGCTAAATAACTTGAAAATATATGAAACTATGCCAAATGCTGCAAATAACAAGTCTAAATTCCCATAGTACTGAAACTTATTGATCTGTAATGTTAATGAAATCTCTGAATAGCATGCAAAAAATTATGCTAGTTGTATAGTCTTTCAGTTAGAAAAAAATTGTCATTTAAATTTAGAGTCTGGTGCAAAGCCCAATGAAACAATTGGGAGTTTTTGCTAGTGCATTCAGTTGAGGCCCTCTTAGCGCAAGAGCATGGAAGTCAAGTGGAAATTACATTTTCCACTCAAAATAATCTCTCTGGTCTGAGAAGTCAGGCCCTGAAAGCATCCCAGAACTGGGACTTCACCAAGGAATTATAGCAGCTGCATGTGAAAATGCATACGCTTTGATAACAAGGTAAAATGAAAAATGTGGAGGAAATATATAAAGCCAACAGATTTTTTTTTTCAGGAATTGTATCATATACATAACACTACAGAGATCAAACTTAGAATATGCTGTCTCTGTTCATATTCCAGAAATGCCCCCAATATCTATGTACATAGCTACATGTTCATATTGTAAATTCTCTGTATTTTGGAATGAATTGAGTGCCATAGTGCTAAAGCATCTGTCCCCTGGAGCCTCTGTCAAAGAGTGGAAAGCAACAGCTGTTGCTATGGCTGGTCCTTCCCATTGGACTGGCTGCAGTTTCACTGCCTGGTACTCAGCATGGATTTCCGTCGAGGCCTGTACTGCCTGAAGATGCCATTACAATTATTGTTAGTTCTGCATAATGGAAAGAATATCTTGCATCTTGAAAGAACTGTGGTTTTATAGCATGCCTAGGAGTATTTGTGTTGCATGCCGTGAGTTGCTCATGAGGTGTTTGAAGGGACAAGACTACATGGGATCTTTTGAAAGACTGACCCACGTATGGGGCCGAAACATGGCATAGTCTAGCTCCAAACCTTGCTTTGAGTGAACCGTCTTACCAGGTCACAGGTATCAGGAGTCGTGAGTGAACCATGTTAGCAGTTTCCATGTTTTCTTCTTTACGCTTGCTGTAGAAGGGAGCTTTGAGACAACTGGTATAACATGCAGTGTTGAGCATACAGGGGCTCGAGAGCCAGTGAGGGAACTAGATTATGTGACAGTATATATAGTCTGCAGAGGTCAAAAGGAATCTGAATCGACCCTTGGATATTAGCCTTAATAGGAAGCTGCTTGGGACTTTTTTAAAATTCAGATTTGATCTCCTTTAAAGAAGTCATAATGAAAAGTGTATGTGTGTGTTCATGTTTATGTACAGGAAGGAAGGGTAGAGACTGAAATCCGATCTTTGAAAAACTTTTGCGCCACAGTCCCAAGAATAGGCTTAGGCTGGTTGAACTCGGAATAGGGAGAACCAAGTAAGTGATTATTAGAGTGTTAATCTTGAGTTGGGGCTGTCTGTGCTTATTTAAGATTGAGACGTGTTAGTAACATGAGAATGGGCAAATTAAAATTATTAGGTTGAGTTCCTCCTACATTTATTTTTATTGAGTTACATAGTTTAATTATGCTGTGGTAGGGGATAATTTAACTTGTCTAAAAAAGAAAAGTCAACTTACTTCCAAATTCACGTATTTATAATACTCTAGGTTAGACAGAACAAGAGCTGTACTTTGAAAAGGAAAAGATAAATTTATAATTTGCACTGGAAGTGTGTAATTTTTAGGACATGAGGGTAGGTAAAAGGATAGTCAGGTAACTTCAGTTAGAACAAATGAAACGATTATGTTTTTAATGATTTTTAAGCTACTTATTGATATTTAGATAGTACACTGAATTTGTTGTGTAGCATCCCTTTGAAAGTATTACTTGAGTATTATATATTTTTTATTACGGCATTTATATATCCTTTTAAAGGAAGACTGCCTGTTCTTATATCCTTTCTTCTGATACCTTCCCTTTAAATTTATGCAGTCGTCCATTGTGTGATAGCAGGAGGTTGCTTTATGCAAACAGTGGAAGAAAAAGGTTTAATGAATAGCAGGAAAGTGTTCATTCTGCTTTAAAAAAAACACCAACACAAATAACCCCCAAACAAACCCAGCACGTTCCAGGTATATTCCTGTAAAGACTTAATATTTGTTAGGAGTGTCTGAATTATTTTTTTAGTTTTATTTTTTTTTTAAAAGAACTGTTGTAATCAGAATTATGGAAAATATACAACATCCTGTTTGTGTTATATACTTCTCAGATGTTCTTTGTTAGCAGAATGATTTTTAATATTCAAGTGTTCCTCCGTCCAGCATTAATGGCCTGTTGTTTTACTACCCTAACTCATCGCAGTTTGGTATCACAACTTAAAATTGTCAAGAACATATTTTAATGAAAGCAGTGCATAACCTACAGTTCATCCATGAGAAAAGTAAAATCTTGTTGAATTCATAGTTTTTTTTCTTTTTTTGGGAAAAGCTAGATTTAATCTTTTGTAGGGGAAAAAGGTTTCCACAAAAAGGGCTTGGGAGAGTATCTTAGTTGACAGCTAACTCAATAAAAAGGTATGATAGGTCTGATTCTAAATATTTATGAAAATATGCTTATTTCCAGATCAGCTAGTGTATCTTTGAAGTGTAACTCTGTCGTTGTCAGCTTACATTAATGCTTGTTATTTGACAGAATTGACAATCCTTTTTGTCTTTTATTAGTAAAGCACCTGGCAAGCTGAGATCTTCATCAATAAATGATACTCTTAGGCTTTGCCACAGTACAGTTACACAGCTAGTGAGAGGGAAGGTGCTAATATTGGCTTTCCAAGATAAACTCCCAATTAATTTCAGAAGCATTATTGGCCTCAGTCTCATACCATGGGATTTACAATATTTTATTTTCCCAGATTTTACTATAAATGAATTGGTAGGACAATGGCCAGCATTGCTGCTAAAGACTAGGCAATACACATAGAGGTAATACATTGCAACACTTGCAAAATGTTACTTTTAAGATAATTTAAAATATCTCACTTATATCTGTTATGTAATAATACCGAGTACAGACCTCAAATGTGTAAATAGCCTGTAAACATTATTAAGGGAAAAGAACAAACGTATCTGACAGGCCACCTATAGTTCATCACTGCAGTGTATCATTCAAATCGTGCTGTGAGGTTGATATGGATATTAGGATAGCTTGTTAAAAATGTAGATGCACATGTGTAATTTCAATCAAATACATCTTTACAGTATTTATAACAAAAAAATATATACCCATTGCTTAAACCCACTAAGTTGTTTGTTTTAGCCTTTTTATCCTTAAAAAGAGGTGGTAAAATCCATCTCTTCTAGGCATGTTTGTTTGTGTGTTAACTTGTTGTTTCATCCTAATTAAATTTGTTACAACAACTTCACATCAAAGTACATTAATGGGCTCAGGAATTCATTACCAGCCTTGCTTGAAAAGTTTGCTTTGTTTTGAAAGTAGAGGTAAGATGAAGTTTGTGATGGAAATTTTTAGATATAGCCTTGGCCTGTGTGCTGTGAGCCAATACTGCTGTAATGTCAGCTTTTTTTTTTTTTAAAGTGCTAATTTTTGCTTTAACAATGAAATATGATAATGCAGTTAATTCTGTCTTCACCATGCAGCCTTGCTTTGTGGTCTTGAGTGGGGAGGACAGAATTAAGTCCAGGGTACCTATCACAACAATGACTTTCTATCGTAAGTTCCTGGTCTCCAGCTTGTGTTGTAACTCATCTCAGTGGTGGTACTTGAAATGATGAGAACAGAAGAATTTAGCCCTGTGTCTTCTCTGTAAGAAATACTGGCTGTGGAGGTTAGCGCTGTGTTGCAATCTGCTTTATGATATGTTGGGGCTGGGGGAGGAGGGAGCCCTACCTATCACGTCTGCCTTGGGAATCTCCCCAAAGTAAACAGGTGGAGAACGGCATGTATGAGGGAGGACAACCCCAGTGTTGATGAGTAACAAAAACAGCCAATAAATTCACATCAAGGATGCCATCCATGACATGAATATATACTTGAATCTGCTATCTGAATGTACTGCAGAACATTAAAAAAAAAATCACCCTTGAATAAATGAGAATATCTAACTGAAATGCCAAGCAAAGGGTCAAATGGTTACAGAGAGAGAGGGAGGGAGGAATTAATAACAAAAATGAAGCAATGGTGGAAAAAATAGAGATAGGAAAAAGAAACATTTTCATACAAGATTGTCAGAAAACATTGCTCAGTATACATTATGAAACGTATCCTTTAGAATAATTTTCTTCTTCCTTTATATATCTTTTAATAGTTATCTCTTGTTAATTATAATTTATGACAACTGCTACAAGGCAAATAGTACTTTAATTAATGTTCATTCTAGATATTTGAATGGAATTCAATTGGCTTTGGATTTAACAGGGAAGAAGTATTGGATACTATTTTTATTAGTGCAAATCTGGACTGAAAAAGTGATCGTAACATCATGAGAAACAAGTCCATCTGTAATTTTTAAGTTCATTTTATTTAAAATATCCCTCAGTTGCAACACAGTTCTTGTTCTGAATTAACATGCTGGTGAATTTGCCTTTTTTGAGCCTCCCCTCCATGTCCTCCCCCCAGAAAAGAAAAAGGAGCAGTAGTGAAGTCAGAGTAGAAATCGCAGCATGTGAGTTATCTTTGCATGTGCACAATGGGAAAGAAAAAACAATAAATACCTGAAACTAATAATTCATAAACATCTTATTGGTTGGAAATTCATTAATTATTTAGTGATTACTGGAAAAAAATTACCAAAAGAGAAATCAGTCTGAGGAGGCAGTCTATTTTTAGTTTCTTCTATGGTCAATAATTGTAAAGAAAACGTATGCTTTCCTAACATTTTGATGCTTCTTTCCTTTGAAAATATTACCTTAAAAAATGCTGGCAGTTTGAATTAACTGACAGCTGTATTGTTTCATCAGGTATATGGCAGTTACCCACAGAAACATCCGAGAAGTCTGGAAAGTTCTTGAAAACTTATAATGAATCAGAGACTTGCTATTTTGTGTGGATTTGTTATTTGGAGGTACTGGATCTACCTGTCTCAAGCATATGGTTGATGCATATCCTTGTGTGCCCTGTGTGAATCGGGATAAGCAATACTATTTCAAATATGTGATACTGAACAATGCAAACTGGTTTGAGTCCCCATGTAGGTAATGGACATGACATGGTGTTCTATCCTACAATAGTGGGACTGTTGATAAAGTCATACAGCGGGGAAAAATGAGTGGAGAACTACTGAGTATTTGCTTTAACTGTATTTGGAGCATGAGAAGATGGATAATTAGAACAACTAGTCGTGTGTCTAACAGAACTTGATGAAATTGAGCAATCCTGTTACAAATTCAGCTCATATTAACATTACAGCCACAGCTCCTAACATTCCAAACGTGTCTTATTTAAAAGAGACCTCTGATAATGTCGTGAGAGATAGCAGGTATTGCTAGAAGCATCATGTTTGGAAGGACAGATTCAAAGGAATCACTGTATTAATTTGTTTGTCAAATCTGATTTGTCCATTATTAAACCAAACCATTACAATTGGTTATGGAGTTCCAGAGTAAACCAGAACAAGGAAGACATCATAATTAAAAAATAATCCTAAAAAAAAAAAAGTAAAAAAGAAGTCTTGTGGAACTGCAGCTAAATGCAGAGTAAAAGCAGATACTTATATCCAAAGACACTGAGGTTTTTTTCTTTCTTTTTCTGAAACTGTCTTTTTCTCTTAAATGGTTTTATGTCCGCTAAGGAATATTTAACTTAGATTTTGAAAGTGATATAACTTGTAAATTTTTTTGAAGTTTGGAATCCCCAGTATTAGACAAGGATTCAGTTTTTATTGTATAGATGTTCAGCACCTTGTAAAAATCAAACGTTTTTTTCTGAGGTATCTCGGGGCAAGTAAAAACTGATGCACTTGCAGCTACCGATTGTGTGCTGAAAATTTAAACATAGAAATTTATAGAGATGGAAGTTACTGGCCTGGGGTGGAGAAGTGATGTGTCTGAATTGAAACTGGTTGGTGCTATAGGAGGGAATTTAGATGAATAGGTAAGGTGTTGACTGAGGTTTCTGGAGTTTAATGAGCTGAATAATTCAGATGTTGGAATAGTTATCTTGCTCTTATTCCTAGATATTGATAAATTTGTCACATATATTGCTCCCTCTCTCCTACCCGTAACAGCACAATAGCACAAACTTTTATATATCTCTGAAAATTATTTCAAAGGAACTGAAGTGGTTTAAGTACTGACTTTCATTGAATGCCTTCAGAAATATGTATCATTATCATGTGATTAGATCAGTCAAACAGCTTTTTAAATTATGAAGAATGCTACTGACCTTTTAAGTCTATACTGAGAAATACAGAAATCTGAGAATTTTGTCTTTTTAAAATTAAAGATAGATCCATTGCCCATTGTTTATGTTCAAGTAAGGACTGAACAGATACAAATAGTCCTAAAATAAAAATGCACATAAATTATACTGATTTATTGTCAGCTAAAAAAATACACAGAATAATGGAAGCAAAACAAATTATTCTTCTGATCTTTGGTGGTTTCTTTGCTCTTCATACTCTCTTATTTTGAATTAGTTAAACATGCTTGAATGGTATATTGTTCAATAATGCTTTCATTCTAAATTACTCTTACTGTACTTCATAGCTCATGTAATTAAAATAGTTGTTCAGAGTATGCAGATGCCTTGCAGTATATGTGACATAATGTCATCGGGATATAAAGCTTGAAGTGGATTATGAGCTGCCTTTGAAGCATTTCAAATCGGTTTAAGTTGGGATAGAAACAACCACATGCTTTCGACACAATCCTATTTCATTGATGTTCCTGTTGGCCTCAGAACAGTCTTGTAGCTATTTCACAATGTCCTAACCAGGGTATAATCATAGAGTTTTATTTTTTAATTTCACAATTGTATACTATGTTTTATTCTCTTATCAAACATATGAATAGTGCTCAAATAAAAAAGAAAACAAACCAACACATAACCAAAATCTGACCTAAAATTTTGGGGGGGTGAATAGTAAGATAAGTACCAAAAGCCAAAAAGCTTAAAATCTGTTAGTGAGTCTAAACCAAAGTGGCATTTAAAAGAAGGTAAGGTGATTCTTGATCAAGTACATACTTAAAGCCTAATGAACAGTGGTATGTGCTGGTGCTGAGAAAGGGTGATTTAGAATTCGGCATATGATTGTAAAGATCTGGGCTGCAGTTAAGCTTTATACATGCTAGACATACATCGCAATGTGGAATGATCATTTATTGGCCTATGTTGAATGATACATATTTTATGATAGTTTAATGCAGCTTTAAGAGTTTTCAGGTTGCTGTTTGGTTATTGCTGTGTTAAGTCCTTCCTAGTGTAAATGCAAAAAGCCTGTTTCTGTTTTATAAGATTCACAGCTTAGCAATGCAGAAACATTATTCACTTACAGCTTTTTAGTTATTAATTTATTTCTTAGCTTTGGGCAAAAATAAAAAGGCTCCAGAACATTAACTAATAATCTTTTTAGTTTATGGCTTTAACATGCAGGAGCTGAACACTGTAAGTAGTATACTTTGCATTTTAGGGATGACATTCAGAAACAGGCAAAATAAGTCAAAATATTGGGTATGCTGATTCAAAGTCTGGCGCAGTCCTTGCTTAAATAACTTGGAATTTCATGTTAATTATATAATCAAGTAAATTTCCTTTAATTTTTGATCTGTCATTTGACTACCTATCTGAATTTTCAGACCATTTTTTGAGGGGAGGGTTAGGTGGCTTAGGGAGGGTCCAGAAACTGTCAGTTAGGTCTTAAATATAGTGTAAGTCATGGTTCAGATTACCAGTTCTGAAGTATGGAACACATTGTATTTCAAATTAATATTTGCCTCTACGTTCAATGTTGCCTCTGAAATAGAAATCAAAGCTCAGGTTTATGAGCATCTCAGACTAGGCTGTCTTTGAAAAGGTTGACTTGTCGCAGGCTCCTCATCTGTGCTATGAACAATGCCACCTGACTCTGCAAGACTCTTCACATGCTTCAGTGCATCCAGGACAGCAAGATTCTTGCCCAGCACACTCTCTATGAACATGTAGCAGTTACTCAGATTTTTTTAAAATTTTTTTTATTTCTGCCATGGTTGCAGCTACTCTGGCTGTTCTCTTATTTGCATGCCTTTGGTTAAGTATGGCCTTCCCTCAGGGAAATAGCTTTACGATCCCTGTTGTGCAACAATGCATGAAACTGCAAACACCTGGAAAAATTTTCCATGGTGCAAACATGAGTGCATCAGCGGCCAAACATCTGGAAGTCATTGTGAGATTCCCAATGGTCCCTCAAGTGCTGATTGAGATTTCTTTCTTTTATAAGATGCACATCTCTCTCAACGTTGATTCCGAAAACTGAGAGGAAGTGTGTGTGTGGGGGGAAGTCTCTGACTGGCAAATGATATTTTCTACCACCGGGAGTGTTTTCTATTAAAAGTGTAAAATACCAACATGCATATACATAATTTTTTGACATAAATTATTCACTTAAAATAAAACTTCAGTTGTTGTAGTTACCAAATAACAGAATTTTGGATATCAGGATGTCTGTGAATACTTTGGTATTGAAATATGGAGTTTGACTTCAAATGAAATACTTTTCAAAGAAGTGGTAAAACTGATCCAGGTCTTAACATAGTTAAGAAGTGGCATTCCCGGAATTAGGCTTCTTCTCATAATGTACTTTCTTGCCTTGTGTTCTATGGCTTTTCTTTTTCTTCTTTTTCTGTGTAATGATATGAATAAACTAGAGGCAAAAAATAAAGAGATGAAGCATCTCCAGTTGTGTCTGCTATTTCCAATTTGTCAGATTTCCTCCTTCCTGATCTTTCACACGAGTTCTTATTGTGAGCAGTTGTTAGTAGCTGCCGATATTGTTGCTTGGTACTGTACCCTTCTGAGGACATCTGGCACATTGTGGCTTCACTATATCTGGAAGATGGTACAAATTAATCTCTGTTTAAAGTCAAGTCATTTTTGAATGGCCACAGTGGCACAATTTTCAAAACTGTATGATGACGTGTGTGGAAGCTGCCTGTACAACTATTTTTTAAAATTGTCTTCATTTTATATTGACTTTTTCAGTAATAATTAGGGCTTCATCCTAGGATGTTTTGGTACTGCTCAGAATAGGACTTTTATTGATTTCTTCCTTGTCAGCCTGGATACTCGGTCAAGAATTGGAGGAAAAAGAAAAACCTCCTTACCACATCCCTTTTTTTCCCCAACAGCATGCTCTGTGTAGAGATATTGGGAGATGAATTGTACAAGCAATACTTGGATGACTGTGTGCTGCTCAAAAATTCTTCTTAAGAGGGAGATAACGTTGTAGGTCTAGCAACTGCTTCCATGTCCTGCTGGAGTGTCAGAAACCACCTGGAGCCAGTTAACAGCATTTAGCCTTCACTGTAAAACTTATGTTTAAAGGTTTCCATCTGCATATTTTAGTCACTTCTGCTATTGCTTTTTAAGTTGCAGGAAGATACTGTTGTTTTGGGGGTTTCTTTGGTTTTTTGCTGTTTTTTTGTAATAAGAACACACATTTTTGAACTGATGAAGTTGAGTGTCTATAGTTTGTTTAAGCCCCTCTAATCTGATGTATTTATGCTGGCTTCCCATGCTTGATTCAAAAAACAAAAGCTGAATAATCATTTGTGTAACTCATATCTGTTGTATGGCTTTCTGAGGATGATCAACATTTTCAGGCTTTACTGAGAATAGTAAGTGTACTTATGTAAACACAAATTTGTATGAAAAGATACACATCTACCTTTTCTTCTAACTTTAAAAAAAATTATTATTATCCCTGGTGTATTGTTAGTGGTGATTCTTTGAAAGCATGAAAGCGAAAGGTTTGAAGAATGGTTTGTGAATTGGAAAAAAAAGTTAATTGAAAAGGTAAAGGAAGACCCGAAACATCCTTCATACATGCCTCCACACACCCCCCTCCCCCAAGTAATCTTTCTGATTTAAATGTATATGCAACTGTTCAAAACAGAGGAAAAAAATAAACAGTTCATAAACTTAGCTTTGTATTTACTTTGTTAGGAGCAAAGCCCCAAAACCTCATTGCTAGTGTCTTCACTGAGAAATATTGAGGGCCAGTAGAAACTGAACTGTAGAAAGAAGCAGAGGATACAGTGTGTGAACTTTGAGATGTTTTACTTCATTGTAGCTCTCATGTGGTCCCATAGGCTGTGTATCCATGTGGCTGGAGTGCATCTTTGGTTTAACTTCAACTGAAATGTATCCAGTTCACGTGCTCCAAATCAATAGTCAGTGTGCAGGGATAATTGGGAGATTTGCATCAGAACTGTCCTGGTGATTTAAACTAAACTGGTAATTAGACGCAGCCATTGCTGACTTCAGTGAGAACTGCCTTAGGCCAACAATGACTGGTTTTGAAGATTTTATTAGTAGCAAATGAGTGTGTCCTAAAAATGAGATTTTTGAAAAATATTGAGCTAGGAATACATATTAATTTTACTTTTCCTATGGAATCTGGGATTTCGTTTTCAAAAACATTAAAGATACTTGTAGCCTGTCCTCATTTTCAGGTGTCTTTTTTTAATGCAAATGTTTCATGAAGATCTTTATTTTAAATAAAACTAGAGCATAAGAAACATTTCCCAGAGTCTAATGATTTATAATCAACTTACTGGACTGGAAAATGTTCCAGACTGCTCACCTCCAGAAGTCTGGTATGTGCAAAAACATAACAAGGATATGTTTGACAAATACGATACAGAAGTATGCAGCAATGGCTTTGGGGAATTTGGATCATAGGACTGCAAAGTCTTATTGAATGGGTACTGACTTACAACGTAGAAAGTGTCCAGTGTAATTCTGGGTGGAATTGTCTTTTATGAGGTAAAAGAAAGCTTCATTGTAGTGGCTAAAATAACAGGAAAAATTTCAGTAGATTTAGGATGTCACATAGGATTCCAGTCTCACCATAGACTGAAGTCAGTGAGATGTGTGGAGTATGTTATGGGCCCAGGATCTAAGAGACTTTTCCAAACTCACACAACACCTCTGTGGCAAATGTGGATTCCAACTCCTAGTCTGTTCTTTAGACTGCAGGAACATCCGCCCTCCCTCTGTTCTTCATCTTTATATACTAGGTTTTCATGTGTGTGAAGCAAGAATAACAACAGGTTTGTAGGTCAAAGAGATGAGCCACTGGTAAATTTAGGTATTGCATCCCATACTCCAGAAACTCTGCTTCTATAATCAGTGGAAGTAGTTTGTAGAGAGAACTCTTACACATAAAAGTCACCATACAGGGTTGTTCATTTCTAATGCGCACTCTTCCTGGTCACCTCCCAGTTTTGTTAATACTGTCAATATGTATGCTGCATTAGGCCTTGTGGAGAAATGTAAACTTTTAGTGCACTGAGCCATACCAACTGTAGTGCAATTCAATGATAAAAGAGCCATTGAAATATTTTTCTGGAAAGGCAGACTACATTTTTCAAGCATGTGTTTATAAACTCTTGGTTCTAAGCACAATGGCTGCATTATAAACGAGAGCTCAGGAACAGGCAGTGCTCCAAACAGAGTCAGAAGTGGAAAAGGGATAACAGCTGACTTCTGTTTATCAGAGCAGCTTGAGCAGGATGTGCCTTCACGTATCTAAATATTTATGTAAATAGATGCACACTGAACCACTTAGAAATAAATAAAGCTTTCTGAAAATAGAACTCCACAATGACAACAGGAGCTGTTTATCTTCAAGAGCTGTGGGAATGGGCTTGAATATGCAGATATTTCATTGAAAAAAAGCAATAAAACTAGCTTCAGATGTAATTTCTTAAGTTTATATGACACAGACCATCTGACTGTGCGAAGTTTATAGATTTCTAGTAGTATTTCTCTAAAACCAGCCAGCTTTACCTTCTTTCGCAGCCTCACACAGTGGTTGATCCTCTGTACTTGTTGCTAGTATAGCCTTCAAGTGAGGTGGCTCTTGTGTGTCCTTCTGCGTACTAAGGCAAAGAAAGCCCTGCTGGAGTGTGGCCCTCTGCTAGACAAAGGGCAAAGTCTCAGTATTGGCTGTCTCTCATGCACACGGTGCAAACACGCCAGGTCTGCACAGCTTTTCGCCTGCAATATTGCACGTCCATGTAGAATCGTGTCTCAATAGACAAGGGTTGGTTTTAGTATGATTGGGTACAAATGCTGAATTAAAAGACTGTCATCTACAAGTGATTTTTCTACAGTCTGCTACTTGCTCAGAGTTCCCCAATTTGAAAGATGATATACCGCAGTCACAGTTTGATAGTTACTTTCTCTCTGTGCTTTTGTACGTAGTTTTTTGCTGGGGTCAACTTGTGTGGTGGTGGTTTGCTTTTTTTTAAATTCTGGTTTTGGCAGCTCTCTGAAATGTTTTTGTTATAACTTGCTGCATGGCATAAAAGTCCTTCCATTTTCTTTCTCGTGCACAGTCTCAGAGTTTTTACTTTGTTAATGAAGTTTACCAAACTCCCAAGTTTCAGACGTTACCATGGACTTCTCTGTGACCTCTTGTCTCCCTATGTCCTCTGAAAATGCACCACAGCCTGTCTTTAGATTTATTTTCCCTTTGGCATGCATCCAGATTTTCAGATAAATGATTAGGATGTATTATAAATACGTTGTCCTAGAACACATAACAGAATCTTCTCCAACTCAGCCCAAGTTTATACAAGGGGAGGAATGTCTGCTTTCTGTGGATTTTAATGGCATTTTCTGTTTGTGATTTCTCCTAAATGACAACATTAGTTAAGATTTTTGATAAGTTTCTATGCTATAACCACGATTGCACTGTTAGCCCTCTGTGTCTTCTTGAACAGTTTTATCTGCAAAAGCTTCATGCAACAGAAGCTAGTAAAAGGAACATTCAAACTGTTGTTTTAAATTTGGGAAAAATTAGCTTTAGGGGATATAATAATCATCAAGATGTATTAACAGAATTTTACAATCATTTTATGTCAATAAATGCCAGTCCTTGTTCCATGTGTTCTTATTGTAAGAACAATGCAGTTGGTCAAATGGTTAGAGAGTTTGTGGTTGGAAAAGGAAATTAGTTCTGCTCTGTCTTGAGCTGATATAGTCAAGAGCAATTTTTTTTTGTTTTTTTTTGTTTTTGCATGAAGCACTGTGTTTCACATTTATTTTAGAACTTAAAGTGGAGTAAATAAATTTTGTTCAGTGTTAATTCCAAATGTATGATAACTCTATGTTGACTGAAGTGATGTTGTACTGCTATACTAGACTTCTCCTGATGTTCTCATACAAATGAAGACTTAGTACACAGTAATGTAATTCTAGGCAAATTCTGAAGTTGCATCTTCCAGTAAAGTCAGGAAGTTTTAGTTTAAAAATGGAACATCTTGAAATACAGACACGTTAAAAGAAAGAAAAAATAAAAATTTTTCTCATATGTGGAAAAACCTGATAGTCAAATCTTTTTTAATCATAATGTCCTTCTTGCTACTTGAATTTTTAGAAGTTGATTGACATATTTATACTCCCATCCAATAATGGATAAATGATCTGGAAGGTATATTTCTTATTTTACAAGTGATTGTGATATTTAATTAAAATATCGATTCGGATTTTGAGTATGGTGTGTGTGAGTGGCAAAGAAATTTCTCATCTTTTTCCACCTGCAGTCTTCTAAATCGCAGACCGCATACTTGCTTACTTTGGTTTCTTTGTGCACCTCCAAGAGGTCTTGAGTTTGTAAGGAATTTATTTATTATGTTCTGGTGAAATCTGAAAGGGAAGAAAAGTGAAAACTTTCAATGACAATTCCAATTTTTGTGTAGTCACTCAAACTGCTGCAAAATAAATGGTACAGATGCATCTGAAGATATTTGCATTTGTCATGCTTAGAGGAAACTGCAAGAAATTGGGGACAGATATTCTATAAGTTTTCGAGTGTAGTTTTCTCTACTCTTGTTGACAAGTCAGGGTATAACGTGATTGGGATAGATACATTTTGCCTTTGCTTACAGCTATATAATTCTAACGGAGTTAATACCCCTTGAAGAAGAGAGATGTGTTTCTGGCATTGCTTCAGTTTTCTCTGCTCCTTAATCAGTGTCCTTGGTTGAAAGGCTTTTCTGTGAGCACTCTTTTCACATATTAAAAAAACTCTTTCACAGATTCTCGTGTGAGAACATGTGGAAGAAAGATGTATGAAAAAGGAAGAGTGAAGTAAAACTTCTTTAAGAGATTTCTCCAAAATTGTCTTGGGAAGCACCGTTTCTGTCCCCTACCGTTGTGAAGGTGTCCTGTGTCCACATAAGTACACATTAATTATCAGTAGAGTTAAATTCATGAATTTTAGATACTTTTTTTGAGCATTTTGTAGAATCACTGTCTTACATAAGTGATACATTTCTCAAAAATCCAGAAAATCAATCTTCTGTGTGTACTCATTTTCTGATTAGCTTTAAGTCTCTGCTTAAAATATTCTTCAGTGCACACACACACAACATTAGACTCACACTACATTAGTAGTGTGCAGCTACTTCATGTTTCATGGGATTTTTTTCTATTTTTTATTACTTAAAGGTTCATTATGGATAGTGTGTGAACAGATGATGTGTTTTTGACTTTATGTTCATTATTGATCATCTCGGACCTTATGGAGACACAGACGCTTTAGCACTGAGTTTTTCTCAGGAATACAAATTTCTAATGACATCCTGGTTTTATGAGTTAATTTGCTGTTACAGAGCTATATTCCAGTTTTGTCAGGATGTCCAGTATTCAGCAGTAGTGTGCTTGGCTTTGCTGTCATTGCTGCTGTTTGCATGATGGTGACTATCCTGCATGCTGTATGTTCTCTAATCACATGTTGAGAGAGGAATAAATTATCAGAGCCATAGAAGTGTTGGTTGCCTTGGATCTTTCAAGGTCACCCAGTCTGATTTCCTTCTCAAAGCATGAACATTAGATCAATCATGACTTTGGTTCGCTTTAGCCTTGAAGGCCACATGCTGTAGGTCCCTGACCATGTTAGAAGCCTGTTTCTGGACCCTCTCCAAAATTCCCTCATTCTTCCTGGAGCAGGGGTTCAAAGTGGGGTGAAGTTCTCCAGCTGCAGCCTCACCAGTGCTGCATAGAAGAGGAAAGTTTCTTCCTCTGCTCTGCTGCCCCTGTTCCTCCAGATGTAGCTCAGTTATGCAGTTAGCCTTAGTTGTGATGGATGTAGACTATTGCCTTGTACGTAGTTGGCATCTGCTGTAACTGCCAGGCTGTTTTCAGCAGGTGCTGATACAGCCTGTGCTTCTGCCCCAGAACTTTTACCTCTTCTTGAACTTTGTAAGTTTTCTGCTGGGCCAGTCCTCAGTTTTCACCAGGTCCCTCTGATTTGAAGCTCCACCCTCCAATTTCTGTTGACGTGTTTGAATTCCTGACAAAAATTCTGCATTTGCCATACATTGAATATTTGTGGCTTGAGAGAGCAGAGCAGTCACCGCCTCATGTGGTATTTCTGCTCTAGACAAAAAGAAAGTATCTCAGAGATAGTCTTTCATGTTTCTGTCCAAAAGACATTTATTTTTTCATTAATTAAACTCTTTAAATAAAGAGTTGATAACAAAGGCATTTTGAAGACAGATTTCCACATGGATACAGTAATTTCCCAGGAAATAGTGATTAAACTTGATGGGTGCAACAGCAGGGGCCTTGGAAAAATGTCTGCCTTCTTTCTCAATGAAGTTTGTTTCTCTTGCAAGTAGCTTATCGTTATTTTGTAAAGTTATGCACCCAGCTTGTGTTCATTAGCATTCATGAAGGGTCACGTCATACTGCTTTACAATGAGATTAAAATCCTTAACTGTTACCTGTTTGTTTAGAAAGCTTCCTATTAGGATGGCTAAATCTTTCAGACATCCTTCATGATAGTCTCACAAGGACTTTGTGTGGCAGGAGTCTGAACTACCATGTCTTCAAAAACTTTGTGTGCATTGTGAATGGCATATATGTAAGCCACCCAGAATTTCTTAATGTTCCCTTTTAAATTCTTAAGAGTGCCAGTGCGACAAAGTGCACAACAAATGACATTCTGGGTGTAGGGCTTTTTGGTTGTTGGAAGAGTCAGTAGATAGCATTTACTATGTAGTATTAGGAATGTAAAAGTCAAGATAGCTATTAGGCTTTTCAAAAATCTAAAACGTGTTGTGTAATTGCATCACCTTCCTGAAATCCTTCTCTCCCACTGTGTCAACATCTTTATCTTCTGCTCAGTGTCTTTCAGAACTGTTTGTGTCTGCCAATGAATCTGGCAGATACATGGCTTTATCATGTGGGTTTTTACCTGCCAAAAGGCATACAAACACGGGGGGAATATATTTGTGAGTTTTTGCTGAAAGTCTTAGATTACACGTCTCCCTCCGATCTGCAGACATTTTCCAAGGTGATATTGCTTTTGCTGGTTTTGTGTGCTATTTTAACAATGACCATTTTGATTGTTCTGCCTGTCAGTGATTTAGCTCCAAGACGTCCATAACAGGAAGACTGTTGATCTGTTGTTTTAATTCCTTCACAGGAATTTTACCACAGATCTGATTTCCAAGTGGTCCTACAGAAAAAGATCTGAAGATCTTTAGTAACATTCCCATAATGACATTGGTGTCCTTTTGTGTTCTCTTTCTTTAGGGAAGATTATAGTGTGATATGTTTCCATAAAATGTATTCTTTCTGTGCTACCCTTGATGGAGTTATTTCTGGTACTCGAGAGACAGGAGACATGGTTGTCTCCTGTTTTCCTCATGCTGCTCACCTTCTTCATGGTGCTACCTTCAGGTATCACTGAGGAATCTGAAACAAAATGTGGACAATGTAGGGAGGAGATGGTCCTGTCTTGTGCAAGGGAAAACAGTCTTCATGTAGATTTCTGGAATATGTTGTATCTGATATATCTGGCTATTTTCAGCTGTCAAAATGCTTTCGAAAGGAGGAAAATAAGCAGCAAATATCGTGTTGGATTGTAATATTTATGGAAATACCTGCTGATGTTCCAAGACTGCAGACAATGGTCTTGGAACTCATCCATCCTGTCAGCCAGATCATTTAAGTAGTGTATATTTGCAGTCTTGGAATGCGTAAGAAAGGAAATTATAATATCAGAGTGTATTTATGCATTCTGGAGATTTTTTTTTTTGCTTGAGTACATTTAGAAAGTACTACACTGATTTCTGTTAAATGTCTAACCTGGTGTACCTTAAATGAACTTCTGAACCTGCTACTGTTGGCTTCAGTGATGTATGTATTTGTGGAAACCTTTGCATTTTAAATTAATGTATTAAAAAAAATTGAAAGCCGTTTCAAAATTCTGAAATGGTTTCTGAGAGAAAACTTGGGGAAAATAATTTGTGAGCAGTTTTTCACTGTTTTCATTCACACTGCCATGCACTACTCATCTGCTTTGGTTAAGTTCTGTTGGCATGTGGATTTTTTTTTTTTCACTTTGTGCTCTGATTTTTAGGGTTATACAACCATTGGCTGTGGCACTTTGGCCTGTTCATGTAAACCTGAAGGTGTCAGTATCATTTCTGGATACCAGAGTGTTTGATCACAAGAAAAATTCCTGGTAAATAATTTTTAAAAATGGGTGGAGATTTATTGCTCTGTTCGTTTTTATAGTTTCTTAATCTGGTTTGAGTCACTGGGAAGGAAGCCATGGATTCTTTGGTATAGAGCCTTTCAGCAGCCTGTGTGTTATTGTGCTGAATCACAGCACCTGCACCAGCCTAAACAAACCATTTTTCTCGAGCCCCTGGAGATTCTAGACTTTTGAATAGCAATTTTGTAGTCCAACAAATATGATTATAATAAAAGCATCAAATATTTTTAAATGGATAATTATTCATCTGCTTATGCTTGGTCTGAGCATAATTATATTACACCTGATGTTTATGATTCATTCTATAAAGATTTACAAAAGATGTTTTTGTGGTATGAGAAATATTTTGAATGTTGAATTGCTTTGTATAATACACTTTTATTATTATTTCCATATGCACAAACCCTGGGAGTTTTATTATCCATTTAACTTCCATAAATCATTATGAATTACTGAAAAATTGTTACTTAGGTCAGATTATATTTTCCATAGTTTCATTAAAATATTTATTGTGTAGATATTTTTCTTCTTTCTCCATTCTTGCTGCCCTGTGCATAGATTTTATGTATGACTTTCATGACTATAACTTAACAATTAATAAGCTAAACAGAGAAGAGAGAAGGAGGAGGCACAGGTTCTTTCTCTCAAACTCACTCACATTTCCTATGTGAATTTGGGTGAATGACTTAACTTATCCACGTCCATTTCCACATCTGTACAGCAGGACTAAATTTCCCATGGGCTTTATAAAAATTAATTAATCTTTGGAAAGTACCTAGAAATTCTGAAATAGAAGGGCCTGTAGATTCCAACATCTTATAAATTGCATCATGATGGCATCAATTAACTTAGTACTTGGTCAAAAGAATATGCAGATTATTTGCACATTTGTGTCAATAGCTATAAGTGGTGTTGATTTGTGTTTCACAGGACTATATGATTATCTCAAGCCCTCTATTGTTCTCTATGGTTATATAATGTCAGCAGTAAGCCTGACAAATGTTAGCCCAATCAGACTTACATTACTACTAGAAAGTTCAGCTACAGGTAAAGGAATTGGAGTAGGACAAAAAATCTGGACTTACAATAAGAACTTCTTTAAAAAAAAAAAAAAAGATAATATTCATTTTCAAGGTAAATACATGTAAATGTCTTTGCTTGCATTTTTGTCACTGTTGTTCTATTTTTTGTTCATAACTTCTCTCACCTGTTACAGCTCAATGTTTAATGTTTCCCTTTTGGGCCATTAGAATAAAAAGGACTGAGTATTTGTAAAGCAAAGCTACAGCCATCTGGAGAGCTGTGCCTTTGGCCTTTTTCTGTACATTTTTATGGTAATTGTACTGGTTTCCCTGGTTGACCTTGCGATCCATAGAAGTTCAGGTATATCAACACTGATTATTATTTCAGATCTTATTAGGAATAGCGATTAGACCAACAAAATGCACTCCAGATTTCTTTTGAATGGACCTGGGAGGGATAACTAACTCCACACTGAGCAGGAAGCCTCAGAAAGGACTAAGCAGATTTTCATTATCTAGAATGTGATAAGGCAGTTTTCTGGTGGTGTCTTTGGTGTCCTTCTACATCCAGTCAACTGCAGCTGTCAGTCTGACCCATCCTCTGCTGAACAAGCAAGATTTTCAGGTTCTGGAGACTTCTCTGAGCTGTAATGTAGCGCTGCAGCATAATGCATTATTGTTCTGGACATTATTACATGAGAACTACTCAAAACCAAGAACTGTCACCTGAGGCCCTGTTAACATAAGGAAAAGTAGAATTCTTGAGGGACAGCAGTAGTAATAAAGAGAAAGCCCACTGATAATTAGCTATGTAATTACTGTAGGGTAGATCTCTGGAAAATCCATTTTCCGCCCACCCTTTTCTTCTTCCTCCCCTTTGCAAATCAGCCCTTGCCAAATCCTAACTTAAAGCATTTGGCAGGCTATAGCTAGTCTTCTCATACTCTGTATAATGTACCCTCCATGTGAGGCACATATATAGAGAAAGTTTGGGTAATGGTTGGCTTGGCAAAGAGATTTTTTTTGGATGGATGGATGAAAAAATTCCCAAGACCTCTGTTTATTTATATAGTTCTTGGAATAACCCTGTTTTCAAAAGGCTGCTGGCCAGCTGCTGAGACAGCGTTCCAGCTAATATATTCCCAACGCAATCACCACACTTTGCTTTTCCCATCATGATATCCCCAAGGCTGTTTTTGGTTAAATCTCATGACTTGAATATATGAAAGTTCACATTAAGTTAAAGCTCACAATGCCACAATGTTTCTTTTCTCCCCCCCCC
>Ga0065711_1029125_pt1 | contig 37534 bp, 15 predicted proteins | sample Hoacrofraction12_FD_59098 | JGI IMG/M metagenome (GOLD analysis project Ga0065711, IMG submission 59098) | Hoatzin crop microbial communities from Cojedes, Venezuela - Epithelial fraction 12 v2 (version 2) | ecosystem: Host-associated > Birds > Digestive system > Esophagus > Crop | place...
CTAACACATGGCAGGGGTGGGGGGATGACCACCCTCATGGCCTATAATTAGGAGAAGCATTTCTCAGTGACAAAAAGAGAACTTTTAAAGCTTATTTGCTATTGGATTTCAACATACAGGTTATTCTACAGTCCAAACTCTACATAACAACAAAAAACTACAGGGTAACAAGATGAGTCCACAGCATTAACTCATCCTACTTCTGTACAATTTGGGGCCTACCATGCATTTGCTGCCAGCTCCATCGTGTACTCTGATTTGTAATATTAGATATCCACCTGCAGCCCGTGGAAGGGACCCCATGCCAGAGCAGGTGGATGTGCCCAAAGAAGGCTGTGACCCCACGGAGAACCTGCGCTGGAGCAGGCTCCTGGCAGGACCTGTGGCCCCATGGAAAGAGGAGACCATGCTGGAGAAGGTTTGCTGGCAGGACTTGTGACCCTGGGGGGGACTCATGCTGGAGTAGTCTGTTCTTGAAGGGCTGCACCCGGTGGGAAGGACCCACGCTGGAGCAGTTCCTGAAGAACTGCAGACCATGGGAAGGAGCCACGTCGGTCAGTTCACGAAGGATTGTTTGCCGTGGGAGGGACCCTACGCTGGAGCAGGGGAAGAGCATGAGGAGGAAGGAGTGGCAGAGACAACACGTGATGAACTGACCATAATCCCCATTCCCCATCCCCCTGCGCTGCTTGGGTTGGGGGAGGAGGTAGAGAATTAGGGAGTAAACTTGAGCCCAGGAAAAAGGGAGGGGTGGGGGGAAGGTGTTTTAAGATTTGGTTTTTCTTTCTCATTACCCTACTCTGATTCTGTTGACAATAAATTAAACTACTTTCACCAAGTTGAGTCTATTTTGCCCATGACTGTGACTGCTGAGTGATCTCCCTGTCCGTATATCGACGCACGAGTCTTTCATCACATTTTTCTCTCCCTGTCCAGTTGAGGAGCGGGAGTGATAGAGCAGCTTGGTGAGCACCTGGTATCCAGCCATGGTCAATCCACTACAGTTGATCAAACTTTTTATCTTACTGTGTGAGACACACACATGTGTAGAAGACGAGACTCTCTGTGTTTGAAATGAGTTACAAAAACTTACTTGTTCCTAGCTTTTGCTACCTTCTTGATATTCCAAACTTTCTACCTCCAGTGTTCACATATTTAGTCCCAATTCTCCAACCTTTGGCGAGACAGACGTATCAGTGTCTTCGACATTTTCAGTCATTCAGTAAGCATGTGGCTCAAGCTTTCACATAAAATGAAAAGTGCCTCTGGCTTAACTGGACACCCAATTTCCAACCAAGTCAGAATTTCAGGAAAGTTTTTAAGCATCAGCTGCTTGAAGTAATCTAATGGGACCTGAGCCATTTTTCCTGACCTATGGCAGAATAAGTCTCTAATAAAAAGTATACTCACAGAGGAAAAGAACTGGCAAACAGCCTTTGAAGAGGCAACAGATGTGCTGATTGAGATGTATTTTGTTTTTCATAGCTCTCTAAAACTGATGTAATATTCAAGAACGCTTAAGAACTTACTGATGGAAGCAGCTGGCAAGTGGGAAGGGTGGGATGTTGGATGACGAGGTGCTTTACTGTAGAAACGGAGGGGAAAAAAAAAATGACCAAAATGGAATCAGACAGTCTTAATCCTCTCACTTTGGAGAACGAAACTCTGAGAAAAATAGGACGTGAAAGAAAAGGGAGGGAGGAATGAAAGTGAACCTAGGGTTGATGAAAGAGAACATATCAGAGGAATACTCCTTTTACTCCCTGCAGGACAAACTGTGAGCAATGCAGCTCACATCAGTCAACGACCCAGATGCCAAGGCCAATCTGAGTTCAGGATTATTGTCAATCAGTAAATTAACTTCCTTTCTACCCATTTGCTGTAAAGAAAAGTTAACTCTCCCTGTATGGAAAACTCATACGTAAGAACTAGGAGATACATATGTACAATGAGTTAGCTACAGCAAAGCACTGAAGATCTGTATTTTTTCCACAGGGATCTAGGTATCTGTCTTGCACCGCTCTAAGAGAATGGATATTCTCATGCCTGAAGAAAATATGTTAGACTTGCTAATGTTTTCCCAAAGATACTGAGCAAAGCAAGTTCAATCAAACAACTAACTTCAAAACAACAAGAGGCTGCTTTAGAATTGCTATTGTTTTTTTCAGATATGTGATAGTTAAAGCTAATTCAAACTACATGTATGTGGAAGAACAGGTACAGAAAGCCAGCTCAGCAAGTTAAGACAGTTACATATTGTAGTCTGTTACATTACTTGAAACTAATAGATTTTTTTCTCCTTCAGCAAATCCCCTTTGTTACTTCCTAAGACTAAAAGCAGTTCAATATTAACAAATCCCCACAGCACTCACTGAAAGTTAGCTTTCAAAATGCACATGAAGACTTTATACAAGAATTAATCAATGCGTGTGGGAGAAAACCTACTCCTAACATTTCTTAAAACTGTAAGTATTCCAAGAAAAATATTTGTTAAACTCTGGGCTATGCATCTGTATACTGTAGCTGAAAGAGAAAACGGAACTCAGAAAAAAAACACTGAATTTTTTTCTTCTCTTCTTCAGCACAAAGATCAAATCAAATGCTACTTCAAGATCCAAAAAACTTTCTCCCTATTTAGTCCCAACACTAAATCAGACAACGAAAACACAGATGAAATAATTCTTAGAATGACTGCTGATTTAATTTTTCTCTTGTTATTCCAGTGCCCGAACTGTTTTCCATTCAGCACTGATCCTGCCTTCACACCTGCGGTACTGCCTTTGGATATTCTAAGGCGTCAGGTAAGTTCTCCTGCCACTGCGACCACAAAACTCATCTGGAAGCCTGCGCACAGCACACGGAGGATGGAGTCCAAGCAAAAGCTGTGGAAAGCCAAGGGAATGACAAGGAGACTTGCCTGCAGCACAAAGGACGACTATTCTTAATGCTCTACATGCATAGTCACATGAGGATAAGATCTATCCTTGGTTACAGGCAAAATAAAATCAAGCAGAAATTAGCTCAGTTTACTTACAGTAGAGATAAGAAACCTTGATTGCCTATGTCCAAACTGTAAGGATACAAACTGTTTTTGCAGTTGTAAACTACTAACCTCTAAAACTTCATTCCATTTATTGTTTTGTTTATTAACAGGTGAAGAGATAGCAGACACTTTAAAAAAGCTTTCCTTAAAAAGTGCAAGTTATAACCCATGATCTCAAACCCTTTCTGTCCTCTTTGGTCATATTCAAACACCACATAATTAATTTTAACTTCGCCTTATCAGGTTGCTGAATAAGGATGTGAAAGTCAGCCGGCTGTAAGTTCAAAAAATATATTCAGTGCCTCCTTATTGCTGCTGTCACCAATTTAGCTGTTCCCATGGTAAACTTAAATACCACCACTGGAAGCTGTGGCACCTATCAATTCACAAGTTGGGAAGTGCAGTGTATGGAGATTGGATTTAACAGATCCCAGAACTGTCTGGTTGAAGGATGTGGCAGTTGAAAGCTGGAGGCTGCATTTCTTTTTTTTTTTTTTCCCCTTCCTCCATTTTTTTTTAAACTTGTATAATCTCAAGAAAGCCAAGACATATGGCAGCATTTCCAAGTTGGTTTCAAAGAGATCTTGATTTCCCACTTACTTTCTCTAAGTGTGAATTACCTAAGAAGGTGTCAGAAGTTCCTCGAAAAAATCCTTTTAACACTGGTTGTCTTTCGAAAAAAGACTTCTAGAGAGAAGCTCCCACTTTTTTTCTTTTTTAAAAATGATTTTGACAATTCTATAGCTGGAGCCTCTGACTTGACTACCCATATGACACATCACAGCACTCATGAATTATCTTTTTTACAACCACTTCAATTCAGAAAATAATGAAGCTTCCTCATTAATAAGGAGATAAAAAACACCCTGAGGAGGAGATCATCCCCCAGACTAGAAAGAAACTTTACCATCAGAAATTGCATAGGTAAGAGCTAATGTTTCCTTCCTTCAGTAAATATCTACCAAAAATCAAATATATTCTTACATGTTGAAAAGATTCCTCTGAACTTTTCTTTAATAAAAATGACCTTTGCCATTAGCATACCAGCTGCCAAATAAAAATATGCACTGCACTTTTAGAAACAGAAATAAGGATGGGAAAAAAAATCGATTTTTTAAGGTAATTCAGAATAAAGCCATGTTTATAGAGCACCATTTTCTTTATTTCACACCCAAAAACAATAAACAAAATATTTTAAGAACAAAGAAAAAAATTTTAAAGATTGTTTTTAATAAGTATAAAAGAAAGACAAGGAAACAGAAACACAACATTTCAAGATTCAAATATTTGAAAATTCTCTTAAAATAAAAGAGACTCTTCACTACTTGTCCAGGAGGTGTTACAAAGCCTCCAGTAACACCTCATCCAACACACATAACCAAAACTTCCTTTTCGGCATGCTTGGAAAATGCACTGAACTTGAAAATCTAATATGACACAGTGCACCCAAACCAGTCAATTGTGAGTAGGGATTTTGTGATCCTCCACTTTTGAGAGCACCGTAACAAACTTATATTAGAAAGTACAGATTTTGTAAGGTTCAGGGAAACTGTCTCAACTCAGCTACATTAAACGCATTTTAAATCCTATATTCTAAAGCAGAGGTATAGAGAATAGCTGCCCATATTTAGGAACTTAGACCACCATGTCCTCATTGCAGAATCAGTTTGCTTATCTTCCTACATGCAAGAATATCATCTTAGTACAGACAATATCCCTCGTTTCTTCATGGGAAAAAAAGTCACAGAAATGAGCTAAGAAAATTAGATGTAGCTAAGCAACTTTCAGCCAGCACCCACAGAACATTAGGGGGAAGAAAGCATTCCTCTGAGCAAGTATCAGCGCTATTATTAGCAGCATCTAAACTTACTTAAAACCATTATTCCAGTATTTATTCCAGCAAGCAATACAAATTACACTTGTCCCTTAGACAGAAAGACAGACACAAAATCATGAATATGATCCTCCCTCTGCATTGTATTTATCTTTATCAGAAGCAACAAAAACAGGATAGAAAGCATTCCTGGAAACTAAGGGCAAAAATAAACCTTAGTTTAAAAGAGGCCATTTTCAACATTATGATTACTGTGCCAGAGCTCTGTGTTCGATGAAAATGATTGTAGGTGATTTAGAAAGATGTAGAAAGCTGCATCACACACTGAATGGAGTAAGGTCTCAGTCTGACATTTGTCCATGGACTACACAGAGATCAGCAAATCATTGCTGCTCGCCACCAGCAATGCAAGAGGTGTGCGGCTCCACCACTTCACCAGAAGCACTTTTTGAATCCCACTTTCCAGAACATGGAACCATCAAAATAACTGACCTGGGCATTTGTGAGATTTTAAACTAATGGGGCAATCATGAGATGCAAGAAGCACAGGGCTTCAGACCAGTGAAAATCTCTAGTTTTAGTTATATCACATTTTTCCCTTCCTTTCATCCCCACAACGTGTAACTTCATGCCAAATTTCAGAACATCACCTGTCTGGACACACATGCAACATGAGCATGCATTCCTACAAATAGCTACTGAAATACTACTGAGAAGTTTTCCGTTTTAACAGGGTGTTATACCACTGGTCCCAAGCCAGGAAGTATTTCAGCCTACCACTCGTGTCTTTAATGAGTGCTGCCTCTAAAACAACTGTTCCCTTCTCAGACAGAAATTGGGTACATGCTAAAATATAACGGTCTTGGTCAGGGACCAACTCTGATAAACTGCCAGGAGTTTTGAATTGTATCGCTGTAAACTCACACGAAAAGAACCCGTCTCTCCACATATAATGATTCTCAGAATAACAGTTCTTTGGAATAGCTTTATAGCTTACCCACAACAAAATTAAAGCAAAAATCTCTCAGCAAGTGGGAGACTTCCTTAAGAAATTAAAATAGAAATATTCCTCCTATGTAGAAGGTTGTATTGGACTAGGCTAATAATTACTCGCCAATTTTAAAAATTTATTTATCTATTTGTTTATATGTAATAGTGTTATTTCTTTCACTTAACTTTAACCCCTAAAGAACGGCATTTCTCCTATGATACTTTTTTTCTCCTAACATTGTCAAACACTGATTCTCCCTTTCCCTCCACCCCTGGGTTTCTGAAGAACAACAGCTGGAACTGACATGGCTGGTTTGGTCTACTCTATGGCATCGTTCAAGGATTTTTGAATTCATCATCTATGCACTGATCACAGTGACTATGCCAGCTCAAACTGTGGGAATATAGTCCAGTAATGAAAATGAATCTGTCATAGGTAAAATTATGAAAAAGCTACATAAATAAAAGAAAATGTTTTATACTACAATAATGTTATTTTTAATTTCAGAATAACATACAAGTAGGACTGATAACATCAAAGCAAACAATTACTAAGGAAGAATAAGCCAATGATTCTTCTTAATAAATCCATATATAAAAGCCAGCTGACTCATCCAGAAGTTATCCCATGCATGTATCATTATCCATGTATCACAAATACATGAAAAACATACTTAGAGTCTACAGCCTTGCTTTCACATCCTACTTGCCTTCATAACCAGCCTAACTTGGTTAGTACAACAGCAGCACTGAATGTGTGTGACTGTCACTAGTAGTCACGGTATCTCTGAAATAGCGGGTTTTTTGCCGCTACTTGTCAAAGGGCTTTACCCAAGAGGCACAGAGACATTGAGTGACATTCCTGAGGCCACCCAGATAACCTGTTGCACATGACTTGCGCATGGTGCCTTCACAGCCTTCACCCAGGATTTTCTTCCCATCATTTCTAAGCACCTAGAGACTGATATGGTGCTTACGACTAACACCAAATAATCACTTCCTTGAATCCTCCTGCTTGATCGCTAAATAAGGACATTTTGGCTTCCTGTGATTTTTCCCCCATAGCAGGAAAAATACAAAGGGCATTAGTCCATGCTCAGTAGCTTTAAGTTTCTATCTGTTTCTGAACTATTAACTCGGTACCATGTTACAACCATTTTTCCAGATTCACCCATCTCCCAATTGGGCAGAAACTGGTGATCAAAAATCAGTTGCAGATAAAAGCCAACAGAAATCTTAGAAACATCTGTGACACCTAAATCAGAGTTAAAAATACCTACCAAGTGCTTTTATCTATACTACAGATATATAGCATAGCTGCGTTTTTCAAAGGGAAATTAGTATCACGATGTGTTTAGCTAAATAAACACAACGGTAGCCTCATGTGCCACTGTTTTGTTCCTAAGAAAATTGTATATGTAGTAGATCCACTATAAAATTAGGCATCTTAACAAGTTTGTAATCACCATCTCTCCAGTTGCCTAACTTTATCCTGTATCCTCTTTGCCTGTCTTTTGTGATTCCAACTGAACACTCGTGACAGTCAGCTGTCCTTTGTGCTTGGACACAAAATGATGCAAAATTCATAAAAAAACCTGTCCTATGTATTTAGGACAACATTGTTTTTTCTATAAAAAACAAACAACATTGAATAAAATAACATTTTGTAGGAAAAACAAAGATCATCATCAACCCAAAACACCATTAGGTGTCAAGTGAAAATTTCTGTCTCTCTGTCACACACTGTCTTCACAAACCACGGGGTAACGCAGGCTGGAAGGCGCCTCTGGAGGTCTCGAGTCCAAACCCTGCCCCAAGCAGCTCCAGCTAAGGCAGCCTGCTCTGGGCCTTGTCCAGTCCAAATCCAAGTACATTCAAGGTTCACATCCATTTTCCAACAACTACCCTCCAAACAGCCTCTATCAGCTTACTTAATTTTAGCTACACAGACTATAAATGACAAAGCCAGGACTGTTCCCTCAAAAATCTGAGTTCAGACCACTGGATCCAAGGATCAGACTACAAAATTTCCTCCCCAATTTAAACCATAGGAATTCATTTACTGTCATGTGTCTGTAGTACAAATGTCTCTGCAAGATCAAGTTTCCTAGGTAGTATCTTCTTCTTATATTATGGAAAGGTCCTTTAGAAAAATACATATAAAAAAGCAGAAGCTAGAACAAGACCAATAAAAGAATCAGTGGATATTACACAGTAATTAAAGTGCTTAACACACAAAATGAGTTAATGCAGGAAACAGAGGAAAACTTACTACTGCTTAAAGCTAGGACTGATACCCAAAATCTTTTGATTAACTTAATTTGAGGATGACCACTATGATCTTCTACATATCTGTTTTCTCATCACATCAGCATCCTAAACACTGAGCCATATTCCATAAAATATTATACAATGTCTTTTAAGGAGTACATTACTATGGAGCCTAAATAAAAAATAGAAACCTATTTATAAAACCTATTTATAAAAGTAGTGATTTCACAAACACTGACTTGGCCATGACTGCCTTCTTCCCTTCCCCCCCAGCCCTTATCTAGGGCTAAGAAAATAGTGCATATAAAAGCTGGCAAGATTTTTATATATAATTTACAATGTAGCAGGTAAGCAGGCAGGCAGACAGATCAATCAACTTTTTAAAGTTAGTGCGTAAGGTTTACTGTGAAAGGAGGTATCTTTCATGAGAGACAGGAGTTCAGGATTTTCTCGGTTTTTTTTGGTTATCACATCTTTCTAACAGATCATGATTCATTCAGTAGTCTTCAGGGAAGATCAGTGCACATGCATATTTTTAAGCACAGTGCCTGCACAGTTAGCTTAACACTCATTTGCTGCAGTAAGATTAGACTCTAATGAAGCCTCAGCATTTCTGCCCATATAATACATGCAAGGAGCTGTGGAGAGCCCCACAACTCACGCTGGACTCAAGGCTCCGCAGAAACCAAGCTGCCAAGCAGCACACAGTACGGGGACTTCTCCAGATCAGGCTGAATTTATGTTCCTAAATGGAGTCTTCAGCACCGTGAAGTGGATGTTTGACGCACTGAAGTAAAATTTTAGAAAGAGAAGCTAAATATTTTTATTTAACATACATGTCACATGGCATGCTTTTATGGGCACGTATAGGTATTTACACAGCCAAATCTGATGTCAGACGAGATGCACACCGTTCTGCTGTGCCCTCCTCTCCCTGTAAAAATCATTATCACGTCTGATTTGTGGAATTTGGGGGATTGCAGAAGAAAGCAAATTTGCCAGCATAGAGGCTCTCTCTTACAAACTTCACTAATGTAAATTCTATTTTGCAAGTGCAATATCCCTTTTATTGCCACCTTTTACCTATTCTGTCAAACACAGGCATAACTTTCAGGCCTCTTCTACAAAATCGTGACCAAATATCTTACGAGTAAGCAACATATAGAAGTGTTTTGTTTTCCCAGCTGCAGAAAATCTATTCTTCTTAGTGCTTGAGGTTTTTCAAGACTACTTCAGTTTAGTGATGGTCCACAAACTAGTACTCTGCTGCTCATTGTTGCTGAATTACTAAGAATTGGAAGTAACATTTAGAAATTTTAAGGAACTTCTGAAAAAGGGGAATTCCTAGGAAACAGCCTCTCTAAAAAATAAAACAATATGTTAATATTTAAAATCATAAAAGATAAAGAAACAAGTCAATTATTAAAGTAGGAAGACTACAGGAGCTATAAAAATCCTGGGCATTGGAAAACAGAGGATTCATAATCACGGCAAACAAACCTTTGAACACGGCAGTTCAAACATCCCATCCTTCCAGGCTCCAAGCTGAACAAACCTTTCAGTTACAAGTGTAAACCTTGTATATAACCCATAAATTAGAAAAGAACCCTGAAGGCTTTAAGCTATGATCCAATACGCAATTAGAAATTTCAGGACCTAAATTTGCCTTATGACAATTGGCAGCAACCATGACGTATTTTATCATACCTGTAAGTTGCACAATGTGTTATTATTTAACTCACACTACTTGTTTTTAAGTACCTGAAAAATTTTATTCTCAGACACTCACATACACTCAGTTATGCTTGGTATGGAAAGCTAACAGGAGTGTTTTTCCAGAAGAACCATTCAAGCTAACTTTCAATTATCTAGGTGTCAATTACCACAGTTTTTTGTTAATTATTTAATAGCAACAACAATGAGATTTTAATTATTTGGTTTTTTCACCTAGACATAAATAAGTTGCCAAATTGCAATCAAAGAATGCTATAATTTACACGGAGAGACCACCTGCCAAAAATGAAACACAGAACAATTATATGTAAAAATCTTAGATAAATTTTAAATTAATAGAAGCTTAGTTTATATTTAAGACACTATGACATAGACGCATGACAATATAAGATGTTATTAGTCACAGTGTTGTGCTATCACTTGCTGTAATGGGTTTCTTTTGCAGACTGAAGTGAATGTGGAGTTTGCTTCTCAAACAGGAACTCCAGAATGAAAAATTACATTACCCTCCCAAAAAAGCTCACACCCACAAAGCATTAATGAGCATATCATTTGTTTCAGGTGACTGCACTACCTTTTTTCACTTAGCAGAACTCACTTAAAGATTCCCTAAAGACTTGCTCCTGAACAGCTCTATGACCTAGTTCAAAGAAAATCTAAAAGCATTACATTTTTGGCTCTTTAAATCAATGTTTTTTTGGCATTTACAAACTTTGCTGAACCGTTTTGGCTGTGGTGCCTTTCCTTATCTGCCCAAGCAATACTCAGCAGCATGGAATTTGCTTCCAGGGCACAACGAAAGTGCTAGCACTTTGCAAAAACCATTATTTCTTTAGTGAAACATCTTTCATTGTATTTTACAAAACAATTTTGAAGTCTTTTCAATACATCCACACAATGTCCATCAGCACAGTAGAAATGTACTCAAATGCATCCAAGAAAACCTCCAGAGAGGTGCGTGGGTCTATCAAAACATAACCTAAAAAACACTGCCCGACAGAGCTCCGTTGATTAATACGTGAACATAAGACCCAGTGGTTCAAGCACAAAGGAAAGAGCACCAAGAACCAATTGCTAAGGCTGTTTGTCTAGAGAGGCTGACTTATTGAAGGTTTCAAAACCTGCAAAATCAATTAAAAGAATCAGGTTTTATTATTGAACATATTCTAACTACATTAACAGTATAAGGCAGATGACTGAGCCTCAGAGTTAACGCTCAGTAGAGTTAATAAAAAAAAGAGCTAAGCAATTTAATTACACCTTTCAAATCTGCCTGCACACATCTACCCCATACTTCAACATTCAAACTTAGTTTCATCCCTTCTACTAAAAATACCTTTTATTACAGAGGGGTAAAAGCAAAAAGCTTATTCAGAACAAAAATTATAATTTCAGACAATGCATGGTGTGAAATGACATGTACCTTCCCATGTTAATGAGTATTTCAGTAGCAGCACAGCTTACGTAATAATCATGGGGTTTATAGCAGCTGGTTATTTTGACAAGAAATCTGAAGGAGTTGTATGAAAATAGCACAGAAAGAAGGAAAGAAAAGCAATAGGTCTGACATGTCAGATACCCTTTTACAAAGCATGCCAAGTCTGTACTTTGTTACTTTTCTTGGGTTTCATATTGAAGGTCCAATTTTGAATCCTACAAATAGATAAAAAAGCAATTTGCAGCAAAAAGTCTTCAGGAATCCATGTGCAAACATGTTTCTACAAGTCCCTCTTCCACTGAAATGGAAATTGTTAAACAGGGAGTGGGCATTTGCTTATTTTTTAAACAAAGTCTAACTTTTTAATACGTTGTAGTGAGTGGGGAAAAGAGAAAAAAGGTTTAATCAGTACAGTTCAACTGTGGTGTTGGAAATGCTTCAAAAAATGTTGGAAATTATTTCAAAATGTAGGGATCAATCCTGTTCTAAAATAACTAAGAAAGAGCTTTATTACTCCTTTTCAGCACGAAAAATTCTAAAGCAAGACTACATAATTTACAGTAAATCCCAGCAGATGAAAAGACACAATTTTACTTAATGAAATGTTTTCTTCTACATATGTATTTTAAAGTTTAATTTTTACAAACAGCACAAGTTAACATAGTCTGACCACCAAAAATAAACCAGTTGTGATTATTTACAGTCAGTTTTCATAAAAAAACAGTAGTGCATCTTAAAATGGTCGTTGATTCTAAACAAGATAACCACATGGTGGCAGAAGAATCAATGTCTTGCTCAGAAACTGGATTGCTCCCAGAAAAACATGCAACCTGAGGGGTTTGTATTGCACAGTAAATGGTTTGCTGCTAATAACGTTGATGAAAAATGCATTGGTTCAGTGTAACTCAACCCAAGGGCTGGTAAAAGTACTTATTTTTCCAGAGCATTCTAGCTACTGCAAATCAAATTGTTACTTTATAGATTGAAAGTTTGTGCAACTGAAAACTTCAGTTTAAAATACAATCAGATTATTTTATATCTAATTATTAATACAGTTTCATAAAAAAACCCAAACAAGCTTTCGGTGTATTGCCACATTCAGCCTAAAAATCTGGAAGAGCTCCCATTTGAAAACACGCTACAAGTAACAGAATTTACTGGAAACTGTAAGTTCCGTAATTTCATCCGTAATTTCTAAGAGTTTATTTATGAATTTCAAAGCAGATCACTAGTTAGAATAATAAATATGAGCTCCTCCTAACAGTCTATTTTACTATTCTCTTCCCTATTTCCCGCTATAGCAAGACCCTCCCAGAACCGAGCGTGTTTTGCCGTGTAGGAGCTGGGAAGAGCTCGGGCTCCTCACAGCCACCAGCCAGCGCAGAGCCAGGACTGACCGAGCCGGGGCCAGGCCCTGCACAGCCCCAGCCCGCAGCACCCGTCCCCACGCGGCTGCTCAAACACGGGTCAGCATCACGCCGCCTCAGCGACGCTTGCACCTGGCACAGCCACAGGAACTATTCCCTCTCCCCGACTTGTGCACAGTCCTGCCACAAAGCCGAAAAACAACTAACCTGCTAACCCAGCAGGATGATTCCTGAATGAGCCTGAAAGCTTTACCAGCTCACGTGGCTCAAGTGAAACCAGGCAGAAAATGTACTGAAGCAAAGCTCCGGAGAATACCTGCTGCGAAATTTCTAAAATATATATATTTATTTTACGAATTCAAACAAATTATTCTGTTTTGCAGCCAAAACCAAGGAGCCAACTAAAGGGATCTTGCAACCTTTATATACAGCTCGCTAAACATAGCTACTACTACTTATAACTTCAAATAATTACATATGATGCTTCTACCTCTCACCACTGATCTCTCTTTTCCTCAGTGTTTACTGACAGAACTGAAAATGCCCTTAGCTAGATTGCAGCAAAACAGAGGAATGCATGGTGACAGATGTAGATCCCACAATGAATTATGTTTATGATTTCTTGTCATATTCATAGATATTAGTTGATTCTGTAGCAAAATGATAATCATTGAAAGTTTTTTCAGTTTGCTTTAGTGTTGATGTATAGAGAAGAAAAAGACAGCACGAGACTCCCCTCTCAAAGTAAATGAAAAGTGCGTTTACCCAGGCATTTTATCTCCAATTAAATGTGCCTTTTTGAAGCACGTCTTATGATCATCCATATCTACCACGCTTTGCTTCGCATCACCGAATGCTCTCAGACAGCACAAACAGGACTCTTTTTTGAGTAAAACTAAGTCAGACAAGAGCTAGCCCAAAGCAAAACCTTCACAGCACATACAGCACGCAAAGCGGATCCTCAGTACTGAGGCTTTACCTTACAAGTCCAACCCCGTGGCGCTGGACGGTGTGCTAACGCAGACCCAGTAGGTTTTGGAACACCTCTCGGGAATATGAAATACCAGGAGCATGGCTGCTATCTAAAATCACTTTAAGGCTTTCTCTCCTCTATGCATTTCAATGTGTCTATCATGGTACCTCTTGTTACTTGTAGAACATTAAAGTACAAGTGTATTAAAAAGAGAAAAAAACTTGAGAAAAATATTAATAAATGCTTTTAAAAATAACAACCAGATTTAGTTATTGGAAAACCCATACTAATTTACTGATTTCAGTAAGATTGGTGAAAAAAGTAGGCATTAAAACACAGGAAAAATCACTGAAAATAATCTGGGTAATATCAACTTCCTTTCTTTCCCCAGATCACAACTACTATACAATACTCATGAGCAGGAAACGGGAATCCGTAGTAAATGCTTTTGGAGAGGATATTTGCATCATCAGTGTCAGAGTGACAAAATGTTCATATTGGCAAATGGCACTTCAGCTAGGTTCTGAGACATGGAGTTAAAGAGAATGTTCATGTTTTTCTTCTTGTGATTTTCTTCCAAGAGAAATAAAATTTGAAAAAATAAATATGCAAAATCTTCTACATGAATTAAACATGATTAAAATAAAGTAAAACATTTATACTAAATAGTTTTTCAGCTCTGCTCAGCAGACATAGCCATAGTAGAACACATTCATCAACAACTTCCCACTGCACATGACTAATTTGTTTGATTGGTGTCACTTCTACAAAGGAAGAAAGTTTGAATTTACTGAAGTTTATTTTTTGGAAATTGATTTCTGTTGCATTTGCAATGGAAGTTGGAATTACAACTACCCTTACGGAAAACTTCTTCCCTTACTAGATTATACAAAGAAATGTAACACTTCAGCTTCTATTGAGCTTTATTAACTCTCAGATTGCTATGTGCTTGTACATCTACACTGCATCCAGGACTGAGGTGGCATTGCACCCTAACCATGCATGTGCATTCATAATTTAGCCTGGAAAAGACCTTACAAGGTCATCTGGCTGGGAGCTCATTCAAAGCAGGAATAACCTCAGTGTCACTCAGAGCTGACAGCATTCGTCTGTGTAGGCTCTGTTTCCCGCTTGCAGCCTCATGACATACATTTGAAAAATTCACAAGGTCTCAGATTTCTGTAGCCACAATATTAGAATAACAATAGTACCTCATCTGTAACTTGTGAAATATTTTACTAATGCTTTTACATCCCTTTGAAACCTTGAAACTAATATAAAACATAAAGTATATGAACAGAGGAAACCAAAACTTTCATTTGAAAAACATACTTAAGAAGCATTTAGATGCTCAAGTGTATTCGCTAACTGGAAAAGTTGGGGAAAAAGAAAAGTTATCTTAGATCCAAATGCCATGAAATCAGTAGCTAGCTTTCTGGCCGTGTGAAGAGCAGCAACCCAAGCAACACTAAAACTGGTCATAGAGAGCTATTTCCCATTCCAATTAGGAGTTAAAAAAGGTTCTCGTTACAAAGTAATTTCAGACTGTCATAAATCCACAGGGCCAGTGGAAGCAGTGATCCTCTCCCCTTGCCGGCTCTCCCAGAGCATCACCTGTAGCTCTGGTGCTGCTGTGTGACAGGTTTGGTCAGGGCACCGACATGCTGAAACTCAGCAGGACAAGAAGGTCCACAGAGAGCACAAACTTACGCTAGGTTACAGGGCATGTTTAAACACCGCCTCATTTTAATTTCCTAATACAATTCAACATTAGACTGGACGCTATTTTTTTAAATTTATGCCTTCAAACAGGAAACATAAGGCTGTACAATCTCCAGATTCTCCAGAAAACACTGCCAACATGCCCTTACAAAAAGGCATACTGATGTGGGGCTTCCTAGGTCCAACATCAAGGACAGTAATATAGGTCTATAAATTAGAGATGCAATTACAAGTGCATCAGCTTTACACAATGAAATGCTCTTACATTTGCATAGCCTCTTTCATATGGGACTAACACCAGCTGATTTAACATCTGTAACTCTGATGCCCCATTGTTCCCTTTTCCTCCAACAGAGCCCTGGAAAAGCAAGATTCCTACTGAAGACGAAAACATCATGATGTTTGAGCTAATGGGGTGGCCCTTGCTAAAAAGCAGCAGTTCCCAGCTTTGCTTTTCCTACCCTGCAGAGAGAGTAGGAATGCTGCTTTTTCTGATCAGCTCTATGCATTGTTGCTTTCACTTACCCTTCCTAAAGCAGGAAAACCCTGGCTTGTCACCCTCAGGATGGCAAAATGTATTTTCGCTCGTGCTTCTGAGAAGATTTGAGCTAAACTCAGAGCTAAACCTTACGAAGCCCCATCTGCCAGCACTCGGCTCCGAAGCCAAGAAAACCCGACGTTGCCCTCAAGGCATCCAGTGATAGCTGAAGCATTGCAACCTAAATCCTAAACAAACCCAGGGCCTTTGCTATACGTGACCATGTTATTTCTATCTGGTAAGATCTGGTTGAACTAGCATCAGAGTATACATTTTAAATTTACTTACACACATAAAAGGAAAGCAGTCTCAAACTAGAAACTTCATATAATAGTCAGCCTTATGAAACAGCCCCTTTCCGGCATCAGTGCCCAGGCTGTTAAACTGCTGTTTAACAGCAGTATGGGAGAATTGCTTCAATCTGCTTTTGATGATGCTTTTCAAAGCGTTATTGCAGCAGTCGTGAAAGCTGCAACTATAGCCTTCCTGCCACAGGTAATTCTGAAACTCATTGATGAAATTAAGAGACAATCTATCCTGTAAACTTACAAACAATTAAATTTAACAGACAAAGAAATGACAGTCACAGAAAGTAATTTTGCTCCATTTTATTTTCTTATGGCATTCTGGCTCTTAGGGATAGATGCAAATCTTGGCACCAGTTTGGAAAAAAATGATGCAAAGCAGCAGTTCCCAGAAATCCTTTATTATTTCAGTGGGTTCAAACAACTCAAGACAAAAGGAAAGCTGGATTTGCCATGCATTGTGAACTATCAATAATTTCTTAAAGGGACAGAGAGGAGGAAAAATTCTTCAGTTTGAAGAACGACTTCCACCTATAGACTGCACTGGTAATTGCCATTCAGGAGCTTAAGCCTCCTTATTGAAGTGTTAGAAACAACTTACGCACTCTGCACTAGGGAACTAGCACAGCTTGCTCGTTTGGGCCAGCTCCTTCTGTTTTCCACCTTCCATTCACTTTGAAATTTCTCACCCCTCTGCTGCATCACATTCCACACGTCTATCCCAAGACACTAGCCAAAACCAGAGGAGAGAGCGCCAATACTCTAAAAGCCCAGATAAAACTGCTGTGCTCCACTTGCTTCTTCTATAGATGGGGCTCCTGCCTCTCCGAACTTTCACGACTGGATTCCTCCCCTTTCGATCCACTGAGCAGTCACAGTTCCTTTTGTTGCTTTGTTGACTCCCAACGTCATATTGCTTTTTCACAGCACTTGTCGTGCACAGAACAGCATCCCAAACATGGCACATATTCTGAGGACCTAAATGCTATTTAAATCCCTAGGCTACTTGGCTCCTAGAGCCAGGGCACCTCTGATGGTAGAAAGCCAGATGATGGGAAAAACTAGGCAAAGGGACATGGATGAAATGAGGCTGCTTGACTTCAATGTTCTCCCCTTCCCTTGTTCAAAAAATGCTGTATTTCCTATTTATTCCAGGAAACATTTACAATGGAGAACTGAACCACTCTGTTTACTGCACTGCTCTTGTGCTGTTAGACTGCAAATTGTTTGGGGAAACCAACAGTGGAAAAGTTTACTACAATATCCTGCAGACATCCCACAATTTCTCAGCTAACATTATGATTGCTTACTTGCCACATTTGCTATTGCAGACTGCTACTGAAGGACAGTAATTTTCTTTGTTTTAAAATAAAGAGACATTTCATTCAGCAATTTCCATTCTTTTTGGCATAGGGTATCAAAGGAGACTCCAGAGGGGGTGGCATGGCTCCTCCCTTGCTCACAAGCACAGGGGCAGAATTATCAGGAACCAAAAATTATCACCTCAGTGATGTACTTGCTTTTTATTTATGTAGTTATTTACACCCCCCCCTTTTTTTTTTCTTCTGAGTACATATTCTGATGATTCTCTAAGGCCTTCTTTCTGAATACAAGGCATCACCTAGATGGCAAGAGTAAGCTGTGAACACTGTCACTCTCCATCAGAAACAGTTAGCTTATATTTTTGAAATGTTGTATCTGAACTAGTTCACGGATGGCCCACTGTACTGTCACAGAGCAGGAATTGGGTCTTTGTTTCCTCAACACTCCTAAACTCAGGTTTTTGATCAAAGCAGACAGGACAGGTGCTGTCACAAAATCTTTCTGAAACAGGGTAGCAAGATGACATTAAATTGCTTGCTATGCAGTAAGGAAAAAAAGAATAATAATAATAATAAACCCCACACACTTATCAAAATGGATATATTAATTTCTGTATTAAATCCTTAAAGAAACACTATCCAAATTTCTCAATGTTTTCTGTTTCCTTGGTCTATGTTCTGTGGTCAGTGTTTGAATTTGGTAGTTCCACTCCCACTCTTGACATCAGATTGTCTGTTTCTGCTCGATATTTTTGTGATTAAAATTAAAATGAAGTTCTAACGCAGCTTCAGTTTAAATCACCCTGATGACGTTAAAGCATCTCTCTTTGAATCAGAATTACTGCTAATACCAACAGAATTCTCAGAATAGGTTAGTGAACACAGTGCTACAGGGCCTTGAACAGAAGTATACAATTTCCCCCCCCATCTATTTTAAGGAAGTGACTATTATTCTCGTAGGTGCTTTGTGACAGGTAAGGACATCTCCTGAATAATCCAAATGCTAACCAGCCATGCACCATGACACCTGTCTCTTTGGCCCAAGGAAGCCTATAATGGACAAAAAGTGACAAAACCACAGACACACTAACCAGAATGGGTGGTCCCAAATCTTCTTGTGCCCAAGTGTGCTCTGCCAGGGATTTTTTGGCTTGCTTATTTATGTCCAGACTAACAGAACAGAGATACTGGAAAATACACAATTTTTCCAAAATTAATTTGCCTGGGTTCCAGCAGCAGTTGTATCAATTGCAGCTGCTCCTTGTCTTGTCTACGAATTGGATGAGGCACTCTGTTATTTGTAAATGGTCATATAATACCTTGAAATAGCTTTCTAATCACTATCAATACACTAAATACAGTTTATGAACTTGCTTTGAACCACGACAAAGAATAGAGGTCAACCTTATTCAGCAAACACACACAGAACAGCCTGCATTGTACATTTTAATTATTCATCCACAGCCTGCTGCTCTAATGGAATAGTTCTGCAAAGCAACAACACAGGATAAATGTCTGCACATGTTCCCTCTCATTTTTACCAGTAAAAGATATGAATTGGAATTCATTTCAGAAAAGACGTCTTGACTCTGTGAGGTATTACTGGATCTTTTATGTTGTCTGTCTCTGAGAGACTGACTGATGAACATGCACAGAGCTCTATACTACCATAACTAGACCGTCTTGTTTCTTAAGAGTTCATTGACAGCTCATTCAGAAATCTTTCAGAGATATAAGGAGGGTTGGGAGTATTATGGTGAGATGAATTATTTATCCCAAGAAGCAAATATCCATTACAAGTACCGCTCCTCCTTATCTTCCCACAGCTCGTGCCCACAGAAACTCAACCTCCTCTTCCAGTCTTTCTCTCTGTTCTATGCTCTACAGTTAAGAGCCACATTATGCTCATGCACAGAGGTATTTCTGTCTAGAACTCTTTATAATTCTAAAACTCTTTAAAATCAATGTTAGTATTCCTTACTTATCTGTATTTTAAGAGAGTTTATTGGCTTAGGTTTCACAAGGACTCCCAGAAGAGCTATCACACCAACTTTCCCTGCTCACACCTGGCATGGAAACTGTGCTCACTTCAGGCAGATTCAGACTCAGCCGCGGGACACACCGGCAGCATCTCCAGGAGGACCTCGTGGTGCTCTGCACACCCATGTACCAAGCACACAGTCTGAGGAAGGTCCAAGATTCACCAAGGCTTTTACATGCTTACATCCTTTTGTTTTCAGTGGTCTTTGGGTTCCAGGATGCCCTCCGAGCCTAAATCAAAGCGGTTCAGGTGAGTGGCGGCTCTGGGTGTGACTGCAGGTGATCGCAGAGGCTGTGCAACGCTGTGCGAGCCAGAGTCAACATGAACCACAGTGCTCCCATGGTGACACACACAACCTACTGCGGCCACCCAGCCCTCCCACAGCAGCACCACAAACTAAGCAAACAAGAAAACTGCTATCTTCTATTCCAACAAAACAAAGTCCAATTCTTCCTTTAGGTAGGAAAGGAACTGTTTTGAGATGCTCTCTAGAATGTAGGGACAGAATTAAAGAAGAAAAATAAAAAGGAAGGATGGCTCAATGGTTATCAATGTAACTGGAAAAGAAGGATATACTAGAATAAGGATTTTCTTAACAATGTATAAGTATCTATATTTATCACTGTCACCATCTTCCAATTAAATTATTGATGATAATAATTTGCATTTGTGTAGCATTTACACTCTATGCAAGTAGTCAATAGGCTCTTTTTAGACCTAAGGCTAACCTCAGCTGGAAACATGGCCAGACAGTAAGAGAATCACACTCTCAGGCACAAGTCTTTAAAGTAGACTTCAGACCACTAATAGGCAACAGGGCTTGCCACTAAGCGATATTTAGTTTATTTGTTCTGGATTTTACAGAAAGAAGAATAGCTGCTAGTCTACAGGATCTTACACATAAACATGTACTTCTTAGGTTTGCCTACAATGACTGCTTTTCATCTATTTTAAAGCTATGCTGTCACTGGCTATTTAATTTGCTACAAACTAAATTCTAAATAGCAAGCACAGTGACCACAGATGAGGCCAATACTGAAAAAAAACCTTTGCATTTATTTTCTCCTTAAAACCTAAGTCAGAGAGAACCTACGAGAGGGAAAGTTCTTGCAGAGCTTGCCACTGACGGCAGAGGAGGCAGCTGCCGACACTCAGATCTGCGTGGGACGTGTTTCCTACATGCAGCACTGGGATAGGGCAATAATCCATTCATCACTCCCTGAAACTGCCCAAATACTGAACTCTGCAATCTAGGCAAGATCACTTTAAAACAAGCTAATGTAAAAGTTTTAATTACCTATCAGATCTCTTGCCATATCCTGCACGTAATGAAGTAAAACCCTTGTTGCTGCAGACACAATCACTAAGGCTTTGGACAAATGCTTCTAAAGAATGTAGCTGTGAAAATGTCTGCACCAAGGCACATGTTTATGTGATGCCTCTACCACTTTGGAGTTAGCACAGAAATTAAGCTTTGTCTTAAAAAAAAAAAAAATTCCCTTAAATTGTATTACGTGTACAAAAAGACAAGTTCTTCATGTGTGGGCTGCTCTCTTTGAACAGCCTCCCACATAAACCACTGCACATTTCTCCTAAAACCAGACACTTCTCTCAAGAAAAACAGATCTGCATTTCTTTCACCAAATTACATGACTGTAAGCAAAACATTTTTTAAAAAAATGGTATTATTTGCTTAACTGCCAGAAGTATATTTTTTGTTATGATAATCATTCAGTACTCCACGTTCAAGCTCGCCAATTCATAGTTTACCAATATCTTGGATTTAACCAGCACCATCTACAGCATTATAGTGTCATTAATAATTCTATTAAAAGCACCAAAAACTAGTTCACATAAACTTCATTTACTAAACTTATTTATATTGCCAAGGCTGACAGAGGTCCAGGCAAATATAGCAGTGAAATGCTCTATGGCAGGCCATTAATTTTAAAATGCTGTCAAACCATCCTCAGTCTAGCTTTCATTACTAATTTGTAACTAACTGCTCAGTCGCTCAGCTGTAATCTTTCATGGAGGGCTGTTTTTTAAACAGAATACGAGGCACCAACACAAAACCGTAATGGGTACTTCCCCTAGGGAGCCACCTTTTTAAAATTTCCTCACATCCCACTCTCCGACAACTCATCCCTGTAACAGATGACTCTAAGCTTTTTCTCACCACTCGGCAGTACACGACCTTGCCGGTGAGAAAAGGGAAATCCACAGTTCACTACGAGTGCAGAGGAGGGGCAGGGGAGATCCTCTGCGCTCTCCTGCTTCCTTGCAAACTGCCGAGCCCCTTGCTTGTGATTTCCCTGGCAGACAGGAGCCAGGCAGGACAGGGAACTGGAACACCTGGCTTGTCGTCCCCCCTGCCTGCTGTGCCCCACACCAAAGGGTGCTGGTGGGCCGAGCCACGGAGGCTGCTGCTCCCCAGACACCCCCTAACAACGCCTGGTGCCTGCGGGGACCAGCCCAGTCACGCAAGCCAAGCCTCTGCCCTGCCCTGGGTTGCCCTGTACGGCACGAGCATCCAGATCTTTTCCTTCCCTTCCTTTCAGACTCAGAGGACCAGACAACTCTGTCAAGTACATATGAGAAGATCAGCAATACCTACATTTTGCTCTAAAGATGCCATATACCACAATGTGAGATTATTTATTATTTCCTATAAGACCTGTACGTTGGTACATACGTTACCCCCCTTCTCTTAAGGTTTTACAATCTCTACTACCAGTCTCCAGTTGCTGTGCTTACGGGCCCACAGTGTTGCAAAAGAGACTCTGGGTCCTCTATGTGCAACACACGTGTCAATACTTTATTAAAAAACCTTTAGGTAAATATTCTCTCTTGCATAGTCAATTTGACATAAACAGTAATTTTATTTTCACCAGCTTTTAAAGGTATTTTAAAAGGTATTCTAAAGGTATTACAAAAGGTATCACAAAATACCATTCACAAAACCAAATAGAAGACACCCACTTTTGGCGAAAGCGGAAATGTGAAAATGTCACCATTATCTTAAACCAAGAGCCCTGGTAAACTACTCAGTCAACTGCTCAGTCCCTCTGGAAAACAGGAAGTTTTGTCTTTTCTGGAAGAAAAATGTAAGAGAATTTTCAGGGTTAAATATTTACTCAACCAATATATTTAGTGCACAAATGTGACAAAATTGGATATAGACCTAGGGCTAACATTTGGATGTGTCACAGGCAATAAGGGTGGTGTGGGTGTGTATATATATACACACACAGACACATGCTGACACGCACAGCACTGGCAGGCTAGAACTGCATCTTCTTTTTTTCTCCTCTATCTTTATCTTTCCTCCTCCATTCCAAGCCTGCTAGAACAATATGAAGGAAGTCTTAGCATGGCTCTGCAAACGCAAAAAAACAAACAAAACTACGTAAGTCTAAACCAATTAACTGCACACTCATTGCATAATGATTACATTTAGCATATGCCATGCAAAAATTATGTCATCAAGATACTCACAAAATAACAGGACATTCTTGATATCAATGATTTTTCAGGGTAGAAAGTTGTCTCCACCATCTATAAGGATGGCACACCTAGCACACAAATTCCCCTATGTTTTATAATTATGCTGCCAATTAATGCCATTTAAAGAGCCAAGATCATAAGAAAAACATACAAAATAAGATCACCCACAGAGAAACAGTTATATTATTTGACAGTTCTTAATTCCACTCTTTTCTTCTTTTTCAGCAGAACATTAGAAAGTAAAAAAAAAAAAGGAAGAATAAGACAGTTGTTTGTACAAGTACGAGAAGAATTTGAAATGCAGACTGGATTGGATAAGGGTAGCTCTAGATAATCTGGAAGTGTTCAGCAGCTAGTACATTCCAAACAGCACCTAAGAGTGATTTTAAAGGAAGGTATTTAAACAATTGTGGCCTGAACAGTTGAACAATCCCAGCCAGTTCTTGATGCAGCTAAATATGTCTCTTTCTATAAACAGGGGAGGTAAATTAAACAAACAAGCAGAAGTTAACAACAGTGCAACCAGTTTTAAACTTTTTTGGGTTGTTTTTTTTGTTTGGTTGGTTTTGGTTGTTTTTCGTTTTGTTTTTTTAAAAAAAGAGCAGGCTACTTTTGGAGATAGGTATCTCCACACATATTCGGGCTTAATTCTAGTGATTTACGCTCTGACCATCTGGTCTACTTGACCAAATCTAGGAAAAAAAGCTTAAGACCACACACTGAGAAAAGATGCATAATTAAAACGGGTAAACTGTATTTCTCACCTTTGCAAATTACACAGAGGGAAATTTTACTATTAGCAGCAGTAGCAAATAATCAGAACTACCTGCACAGGGTTTTCCCATAGTTTAAGGCAAGCTTTCCCCTTCTTTCCATTCCAGCCAGAAACACAGAGTGAGTGATCTCGTCCCTGTGCTAGGGCAGATACTTGGTCCACCTAGCTTCAGTTACCTCCACGTCCTCCGAGACAACAGTCGGCTTTTTATCAGCACCAGGACCTCACAGAAGTATTTTACAATGCACGATGGTATTCTTTTAACATTTTCAGGCAGACATGAAAATTGTGCCAAGCTTGCAGCCTTTTTCCATCATAGTATTTTTGCCTTAGACTCTGGGATTTGGCCAGACTGCCAGGGTCTGATTTCATTAAAGCTTGAATAGTCTTTTGCAAAACCTAGTTCATGACTGTGATAAATTGCTTTCTCTATTTGTGTATTAACAAGCAGATCACAGCTAGAGGAGGTTAAAGGCAGCACTGTGGATGAAACAGTGTTTATTTAACTCAGAAAAGCAGCTGGACAAAGCTTCCCTCCTGCCCCTTTTCCCCCCAGATGACTTATCTAGCCTACTTACATACATCATAAACTCACATTTAAATTTCTAGATTACTCCTAGAAAGAATAAAGAATTTCAGGTGTTTCAATAGCTGAACATATTTTAACTTGGCCTTTTTGCTTATTGTACTGCAAATCATAAAACCTGCACAGATGACAATTCAAACTACAAGAAAACAACCACTGCGCACACACCCCAGTGTATTCATCACCCTGGCTTCATACAAACCTTCTTGGCAGTCATGGACCCACCAGATACCTGCATGCTCATTGATGCTGTACAGACAAAACCAGCTGCAAACATTATCCAGAACACACTAAGGTGACACAGCTGATGCACTGTGTCAGCTTACTACTAACCAGGTGTTTCCATTTCTCTCATAGTTCGGCACACTTACCAATGTTTCTCTTGTACTTCAAGCTTCAAGTAAAGGTTGATAGAAAACTATGAACAGAATAGTTTTGCCTGGTTTTAACTAATATTATTGCTGGAAATATTTCACTTGATTTTTAAATTGATGTTAATAAAACATTGAATGTTTCAGATGAGTTAAAAGATAGGGAGCTTTGCCTTTGGCAAATTACGACAAAGCAAATACCCCGAGGAATACAGAAAACCTTTACCAGCCCTTCTACAAAAGTTGAGCTCTAACCACACCTGCAGACCTGCTCTTTAACCCCAACCCTAGGGACGCAGAGTTCTGTTCTGCATCTCACATCCCTTAATTAAGTAGCAATTCTGTGATCTAACACCTTTGCAAGCGTTATTTAAGGATGTTAATGCAGAAATAGTTTTTTCCTGCTGAAGACAGGATAGTATTTCTCTGCTTTGTAATCTCTTTAATGCAAATATTATCATCTTGGCTCTCTGGTTTTGACTCCTCATCTTTCCAATGCAATGGAGTCCATGCTTTTTAGAAATGCTCTCAAATTCACAGAATAAGCCAGAGTAACAACTGGTGTAAATTTACCGCTACACCAAGTGTGAGGCGATCTCAAAGCATTTGAACACTTCCCCATCTCTATACTGATAAGGAGAAGAGTCAATGATAAATCTGCTTGAGTACTAGAGGACATGGACACAGGACTTCCAGTGAGCTTATCTGTCAACTTTCCAGAAACAAAGAAATTAGATTTATTCTAAATTTTAGATATTATAATAAAATAAAAATTATTTGAAAGTACTGCATCTGTCTTATCCACATCGATAGAGCTCTTACCAACATAAATGACACCCATAACGTTTGCCAAATTTCTGTATAGACTCCCAGAATGGAACCAACACCTCAAGCAGGACAGCATCCATTATTACACATTTACTGGGACATAATTTTTTTTTTATGAGACAAATAATTATGTGAAACTGTAAAAGCATTGTTCTCTTAGTTAAAATAGTTGGCAGTTAAAATAACCTTGCAAAGAAAGATACACTAGATTCATACTCTTTATTATAATAAAGGTATTAAACAGGACACATTTTGCCATAATATCTTGGCTTTTCTGATTATTTCTTACACTTTAAATGAGTAAGCTTCTTGCTATTTTTATAAAAAGTCTTCCATTATTTTTATTTTTAAAATGCTGCTTCTGCCACCTCCTTTAAAAACTGCAGAATGATGAAGAATTAGCTGGAAGGAAAACTTCATGAGTTCCACTGAAGCAGTTTATTCTGGAACACCATTTATAGAAATGCCTTTTTGTCATTTTTACCCTGAACAGAAACTGTATGTGATATTTCTGCCCTTATACAACTGAACTCATTATACTGTTTCCATAACAACAAATAGCAGTACATGAAATTAGATCTCAATAAGATTCTGAGAAAATTAAGTTACAGCCTGCTAATGTGTCTCTTAGAGACTCATACAGTAAATGAGAAACCAAATGTGCAAAGCTAGCAATGTGGGTACCTAGTAACAGTGGTACAAGAGGTTAATATCTCATGAAGGGAATCAAGGAAAAACTGCCTTAGCCTATATCCACTATGTAAGAAAAATCTCTGTTTAACACAGAAGCGTAAAAACTGCTATACAGATGGACACATTTAACTCGGTGGTTTATCCGAGAATTGGCCTAATAGCAGACGCTTCAGAAAAAAAGATTAACGGCTCCATGGGGTAGATTGTCAGACAGTAGCTTGTCAGTTGGAAAATTTCTTCCTAACTCCTTAGGACTCCTACGGTCCTTCCTTTCTGTTACAGATAACACACACAACTGAAGTCTTTAAAATTTATCCTTGTCTATAGCTGAAGACTATATTTAATTAATTTCTTTTCAACACAGCTTTGAGTTTGCAAAACAAAAGAAGTTAAATGAGCCCGTGACTGACCTCCTCTCACAGGCACTTGGTCTTAACACAGCACCTACTGAACTCCAGCGCTAAGCTCTGTTGCTGCTCTAATTCAGATAAATTAACCTTGCATTGCCTGCAACACCATCACCACACACACAGTACAGCCAAGTGTAAAGTCTGTTTCAAACCAGAAGTTAGGGAAGAAGCCTTCTTTCCTCACTAGAGCCTGTTTTTGTATCTGTTCAATGATGACAGCCAAAAGCACAGCACACAGTTTTAATGGAATTTAATAAAATATTGCTACAAACTCATCGGACAGTAATGACCCTAGATCATGCTACTTTATCTCTTCTCCCCATTCCTTCAACTTCCAATGGCAAGCAGCTGTACAGCAGTCCTCTGACTCAGAGGAATGGAGAAGAGAGTGATGGAGGTGCCTAAATCTCAATAAAAAGCATCCTCCTTCAGAACTGCTGACTTGCTTCTGGTACAAAGCATGTATAGCTTTTCATATAGCAAGCAACATCCTGCAATACACACCTATCTACAGACCATTAGTATCTGAGGATTGCAAAAAAGAAAAAATTCAAAACTTGACTCTGTCTTAGCCCAATGAACTGCTTGTTTCAAACACCTAGACACCAAATTTTCAACATTTGAAGGATGTAAGCTGGTTACCTAGAGAAAAAACTGTCTGAAGTTTAGCTTAAGCTAGATTGCAAGATTTTTGTAAGCTAACTCTTTCCAAAAGATTTTAATCTGTCATTCATAATGCTCTTTGACATAGCCATAATAAATGGAATGCAATAGAGGAGTAAATGGATATCCTGGGGAGACACCAGCACTCAGAATATTTGTCTGCAGTGGACACGTAACTAGTCAAACTCAAGGACTGATATCCAGGCATTCTGCCACAACTCATAGGGCCTGAGGATCTAACAAAAACACAAATAAATAAATATATAAATAAAAATAACTGAAATAAGGATATTGTCATGGCCAGAACGTCTAAAATTAGCCGCAGTAGCCATGTTTTGGTTTGTATTGTGCAAGCCCTTTTCTGTGCCAGGCAGTCTCTTGTGCTGGTCAGGTTACATATCAAAACAGATGAATCCTCCTCATTACGATACAAACTGTTACTGTCTTCAGCACATGCTTTCTTCTCTGATTTGAATGAACAAGCAGGCAGAAAGGGCAGACTGTTCATGCTTCTGTCACAATGTTATTCCCACTTCAAACCAGATGATGTAGAGATGCACAAAAGAGATGCCTTATTACAATGTATGCCAGACATCTTTCTTTGTGGGAAACTGAATTGTCGTAGCAATAAAGTCTTCATCTATACCCTGCTGAAGAACGGTTCTTCAAAGCACAATAAATCCATCAGTTTAGGAACAGAAACTAGATCTCAAATACATACTTTACTTCTTAAAAATGTGCTACATTACAATTTTCTTTCAAGAACTAAATTCCGTGGTGAAGTTTCCACCATCTTACTATGCATTGCTCCTGAATTTCAAAAGGACTCATTCATCACGTATTTGCTCTAATTAAAAATAATCCTACTGTCCTAGTAATGTTCACAGAAATAGAGGCCTCGTCTACAAAAAGTAATTCTGAGCATATAAATGGAAATACAGTTTCTTCAGTGAATGATCTGATAATGTACAAGAACAAATATATAGAAACAGTCCCTGCTCTGAGCCTGTTGTGATGACCACAAAAGTCTATTTTTTCTCCAATCCTTACAGAAATAGCAATCACAATATAAAGTACAAGCATATAGTATATATACTATATAAAGTATATAGTATGCATTCACACTAAAATGCCTTTTACCTGTTTTTCCATACCAAAAAGTTTTCAGTAGAACAGCTTGCATGTAGATACAGAAGTATAGAGCACAACAAAAGTGGTTTTCTTCTAGGCTGAAAGCCATCCTCAGGGATAACTTACTCCATAATGAGCCCAGGACAGCTAGTCAGCGCACATGAAAGACAGTGAACTTCCTGCATTCACATTAGAATCACTTTTGCTATTATTAGGAAATATTGTCAGTCACCTACATCTGGATGCAAGCATGGATTCTGAGCACTTTCCAAAAAATTCGTCTTTCAAGTCCTAAATACGGAGCAGAGTTAGCTTCTAACTTCAATAACCCAAATGCACATTTCAGCCTTTTGAAAACAAAGACCGTAAAGTATCCCCTGGCTGACAAAACAGAAGAAATATTCATCAGCAGGACATCAGAAAATGAAGAGTGCCTGTGGTCAAAACAGCTTTCTGCACACGAACAGAGTAGGTCATTGCCACTGGTACACTCCTGGCAATTTGGCAAGTGGACCACTCAAGCTGGGTAGGACAGGAGCGACACAGAGAACTCCTGTCCCAGTTACAATGCAATGTCAGCGTGGTTTCACTACAGTCAGCTAAGAGGTTGTAAGCACAAACAAACTGCTATGAAGTAAAATACGAACTTAAATTAACAAACTATCAATACTCCAAAAAGAAAGAAGATTGAGAACTTCATGTTTGCTTCCGGTCAAGCACACACATACAGCAATCATCAGACATAGTGGATAACACTGCAGCAGAAAAAAACGGTAATGTGATCACTTCCTAATCCACTACATCTGAAGAACCTTTCCTATCTCCTCTAAAGCATCACAGTAGTCACCGGTGATGAAAAAAACTTCAAAAATAAAAAGATCAAATGCCTCTAAGGACAACATACAGACAAAAAGCACTTAAGTGATACTGCTTTTGATGTCCTCTTTTTAATTTTACAATAAATTACTCCTTCAGTCTAGTGAATAAGACAGGAGAAAGAGTAGCTGTTACTCAGTAGACAGCCACACATGCAAGTGATTGCCTCACTGATTCTTCAATAATACAAACTTCCATGGAAAAAATAGTTTCTAGTTCTTGTAAAACAGATAACCCTCTCCACTGGATTACAAGTGAGGCCCGAAAGTCTCTTCAGACAGGAAGAAAAAACAACGGATTATTGTAAAAAAAACCTGAACAAAACCACCAATATATCCCGTCTCCCCCTCTTACTGCTTGAAGTTTCAAGCCCAGCAGTGAGAACTTCATAATGATTTCAAATACAGATCACTGTAACAGATATAATCAGCAGGCATATTCTTGGATAAAATGCTGACAACTTGGGTAAAGTCAGGATCTGTAAATCTCAGCACTGGAGGATTTCCAAAAATAGGTCGCTTGCTTATTGAACAAAAAGTTGCAAATAGCTCAATAAGTTTTCAAGATCTTGAAATAATTACAGATAATTATGCTGAAGTTTGGATGTTTGTATGCAGTTTTCAAACGTAAGAAGAAACAGTGTCACTACTCAATTAAGGTCACTTCAGTGCTTTGGAACCTTTGAGAAAATGCAGCAGCTAAACCGTTAAGACACTACCACCAATCCCCCCCACTTTAAGAATAAAAAAGCCAAAGCACACTAAGTTTTTCTTTAAGTGGTGGGTTGTTTTTTTTTCTCACACAAAATTACCATTGGTACTCTTAGACAGCGCAAATAAAACTAAATCTCTAGAGGTTAATAACTTGACTTGCTGTTCTTAATCACTTTCATCTCAGTAAAGATTCCACAATTTCCACCGGCTTGAAGCATCCATAATTAGTGAAAAGAGAAATAAACTTTGTTAATAAACTGTGTGTTGTACTGTGACTGGCACTGGCTTTCTCTACCTCTCTTCTTTGGTAAGACCCAGAAATTGCTGATGGGAAAGATGGATGTTTTATTTTTAAAGTTTCACAGAATATAGAAAGTATTACTACTTAAACTTAACCTGCCTTTCCATAAGTGCTGTAAAGACACCCAGTGCTGCTACCGCCTTTCACATTTTTGGACTTAATTATGTGCCATCAATATTAATATCATTTGCTAAGAATCATCTTTCTAGTAGTTTCCTGTGCTGCTACACTAAAGATGATTAAGTCTAGCAAGGAAGCTGTAGAGAAAAGGCAATATTAATACTGCATTCGTCTTGGAAGTTACACATCAGCAAGCTAGAAAATATTAAATGCCAACAGGCAAGGTACTGCTAGATAATAAATTTTACGGCAAGAAATTAAAGCCCTATGCAGAAAACCATTAACAGGCAATGAATTACTTACAAGATTTTTAACAGCAATCCAAATACCAATACTTAAAATTAATTCAAATCCAGTGAGAATGTTCATGAAGTAAGTTGCAACTCCATAAATTTTACCAGCAGGAAGAGCATGAATAAGGGTAGCATAATCTCGCTGTCTGAAAATACATGGTTTAATTTTAGTGTACTTTTCTCAATCTATTTTTGCCAACTTGTAGAATGTAAAGAGTACAGGGCCTTTGTTTCAACAAACAGCTTTTCTGGTCCAGTACAGAGCTGCTTGATTCTCAGAAGAGATTTATTACTCTGTATCTGAGAGAGCAGAAAGAAATAAATTCATACTCTTCTGTGATTCTGAAGCCAAGTCTTCTCCCTTATGGGCTCATAAACAGCAGTGCACAAATGGATGCTGGTTTGGTGAGGTTACAACAAAAGCAAAAAATATGATTTTTGAGAATTTAACCTAAAAGATATGCATGCAAGTTGGTATGTATAGATATAGTTCCCTATAATTTTAATGAATCTGGAATTAAAAACCCATGCAGTTAAAAATAAGATATTTTTAATTTTTGCTCCAGAGCAACCATACAAAAAAAGTTAGACTGATTTTGAGAACTGTAACAATCAATAAAGAAGAACTTCATTAATCTTCAATAAAAGTTTTGATCATGGGTTCAAGTGAATCTCAAATCAATTCTCATTCCTCCTGTACTCATTTAAAAACGACAAATAATGAAAAAGCAGGGCAAGGAAGAAGTTCTTTCCAAAAGTTGCCTGCAGTAAAACAGATTTGAAAAGATCGATTAGCTGTGAATATAAATGTTGAATATGTAATTTAATGCATTGTTTACTAAGATAAATAATTCACTCTTTCCTCGACTGTCTCCTCTAAATGTATTTGCAACTGAATGACAGAAACTACCCGCTCTTCAGAACGATCATAGCTTTAATGATGCCTTCAAGAGAGGAAATCCAGTGCCTAGAGGACCTCTCATCAGCAGGGACACAGTAACCCCTACAGGCATGGAAGAAGCAAGCTCCCTGATCCTTTTTGCATATACTTTTTGTTTTCTTGGTGCATAGTTCACGTACTAGTGAACACAGCAAGAGAGCGAGCCACATATGTATTTTATATTACTCCTCCTCCAAGTCCTCAGGCTTGGACTTTCAAAAATGGGTGAGGTTATTAAATGCTCCCAAAAGCCAGAGGACTTGGCACTTCAGCATATCTGACAGACATCTTCTGAAAACCAAACTGTATGTCAAGAGCCTAATCTGATGCCTTTTGGAAGCAATGGAAGCCTTCTTATAATTTCATTCGACTTCGGATAAAGTTTTACAGGAAACACAAGGAACTGCAGGTGAAACTGCTCCTGTAACGGACATGCTGACCCAGTCTGCAAAGCAGACCATGCAAAAACTTCTGCAGCAGTAGGACGCAGTATAATTAACTCCAAAATAACTTCCAACTCATTTTATACGTTGAAATCTGTGGATTTGTATGCAATTTATGGATGTGACAATCTTGTCCCTGGGACCAAATATTCTGCTAAGTATCAGCCACGTTGGTTACGCTTTCCTGCGACCTGTTTTAAAAGTGGTTACTTCTTGGTTTCACTGGAGCTCTCTCAAACTTTGGTCAGGAAATGTTCAAAGAAATATGTTCCCTAATGGCCACTACACATTCCCCTGTTATGCTCTTCAATCATTATTTTACTATGACAACTAGCAATAATCGCCGATGTATAGAAGTCCATTAAAGACTTTGCTATCATTTTTCAGGACTATTCTGCATGTGCAACAGCCAGTTAGAGTAATAAAAAATATCAACAGAAAGAAAACATATAATGAATTTACTTGTTTAACAATATTTTTAATACTTCTAGCACTGTTACTCCATCCCTTTCTTAACATCACTTCGTATTTGCTCATTATGCCCTGCAATGGAGTTGGACTTGGAGCATCACATAACTACCTTGTGTGAGTGAAAGTCTGGCGTTCTAATCCACTCTGTCAGCCCCACTCTGGCTATCAAATACCAGCAGAGTATTTTGACACTTTCCCTGCCCAGATATATGGCAGAAGACTAAGGAAAAGGTAGAGGAAGATCCTTCCCCAATCAGTTCATCTTCTGTAGAAAGATTAGTAAAAACTTTCATCACGCTTAAAATAGATTAGGACTTCCTAAAGTTGGAGAAAAGCCAAACCTCACACCCCCATGAAACAAACTTTCATTTACCAGTAAAAGTGGATGATGAAGTTTTAGGAATTCAAGGTCAGATAGAAATTTCAATGTGGAAATGAAAGTCCTGCAGATTTGCAAAAGTGACTAAGCAGATACGGTCCATAAATCATCTTTCCTGAATCCTAGTTACCTGAACTATGATTTAGCAAAGTAGTCATGTACAAACAAGTTAATTCAAATTAGATTTAACTGAAATGAAGGAAGCAATTCACACCTCATAGCTATTGTTTCAGGCTCTCCTGTAAACTCAGGAAATCATTTCAACACTTCTGAAGCTCTTTTCATGTTTGGAATGTTTTCTTTGCAATTATTTGAAAGGCCTCAGAAATCTACCACTACATGCTTCAAACATTAATATGAATCATGCACTATCTACTCATTCAAGTATTCTGTATATTTGACCTCTGAGAACTTGAGTAGCATATAAATAAAGACTGTATTTCTGCAAATTTCTCACATAATGCTACTTGTCACTCAAGAACCTCAAATCCCTGACCATTTTAAAGAAAAATACCTCCTATATTACTTCTCTGTAAATCAAAAGACAAAACAAAATCAACCTCAACTACATTTATTTTCCATCTTCTACTTTCTCCCCCTCGCCCAGTTTCCGGTATTTTGCTCTAACTCCTATGATTGCTAACCACAGAACTCAATTTCACTTCATGTTTCTAGTTTTACCATGCGGCTTTCTAGTCGTCTTACGACCCGTGCTCCTTGCTTTTTAGTCTTTCCCAACACATTATTAGCACCACAGCACACTCAGGGGGGAGCAGGGACGAGCAGTACAATCAAATATCATTTACATGATCTGAAGAAACATTTGGGATTTTTTTTGTGTGGAATTATATATCATTACTATGCCATTTTAAATTATGCATAGGAAGTCCACATTTTATATTCCCAGAAATTCATGACATTTTTCAGCAGTCAGGTCTATTAGACTAATGTAATAACACTGCCAGCCACCACGCATAAGTCATAAGTGGTATGATTGGATTTGTCTGCTCATTGCATTTTTAATTTGAATAATAGTCATATTATTCAATTGCAAATATCTTTTTTGTCTAAATACTCTACTGTGATATTTAGTTGGAGCTGGGACAGCAGCATGAAACACTAAGGAGGAACGGAGTAGACTATTTCTACTGTACTGGTATACAATCAAATTCCTGTCTTTTGTTAGGCGCCGTACCTCAGTACAGCACTAAAAAGTCTCATCCCCTTATGCTACTGTTATGAACAGTACAGTTGCCAGAAATATTTTGAATTGGCAAAATTAGTCTAATTTTTTCCAAATGTTTAGTTGCCAGCTTTATAAGAAAGAGAGCTTTGTGATGGTCCAAAAAGGATGGCAAGTACAATGTAAGTGCTGTCTATATCGAGGAGCAAGCTGGAACGGCTGTTCCACAGCAGCTCCCACAGCAGATACTCTTATTTCAGAAAAAGTGCTTTTTTTACACATTAAGAAAGAGTAGAAGCCAAGGCACCCTGAGGCTTTAGCTGTGTGAAGTAATACAACCCTCATAAAGAGTCAATGTGAAAGAATTACTGTTTTTCAATATGTACACTAAAGTATTTCATAGGGTTTTAATGTCCCCTCCCTTTCCTTTCAGCCAGAAGACAGCTCTTAAGTGATTTAGAAGGCTTAATCAGGTTGAACAATGTTGTAATAAGAGAAGGCACTAGGACTTCACCAGAAGAGGATCCAATTTTCTAATCCAGGAGACCTTCCCAGCATGATTTCAGACAGGCTGTGCAACGTTGCTGCAGTGATGTAGTTCACCATCTAAAGAAAGAATCTATCTAATGGGGGGAAATCTTGAGGTTAAGATACTGTGCAGGAAGGCCAAAAAGATTTCTATTTTAAACATGAACAAAATTCCATTAGTTGAAGACAACAGAAATAAAACTCTGTGTTGAAAAAGAATTTAGTTGCTCGTAAACTAGACCAAATTAGGCAAAAAAAAACCAACTTCTTTCAAAAATGGCATAGAAGTAGATTGATTTTTGTTCTACAATCTAAAATACACTGACATTTCCATTTACTTCGTTCAACGTTTATATTGCCATTTTGTCTTCCCCCCCTCTACTTGCCACTGAAGTAGACTGAAATAAAGAGGATAAAGAGAAAAGAACTTCATTTTGTTTAAAACTTTGTCAAAAAATTTAAGTTCATTTTTTCCCCAAAACCACTCCTTACATTGAAAGACAGGAAGAGATCTTTTGCTTTTACATAACCAGCTCCAGAGGCATTTGATTTGTTTTTCTCCAGCTAGTGAAACCATGTATGTACATTTTTTAATCCAAGAGTACCCAAGGGAGAAAAGAGCGCGTAATAGTCCTGTCTATATCGTAAATAACTTTCTCATCTCTCAAAATTCTTAGCCTTTCCAAGTATCTGAAACACTAATCAAGCTGAATCCCGTTCTTTTTGTTAAATACAGGTGTTCTTTCTTTGCCTTGATTTTTCTGAAATCCTCAAACGGAAGAGTCCTCACAGAATGCGCTAGGGCCTTACAGGAGGAAAAAAAAACAAACACAAAACTATGGAGGGCTGCATTCTGTACTGCTCTCTGCCAGCAAAGGCCAGGGCTTGGGCTGTAGTTGTGGTTATATCCCTCTAACAAGCTGGAATGACCTCAGGAGGAGAGGGTTCATCATTCACATGCATGGGTACCTTTTCCCCAAGACCTAGCCATATGCACATACAAACTGGTGATTCACACAAATAACGTTGCAAACAACTGATGCACATGGCTGCAAGGGTTTCAGAATTTTTATTTAAATCGCATTTATTTCAGAAAACTGGTAGCAATTCAAGAAATAATGGAAATTATTATCGGAAGTGTGACTAATAGTATTTAAGTCAACTGCATGTGAGAATAAGCATGCACTTTGGGGTAACCAACTCCATCTTTCATGCTGCTGCTTACAGGGACATCTGCAGATGTCGGAGCAGCCACCAGAGGGCTCCCATATTTTTTCTATTCAAGCTAAAAAAATGTTGAGATTAAAAAAAATATATATAAATTTTGCCTTAGAAGTTTAAAAAGTAGAATTGAAAGATGGAAAATAACAGACCGATATGATGATCTTACGATACTTGGTAGCTGCAAAGATTTTTTTGAGAAAAGATAAAGATCTCCAGATTTTGAAGGCTGTTTTAATGCCCGCGTTCTTACATGTAGCACTAAACAAAATGGGTCAGAAACTAAGTGTGTGCAACCTGTAGGCATTTCAGTGAAATGAAAAGCCTAATTACTACGTCACCTGGCACACTGTCTCTCTAGGGAATGCCTAAAAACTACCTTTAAAAGAAGTCTGGGGAAAAAACACCAAAAACCCACTACAACAAAGACACCCCAATAGTGCAAAGGAGAACTTCATAGAGTTCACAGAGTTCACGCCAACAAGGGTCTAAAATGTATCTTCTGAGAACCTGTACTCCCATCTGCAGAAGGAACCTTGTCTTTCCATGGAACAAGGTAAAAAGAAAAAATAAAGTAAAAGCTAAAACCAGTACAAGTCTGAGCAAAGCAGTGAACTCACACATGCACACTCAGAGATGGCATTAAAGCAGATACGATTAATTCTATTCCAGGTCAGGAACTGCAGGGAGCCGTTTTGTGACTGTAAGAAAGGTCTGAACGTCATGAGATCAGCCAATACATTCACAACCCATGACAGGAAAGACGGCATTTTTCAAACACTGCGTGACAAAGCTGCACTCCCCGAACTCCAGGTAGGGTGCTGCGGGAGGAGTGGCAGGGAATCTCCACAGCACTTTCAATTGAAACAATCCAAAGAGTGACTGGGATTAAGAGGGTTGAGCCTACAGTAGCAACTTTACTACTTTCCTGTCCCTCACTTCTATTTAACACACAGGCACAGCCATCAGAGATGCAGCATGGAAATGTGCCCAACAGTGACCATGCAGCTGGTTGGAGAGCACAAAAAGCTGTAACATTCTGGAGAAAGTTAGTACTAATAGCGGAAGAAAATAGCTGAGGAATAAATACGTTTAGAGCCATACATTTACGGTTCACTGTTTGGGACTAATGAAGGCTACAATTCAACATTAAAATGGATCCTGCACAATTTAAAACAATCACAGAATCACAGAATCACAGAATGGTAGGGGTTGGAAGGGACCTCTGTGGGTCATGTAGTCCAGCCCCCCTGCCAAAGCAGGGTCACCTACAGCAGGCTGCACAGGACCCCGTCCAGGCGCGTCTTGAATATCTCCAGAGAAGGAGACTCCACAACCTCCCTGGGCAGCCTGTTCCAGTGCTCCGTCACCCTCAGAGGGAAGAAGTTCTTCCCCCTGTTCAGACGGAACTTCCTGTGCCTCAGTTTGTGCCCATTGCCCCTTGTCCTGTCACTGGGCACCACTGAAAAGAGCTTGGCCCCATCCTCCTGACACCCACCCTTCAGATATTTGTAGGCATTTATA